>PVMK01116843.1_pt1 | contig 17909 bp, 18 predicted proteins | sample 1853481 | NCBI WGS metagenome assembly PVMK01 (sample SAMN08533507, study PRJNA380276) | Marine sediment metagenome, whole genome shotgun sequencing project. | reverse complement strand
AAAATAATAGCCGAGATAGTAGTAAATTCAAGGGTTGTAGCCCGCTTCAACTTTCTTGTAGCTTGGCAGGATTGAAGCCCGCAGTCGGCTACTATTCTTATACCAACCGTTGTAGCCAATTTGAACAAGATGCTTCTGAATAAATAATATCACCATGAAATACACAAAAATCGTTCTTATAACCTCCTTATTTTATTTATTTTTTATCAATAACCATCTCCACGGTCAAAGTAAGAGTAAAGAAGAATTAGGAAATTCATTAGTAGAAAGTATTTTAAGTAAAAATATAGACAGTTTTAAAGTTTTATTATTGCCTAAGAAAGTGGTCTTGAAATTACTTGAAAATAATGCACCAGAAAATATCAATAAAGAAGAACGGGATTCTTTAATGAAACAATCCGAAGCTGCATATGATAATATATTTATCTCTCAATACGAAAACAACTTTTGGGAAATTGTAAAACTGAATGAAACCAATGAAATAGACTGGAGCAATTTAAAATTTGAGATTTTATATAAATATTCATCAAAAGAACACGATTACAATCCATTTTTAATTCATACGAGATTAATCAACTCAGATTATAATCACTTTTATTTCAGTGCCGTTAGATATAAAGGAAAGTGGTTTTTGGAAGACAAAATGGAAATCACAAAGGATGAAAAATATGCCCCGAATGATTGAATTGATAAAATTAATAAACTGGCTACAACAAAGCGTATATTTTATTGTGATTTAGAGCTTTACCGAAGTTTGTGATTTTTTAATAAAGTAATTTAAAAGCGGAAAATAATAGCTAAATTTATCCACAACAAACCATACGCAAGACCGTTGGTAATAACTAGTAATATGGAATATCACTTATGAAAACACTAATCTCTATTAATTGTTATTTATTGACCCTGTTAATAATTACAGCATCATGCCAGACTAAAAAAGGAGAATCTAAAACAAATATTCCAAAGCCTAATATTTTATTGATAGTTGCAGATGACATGGGTTATAGTGATATAGGTCCATTTGGTGGAGAAATTGCAACACCCACCCTCGACAATTTGGCAGATCAGGGTGTTATGCTTACAAATTTCCATGTGCTTCCAACCTGCTCCCCTTCCAGGTCTGTGTTATTGTCAGGAACTGACAACCATATTGCAGGATTAGGAAGTATGGGTGAGATAGTGACTTCAAAGCAGAAAGGAAATCCAGGTTATGAAGGATATTTAAACAATACAGTAGCCCATTTGCCTCGGATTTTAAATGATGCTGGATATCATACCTATATGACAGGGAAATGGCACCTGGGTCATGAACAGGATCACAGGCCAATTATGAGAGGATTTGAAGAAACATTTGCGCTCTTGCCTGGGGGAGGAAGCCACTGGGCAGATAAATTGCCATTATCTCCGCCACAAATAATGTCATACTCCAGAAATGGAATATTAAAAGATGAATTACCTGAAGACTTTTATTCCACAAAGAATTATACGGACTATATTCTAAATTGGTTGGAACGAGATAAGAATGATAAAAAGCCATTTTTTGCATATGTTTCTTATACGGCACCACATGATCCTTTGCATGCCCCTGAAAATTACATTGATAAGTATAAAGGGAAATATGATCAAGGCTTTAATGTGCTCAGAGCAGAAAGATTTGAAAGCTTGAAAAAACTTAGGATTGTTCCGGAAACAGCTAACATGTTTCCTTGGACCGGTCCTGTCTGGGACGATCTGTCAAATAAAGAGAAGAAGGAATCGGCCAGAGATATGGAAGTTTATGCGGCCATGATTGAGTATATGGATGACCAAATATCCAGAATTATTAATTGGCTCGAAGAAAACAATAAGATAGATAATACGATTATTGTCTTTTTTAGTGACAATGGAGCGAACGGTGCAATGAGCACTGCCTATCCTGGTCAAACGGAAGCACATCTAAATTCTTTTAATAACAATTTAGAAAACAGGGGATTACCGAATTCTTTTATTGAAATGGGACCATCATGGGCTTCAGCAAGTATGTCGCCACATAGACTTTTTAAGGCATTCACTACGGAAGGAGGCATTATTTCACCCTGTATTATCAAACTTCCAGCATCGTTAAACAATAAGTATAAAATGAATAAAGCATTCACCCATATATCGGATATGATGCCTACCTTTTTAGAGCTTGCCGGAACAGTTCATCCAGGTGAACATAATGAATCCATACCCGGAATGATGGGAAAATCTTTGCTCCCTCTGCTGACAGGTGAAAAAGAAGTAGTTCATTACAATGAGGGAATTGGTTATGAGTTACATGGTATGCGGGCCTACATCAAGGATGAATGGAAGATAATCAACCTCCCAATACCTTTCGGTAATGGAGACTGGGAACTATTTAATCTGGCTGAAGATCCTGCTGAAAGCATCGATCTATCCGAACAATTTCCTGAGATAAGAAATGAATTAATAGCTGCATGGGAAGAATACAGTGAAAATGTAGGTTTGATCTATGACCCATTGGATATGAGTGCTATCCTGAAACATGATTAATTATTTAGATGAAAACTACTGCCAACAAAAAATAAACGGCATTAAAACGACCGTTTATTAAGGTCGTTAGCAAAAATTAAAACCAACAAAGAAAAAATGACAAGAATGAGGCAATATACAATGGATGAAATGGAAGACCGGTATTTTGGAAAAATTGGTACTGCAAAAAGAGATAAGTATGAGTATGAGTTGAGAATGGAATTGCTGGGTAAGATGATAAAAACATGAAAAAGGCTGCACGAATTTTTTACATTGACAACTTAAGAATCTTCCTGATCGCTTTGGTGGTTTTACATCATCTGTCTATTACTTATGGTGCCTCTGGCGACTGGTATTACAATGAAGTGGAAGGGGATACCTTTACTACTTTGATTCTTACCGGCTTTACAGCTTCCAATCAATCCTTTTTCATGGGCTTATTCTTCCTTATATCGGCCTACTTTACACGAATTTCCCTTGAAAGAAAGCCCATTGGGACATTTGTGAAAGACCGCTTGATTCGCCTGGGCATTCCCCTAATCATCTTTTATTTTTTACTCTCCCCCTTAACCATATATATGAGATTATGGTTGGTTGAGGGAGTTGAATACAACTTTATTGAGTATGTCAGGGAACACCAGGGCTTTGGATTCGGTCCGATGTGGTTTGTTGAAACGCTCATCTATTTCAGTTTTATTTATGTCGTTTACAGATTCATATTCCGGAATAAAAAAGCCCCATCGACAAATCCACCAGCCTTTCCTAAGCCACTGATCATCATTCTGGCGGCACTAACGATAAGTGCCGTATCATTTATTGTTCGGTTATGGTTTCCGCTAGGTTCATCCCTCGGAGGCACAGGCCTTCAACTACCTTATTTCCCTCAATACATGGCCATGCTTGTATTCGGGATATTGTTTGCAAAATACAATTGGTTTGAAAGAATTACTTACAGGCAGGGATTACGGTGGTTTTTGATTGCCCAGTTTTACATCCTTATTGTATTTCCTATAATGTTTTATTTCGGTACAAAAGAGTTTGGGATAGAGCCATTTGCCGGCGGATGGAATTGGCAAGCTTTGACATTGGCAGTTTGGGAGCAGTTGACCGGATTTTCAATTATGATTGGGCTAATTGGAATATTCAAACAAAGGTTTTGCGAACAGGGAAAATGGGCTAAACAACTATCAGGCGCAGCCTACGCCGTTTATATTATTCATCCGGTCGTAATCGTCACTTTAAGTTCCGTGCTTAAGGACTGGGAAGTGTATCCGGCTTTAAAATTCATCCTTATAGCTCCTATAGCATTATTCTTATGTTTCGGTATTGGGATATTAATTAAAAAGATACCTCTGGTCAATAAAGTTGTTTAACTATTTTTATTTGCATACAATTTGCATTTATCTGGTAATTAGGACTCTTAAATTTATTAAGAAAATCTTATTGGTAATGTTTGTTAGTTTTTGTCATGTTTTTTAATCGATTCACCATTTTCGCTTTTTCTTGATTTTGGTGAAATTTAAAAGCGGTGTGTATAAACAGCTTTCAATGCACCACCCTGTTGAATAGTAAAAAATCTAACACCAAATTCAGGTCTGTCGATCCAATTGTGGTTGTAAACGAAGAAAACATCCGTACCTGGTGTAATGATCCATCGAAAGCGGGAATTTGTACCCAGGATGTTACTCAAATCATCAAACTGAATATTTGATGATAAGGAGATGTCGGGTGTAAAATCAAAACCCAGATTGATCCTGAACAAGCTCGTATTGAATTCCTCATTTTCAGCAGCTACTTTTGTACGGCTGTATTCACCGCTCAAATTAATTCCCGGTATGGGACGGATCGTAAGACCCAAATCAAAACTTGAAATTTTGCCGGTCCAAAAGCCGCCTGCTTGGTAAGCAATAGATCCGGATATTTTACGAAATGATGCCGTAGAGGCTTCCAGTTCATAATTCCAATTCACATATTCTCCAGGAACGACTATTACCGAGCCATCTCTAAGTATATCAAATTCTTCATCGAGAAATTCAAAGTTCCTAGAAATCTGTACTCCGAATCTTTCGCCTGATTCAAATCTTATCTCTCCTAAGGTGAAAGTAAGGTTTTGTGTTAGCAATTTATTTTCCAAAGAAGCCAGATGTTCAAAGCGAATACTCCATTCTATTTCTCTTATAACTTCGCTTTTCTCAAACAGCGGAGCGTATTTTATTGTGGGTTGCAATCTTCTAAATCCATTGCGTCGATTAAACCCAACTGCTGGATTATATTGATCTCCAAATTCTCTATAGGAAACCCAGCCCGACCAGGGTTTATTAGGGAAATTTAATCGCAAACCCCTTACCGACCTATCCGATACCGAAGTTGAATCTTCCAGTGGTGATTCGGGATTGTGTGCAACAAAAAATGCTGAAAACTGCAATACCTTATCTCCTAAGAATTCGGAGGTTGCCAATGTCAGATCCGCACCAAGCGTATGTCTGTTTTGTACCGGTTCGCTGAGTAGCTCATCATCATCGGTGCTTCTCATCGTATACAATACGCCAAAAGAACTCTCTTTCCAAAAATCCCTTCGATATCTGGCCACCGTAAAATTTTCCGGATTGAGTTCTCCTTCTTTCCCCGTTCGTACATGTATGAGTGCAATATTATTTTTACCAATATTACCCAGTAATCTCCCCCCATATTTAATCGGAATAGGAATTCCACCCACCAATCCAATCCTTCGGCTGAAATAGGCATTGACATCACTTTGTGGAGCAAATTGCAGAATAGAATATCCTTCCAGGAAAAAGTCTCTTTTTTCAGGAAAAATCAACGGGAAACGGGTTAAGTTTATTTGTCTATTGTCAACTTCTGTTTGTGCAAAATCAGTATTGTAAGTGAAGGATACTTTCAAACTGGGTGTGATATTATAATTAACATCAAATCCCAAATCAGCAGATTTGTCATCCACGTATTCGTCAGTTTCCTCATCGTATTCCTTCCCCATCTGGACAATGCCATAGGGAACTATCTCCAGTCCTAAACCCTGAGAAGGGTCATTCAACCCTGTGAGTATACCAGCATTTTGAGGCCGTAGTAATCCTTGGTTCCTACGATAACCGGTCCACATGAGTTCTTCATTTTTTCGACGAATTGTCCTTTGAAAATTAATGCCCCAAACATCACTTTTAGGGTCGAAATTTAAACTGCTAAAGGGAATTTTAATTTCAGCCGACCAGCCAAAGTCGCCAATATAAGTCCAGGCTTTCCAGATACCATCCCAATCTTTGTTTAAATTTTCGCCTTGACTGGAAGATACGAGTCCATCACCCCTCAATCCCAGAGGATTAATTTCGAAAAAATAGGCACTTCGTTTGTCCATAAATGTGTCGAAAATCCATCTAAAACTGTCGTCTGTTTCCAGTGATGCATCTCTCTTTTTTTGAAAGGCCTTTATACCAGAGGGAACCTTGTCATAGAATATTGCTGCGATATAAATATTACGGTCGTCAAATGCCACTCTTATTTCCGTTTTCTCCGTGGGTTCACCTCCTTCTACAGGTTCCTGCATCCGAAAACCACCGTTTCCCGGAATTTGCAACCAAAACTCTTCATCCACTTTTCCATCCATGTTAATCTTTTTACCTTCTAAAGTATACCCTGTCATTTGCTTTTCTCCATTATCCTGAACAAGCGTCTGGCCAATTCCCACGATTGGAAAAATACAAAGGGATAACCAGCAAATATTATAGGCAATAAAGTTGGTTGAGTATATACGAATGGACATAAATTGTTCTTTTAGATGATATCGTTGAACAGTATAAATTTAGTGTTACCTCTGTTAAAAAAAGCAAGGTGATTATCAGGGTTGATTTGGATTGCATATGAAAAGTCATTTATAGCACTTTGATGATCTCCTAGCATAGATTTAATAATGCCTCTATTGGTTAAAGCTATGTAATTTAGTTTTCGCATTATGTACAACGGTTTTGTGTATGATTAGTTGCGGGAAATCACCACTGATTTTCAGCCGTGGCACTAAGGTAATTAATTCGAGTGAATTTCCGTCGAGGAAATTCAGAAGCAATGAACTATACACATTGTTGTGTTTAGTGTTTTATTCCAAATTAATCATAGGTTGAAGGATAGCAAATAATAATAAACCACCCTTTGAAGAATAAGAGTGGTTAACAATGACGGTTAGTTAGCGCATCGCTTGATTATCAACCATGGCCATAACTGTTGTAGCAGCAGTGGCCAAAATAAGTTCAAGCTCTTTTGGAAGATTGTTTTTTAGCCAAACATATTTCTTACTCCCCATGCTTTTAGAAACCTGAACTGCCGCAATGCATTCTCCATTATAAATGAATTCAAAACCCAAAATTGGAAACAGTTTTGAGATTTTTCCATTTGACCAATTTTCAACCGGATTGATTTCAATGAGTGTCGAACCATCCGATAAAGTTCCATTACTAATTATTCCTCCCCTGGCTTTCACTTCTTTGCCAAGTTGTGTGTCAATTTCAACAATCCAGGTAGGGACATCTTTCGTTTGTGTTAAAAAAGCAACAAATTTCTCACTACTATTTTTAATTATGGTAGATTCAACTCTGGACTTATCGCGGTTCTCACTATCCATTTTAGAATTATAATCATAAGCAGTTGCCATATTTACAAGAACAGTGTCTTTTTGGTATCCTAAAAAAATAAAATTTTGTTTCTGCTCTGTAACGCCCCAAATTTCTTCCTTATAACTGGATAGATTGTAGCGTGAAGAGTAACTTCCCGAAATAGTATCTCTAATTTCTCCATTTCTTATGTTATTATCTTTGTTTTTAGTTGAAATCACAGCAAAATCACCAAATAGATATTTAAACATCCCGCTACCTCCTTTGAGCTTAACTTTCAAAACTGTGCTGTTTGTAACTAGTTCCTCATCCAATTTAATTAATTTTTGCGCTGATACATTAAAAATAGTACAAAGTAAAAATCCGATTATAATTGACTTCAAATGAGTGTTGACATTATTAGGGTATAAATTGTTCATTTATAGAATTTAGATAAATATGAGTGTCTAAGGCAAATTAGAAATTTTGTAACACACATTTTTAATTTATTATTTTAGCAATATACCCCTTTTTATGCGTACAAGCCAAAGTCAAAATTTATTTGAGCGTTGGCTTGGGGGTAAAAAAAAAGAGCGATAGCGATTCTTTATATATTTTCAAAACAGGAACTCAAGGGATCATTGCAGATAATCCCGTTAGCTCCATTTGATAATTAAGGAGTTAGGTGATTAGCTACACCTGGCTCTATTTAATTTGCATACAATTTGCAGAAAAAAACTATTATTTCGATATTTTAAAATTTAAATGAGGTTTAAATTATGAATTTGATATTAGAGAAAAATAACAATTATAACTACATGAAAATTATCTTCTTGCGTAGATATTAGTCAGAATTGAGATAAAACCCTACATTTGCATTTAATTTATAACTTTTTACCATGAGTAACGGAACAGTAAAATTTTTCAATAATTCTAAGGGATTTGGATTCATCACTCCAGAAGAAGGTGACAAAGATGTATTTGTACATGTAAATGGACTAGTTGATGAAATCAATGAAGGGGACAAAGTAAGCTATGATGTAGAAGAAGGTCCCAAAGGATTGAATGCAGTAAATGTCAAAGTAGTTTAATCGATTACTTTTAAACTTATTTGTGAAGGAAAAGCTTGTCATAACTGACAGGCTTTTTTTATTTGTGACATTAATTAAATAACTATGCCTAACAATCGCTCTAAATCATTGTGGTTTTTTGCTTATTTTATTTATGTTTAAAATTTTTCTTGGAGCAATCCTTTTTTCAAAAGAGAAACGAAAAACAGTTTAAAAAAGAATTGAGTTTGCTTTGCAAACATCCTGATTTTCCGACCCAGAGGGTCGGGGAACCCGCCTACCGGCCGGCAGGTTAAACCCTATCTTCTCGTCCGCCGAAGCGAACGCGAAGGAGGATTAATAAATCATTCAAAAACAGGATGATACATTATAATTGGCTAAATACTTTTTCAAGAAGTGCTTTTGTAGCTTTGATCCCTTCATCTTCAGACAATTCACTGCCCTCATACTCAATACCTACATAACCTTTGAAACCAGATTCCTTAACTATTTTCATGATTTTAAGAAAATCAGTATTGACTTCATTTCCATTTTCATCAAATTGATTTGATTTGGCACTTACACCTTTTGCAAAGGGAACTATTTCGGTCATACCCAGATAGCGGTCATATTCATTCGTACATCCGTCAGGGCCACTTTCAATACAGAAATTACCAAAATCAGGAAGAGTACCCACGTTGTCCATAGCAACTTCCTTCATAACACCGGAAAGCCATTTTCCGTCAGAGGAATAACCTCCGTGATTTTCAACTAAGATATTGATGCCTTGAGAAGCACCGTATTCACCCAATTTGGAAAGACCCAGCACCGCATTAGCAGCCACTTCCTCTGCAGTTCCATCGCCGGCAGCATTGACCCGAATGGATTGAGCACCCAAAAATTTAGCCACATCCACCCATTTATGATGACCTTCAACCGCTTGTTTACGTGCTTCATCATCTGCATCGGCCAGGTTACCTACACCGTCACACATGATAAGCCCCACAGAAACACCGGCTTCTTCACATTTTTTCTTAAAGGTATTCCAGTATTCCATATCTTCTACTTTGCTATAATAGAAGGTATTAACTAATTCTATAGTGTTGATGCCATATCCCGCTGCTACATTCGGAAAATCCATTGGATCCAATTCGCCTTGTAATAAAGAGTCTGGTGAATTTTTGAGCATTTCACCAAACCATTCCCAACTTTTTATTTCCCCGAAATAAGATTTGTGTAAGGACCATTGGGCTAGAGATATTTGAAAGTCGGGCATAGATATTGCCTCTGAAACAGTTTCTTTTTCAAGAGCGTCTTTTTCAGAAGTTTTGGATTTGTTATTACAAGAGATTAGAAAGAAAATTCCAATTACCATTATAATAGCTTTTGTTATTGATTGTTGATTTTTCATAAATTTAAGATTAAGATTTTTCATATTTTAGATGATAATGTGGTAAAGATATAAAATATCATAAAAAAAAACGATTCAAATTACATGTAATAAAAGAAGAAGGTTCATTTTGCGAAAAGATAGAGGTATTTCTAAATTAATGTTTTCTAACTGCTGTAAAAATGGGACTCTTTTATTTTTAATGGAATAAACAAGGATTAAATCTATCTCTTAGATAAACCCCTTTAAAAGTTCACTTTATGCTGACACTATAAAATCTTCAAAGCGGGAACCATTCGAGATCATAAGATAATTCCGTTAGCTCCACTCAGTAATTTATAAGTGCAATGACAAATAAACCAATAATTGTTGTGCGAATGTTACTCTGGAAATTAGCTGTGTATTTTTTTGATTTTGATTAATTTATGGCACAAAATTGATGTTTATAATAAGTAAATCCATTGACTTTAGTTAAGAAATGAAGCTATGAGGAAATTGAAAATTCGTCTCCCACGCACCCCTAGACTAATCTGTAACACGTGTGAGCTTTCGCACGACTGCGTTGATGTGATCGGGTATATACAAATTGCCTTCATTGTCAAGGGCTATGATATCGGGATTCGAGGTCTGGGCCTTCTCTGCCGGCCCACCATCGCCCGTATGTCCACGCACACCGGTACCGGCCACTGTGTACATCATCCCTGAGGGCGTGACCACTCGAACTCGATTGTTTAATTGATCGCCGATGTAAATGTACCCGCTGCTATCTACGGCCACACCGCATGGCTCACCAATCTGACACTCGAGGGCTGGCCTCCCATCTCCATTGTATTCAGACTCACCAGTACCTGCTACCGAAGTAATGATCCCGTCAGTAGATATCTTTCGAATCCTATGATTGTTGAAGTCGGCTATGTAGAGATTTCCCTGATCGTCAATGGCGATCGCTACCGGATAAGCGAATCGGGCTTCTACGGCCGGCCCACCATCTCCGGCGAAGCCCATCTCACCCGTACCAGCAATAGTTGTAATAATTCCGTCGGGCGAAACCCTGCGGATGCGGTTATTCCCAGTATCGGCGATAAAAAATGTTTCCCTTTGGGTCTACTACGAGGTGGTTCGAAAAGCTGATCTTGGCGTCAATGGCCGGTCCTCCATCGCCCTCGAAGCCTTCCTGGCCTGTACCCACGATTCGCCGAGCGATACCGTCGTTGCCAACCTTGAAAATCTTGCTGTGTCCGCGACTCAGAACATAAAGGTTGTTATCTTTATCTGTAGCGACTCCGTAGGCATTCTCTATGTTGGTCTCGACAGCTAAGCGATCCTGGCTTTGGATTGTGGAATTGCCCGTTCCCATGACGGTCGAGATGATCCCTTCAGGATCAACCATTCGAACTCGATGGTCCTGTTCGTTCGCGATATAGAGATACCCCTGGTTGCTGATTGCCACCGCTGTGGGTCGCTGGATAAACGCCTCGATCGCTGGTCCACCATCGCCAACCGATCCGCGTTCACCAGTCCCAGCTACCGTGGTGATGATAAACCTGGGGATGGGCTCCTCGTTTTGGGCTTCAGCCGTCGTTGATACGATGAAAGTACAGATCATCACAGGAATCAGCGTAGATATGAATAGCTTCAAGTCTCTCAATTTTGTAGAAGCATTAGTGACAAATTGATTTCCTTGCTTAAATCTTAATAAGATAGCGTTTGATTTTGATTGATTTGATTTTTTCATGTTTTGATTAGTTGATTAAATAATTGATTGCCCAAATTACGCTTAATACACCAATACCCCTGAATCTTCTTTATTTATTGTTGTCTGTTGTATTTTTTGATACAAGTGCCTTTGTAATTGAAATGACACTCAATCATTTTCTTGGTATGTGTAATACTTGAAAATAAAAATTCCAAACAGTAAAACAAATACTAAATCTATAACTGCAGCGCTCATTGCCATTTGGCTCACTGCCTCATTTGCGTATTGAATTAGTACATTGGAGGCAAATAGTAGTTTACCTAATAAACCCATAATTACAATACCAATGTGTTTAGCTGGATTTAGAGCTAGTATAAAGAACCCAATTCCAAAAACTAAAACAGTAATCCATAAACTTCTAAAAAAATATATGGTATTGGGATCTTTGATTATTTGACTTGTGAAGTCAAGTAATCCTTGTTCTGGATTAATTATTCCTGGTAAAACTCCGCCAGCTGTATAAAGACCAGCAATGAGAAATGTGATTTTCCAGAATCTTGAATTTAAAGTTGTTCTTGATGTCATTTTGTAGATTTTTAAAGTGTTAATTAATATTAAATTTGATTTTTTCTTATGGCACGCAACGGTTAGCGTTTATTGATGTTTAAGCCTGTGTTGTGCGTAGTATTTTGTACTTGTTCAAAAAATGCTTCCAATGGTTTGTTCACTTTTGGTAGCATATCGCCATTCTAAGCTTTTGATAAATTCCATATTCGTTATTTATTGAGTTTGTAATTCCTTATGATGAATTGGGTGGTAAACCCTAGTTTTTCATACATTGATTTCGCCATTTCAGAGGCTTGAAGGGTTACTGTTTTGGCATTTAGTTTGATAGAAAGGTTTAAAACATAATGCATAGCTTGTTTGGCAAAACCTTTTCCGCGCATTTGCGGAATTACTCCTAAACTATGTATGCCAGCTATATCGTCTGTTTTATGCAAAATGATGGTGCCTATAACCTCGTCATTGAAAATGATGTTGATATAAGTAATGTTATTCAAACTTTTTTCAATTGTAATTTCATTGATTTTGTAACCAAAAGATTTTCTAAAGGCACTGCACCAAAGTTTTATGTCTTCCTTATTGTTGACCTGTCGAAAGCTTAATTGAGGTGGGTTTTCAAATGACTGGTGAAGTTTCAAATACATACCATATTGCATGGTTTTTTCTGTAAAATTATTTTGTGCGATCAAAGCCATATCCTTTTTACTGTTGTGATAAAAGTTTGAGAATGTGAGCTCTTCACTACATTTATTTATAATGCCAATAACTTCTTTCAGGTTACTTTCTATAGAGTTTTGTTTTATCCATATTCTATTGGGCCATTGTGAATTATTGATGTAGCAATAGCCAAGATTTTCTGTTTCAAAATAAGTTTGAAATGGTTCGGTTGTAATTCTCCAGAGTGAGGATAAATTGTTGATGTTCTCTTTTACGTTGTCCATTGTTATTTTGTGTTGATTAAAATGATACCTATAATCATTGCTGCAATTCCCATGAGTCTTTTGGTAGTAATGGGCTCTACCGGAAGGTTTAGCCAGCCAAATTTTCCAGCCAATAAAGAAAAGATCAATTGGCCGCAAAGCCCTAAGGCGATCATTTTCGATAGCCCTAATTTGGGGATAGTGTAAAAGTAAAGTGAAATTCCGAGCACACTAAAAAGCCCTCCAATACCCCAAAGATACCATGGAATGAGTCGGGCTTCACTAAGGTTGGGAATAGGTTTACCTGAAATCAAAACAAAGGCAGAAGCAAATACTACGCTAAAAACTGAAGTCGCAATCGCGGCAAGAACAGGCTGTTTAAGAAAAACACTTAACTGTGTATTAAACCCGGCTTGTATGGCTAAAAGTACTCCTCCAAAAAATGCAATAAAGTATAGTGTAATTGTATTCATAAGGCAAATTTAGGCAGGTATTCTATGTTTTGCCTTTACATATGTTGAGTTGCCGATTATTTTTTCATATTTTTTCTGATTCTGCTCAGCTGTGTGGGTGTAATGCCCAGGTGTGACGCAATGTGAATTAGCGGAACTCTTTTATCAAAGTCAGGGTGTTGCTCTAATAATTCCAGGTATCTTGATGCAGCATCTTTCATAACAATGTCAATTTCTCTTTTTTCCTTGTCAATGACCCAATTTTTTTCGAGATAGGAAATATGGAAGTTCTTTAAATCATCATTATCCTGGATAAGCTGACGGTAGTTTCTATAATCAAAGCTGATGATCACACAATTTTCAATGGCCTCTAAAGCAAAATTGGATGGTGAATTTGTCAGATAAGAAACTGTTGAGGCTACAAAATCGCCTTCTAAAAAGATATTTTTGTTATAGGTATTTCCTTCTATATCTAAGAAGTATGCGATAATCGCTCCCTGGTATAAAATGTGAATATCTTTGGCGGTTTTACCAACGGGTAGCAGGACTTCATTTTTCTTTAAGCGTTCAATCTTAGCAATTGAATATAAAAGTGAGAGGGCTCTTTCGTTTACAGGGAAAATAGCTTAAAATGACATCTTTTATAAATTGATTATAGTCTTCTTTTACTTGCATTGTTTTGATTTTTATTAGGCCGAACGGTCTTAATAAACGCCAGTTTAATGGCGTTTATTTTTTGTTAACTTCTTTTAATTACCCTTTTTGAACCAACTTCCCATAAAGAAATGTATCCCTAATCACATTTTGTAAAATTCAATAATAATCCATTGTCAACATTCGAAATGTTTGATTTAATTATTTTCATCTAACCAAATTCCTAACGAAGAGACCAGGTCTGGTGGCTGTTGTCCGGTTGTAAAGTCAATGAGATCATGCCCTGCATTTTGGTATAGTTGAACTGTAAAATTGCTCTTGTTCAAGTTTGCTAGCACTTCAACGTCATATCTTACCGGATGACTCCTATCTTCATTTCCAAATATCCATAAAACAGGCAATGACATAGTATTAATTATATCTATTGGGTCAAAACCAATTGTGTCATCGAAATCGGTCAATTGATTCATTGCGTCCTCTATTGATAGACCATTATCAGTCAAGCTATTATAATAATTAGACAATCCCGTAGATGCGACCCCGCCACTACTCATAATAATATATGACAAGTCAGTTGACATACTGTGTACTATTGAATTTACCCAAGCACCTTGACTAGATCCAAAAACGCCAATACGATTCGGATCAATTTGAGTATGCGTGATAAGCAAATCTAGAATTCCCAAAACATCCTGCGCTCGTGCAGTTAAAAATTCCGTTTCTGTTGTTGGTGTCTCTACAGGATAACTGCCCGTTGAGCCACCAATTCCACGTTTGTCATAAACATAAACTCCATAGCCATTATCAATTATGACTTCTATGTTGGCATCCACTGTTGTGGGTCGTGGATCATTGCCAGAGCCTGGTACAAGAATCATTAACGGGAATTTTCCTCCTCCCTCTGGTAAAAAGAGCTCCCCTTCAATAGTTGCTGTCCCAGATAGGGTTGTAAACACTCCTTCTCCCGTTGGAATCACTTTAGAATCATCGCTTGAACAAGAATTTAATATTAGGCTTAGAAAAAGAACCTTCAGAATTTTTGATCTCATAATTTTCTTGTATTTAAATTGAAGTTAACAGATTTGTATAAGATTTGTACGGCTTAAAATCCGAAGGGTTTTCAGTCTGGTACAAATCTTAATTGATTGTTTTGGTTTTACAATTTTTCTTTAAATATAGCATAAATTTTATACGGTGTTGGCGGTAGTTTTTAAAATACAGGATAATCTCCTTTCTCAATTCTATTTAGTTTATATTATTTGTACTAATTCTAAGCGTGAGTATTGATTTATTTTTTAAATTCATTATTGAAAACGTCTTAAAATCAAATAATTTTTAATGGAGTTAGAAGAGAAAATCCTGTAGTATAGAATATAGTTCACATCTAATGACTTATGATAAATATCACCTTGGTTAAATATTGAATTAATTATATTTATAAAAAAAATAAAGGTTTTTCCAATCGCTATATACAAGTCCTAAAAGAATGTAATCAGCTTTGGAATTGCGCCCATAACCAAGTTATGTTTAATAAAAGCTATATACTTAACTTTAACAATTATTATTTGATAAAGACATGAATGTTAAAACTGGAATAATATATTCATCGGTAGACGGACAAACTCTAAAAATTTGCAATAAACTTAGAGACGAATTCCTACAAAACAACCAAAACGTTGAACTAATCTCTATTAATGATTTTAATGAAGATGTAACCAATTATGATAGGCTTATTATAGGCGCAAGCATTAGATACGGAGTTCATAATAAAAAAATAATTGATTTTATAAATACCAATAAAAAACAACTTGATTCCATAAAAACAGCTTTCTTTTCTGTAAATCTGGTTGCAAGAAAATCCGAAAAAAGCACACCTGGCACAAACCCGTATGTGATAAAATTTTTTAAGACCATTGATTGGACACCTACTATTGTTGAAGTATTTGCAGGAAAACTAGACTATAAAAAATACTCGTTTTTTGATAGAATCATGATTCGATTTATTATGTGGATGACCAAGGGACCAACTAACACTAGTAAAGAAATTGAATATACCAATTGGGATAAAGTGAAAGAGTTTGGAATACGATTAAGTAATATGTAAAGAAGCTATCAGGAAAGTACTAAATACAACAATAAATATAGAGCATTAAAACACCCCATATTCCAATCGTTATGGGCAATTAGTAGAAACAGTGAGTGTAAATCAAAATAGTCTAACTTTAAAAAAAGTCTTATGAAAATATTTATTCTAAACCTATTGGTAAGTTTTCTATCCACCTGCTTTTTATTCGGTCAGGACAGAATAACAGGTGCTTCTTTCGCTACAAGATCTGAAGTGTTGGCACAAAATGGAATGGTAGCAACAAGTCATCCATTGGCAACTCAAATTGGACTTGATATACTTAAAAACGGTGGTAATGCAATTGATGCAGCCATTGCAGCAAATGCGGCATTAGGACTAATGGAGCCTACAGGAAGTGGTATTGGAGGAGATTTGTTCGCAATTGTTTGGGATGCGAAAACTAAAAAACTCTATGGTCTTAATGCCAGTGGAAGGTCGCCAAAAGAGTTAACATTAGAATATTTTGAGAAAAAAGGGATGGAAAAAATTCCATCTTATGGACCTCTTCCGGTTAGTGTTCCTGGTACAGTAGATGGCTGGTTTGAGTTGCATCAAAAGTTTGGATCAATGAAAATGGAGGAAATTTTGGCCCCTGCTATATCGTATGCTGAAACTGGTTTCCCGCTAACAGAGCTTATCGCTTGGTATATGCAAAGATCCATTCCTTATTTTATAAAATTGGGTTATCCAAACATCGAAGACACATATATTAAGCAAAATATAGGTCACTTAGTGGGAGAAGGAGAGATTTACAAAAATCTTTATTTGGCTAATACGTATAAAAAAATTGCTAAAGAAGGGAGGGATGCATTTTACAAGGGTGAAATTGCGAGAACTATAGCAAATTTTATACATGATCAAGGTGGCTTCTTATCAGAAAGAGATTTGGCTGAGCATCATTCAGAATGGGTTGAGCCTGTTTCAATAAACTATAGAGGTTATGATGTTTGGGAACTTCCTCCTAATGGTCAGGGAATAGCTGCACTACAAATGCTTCAAATACTAGAAGGGTATGACTTCTCTAAAATTAATTTTGGCAGTGCAGAGCATCTTCATCTATTTACAGAGGCTAAAAAGTTAGCTTTTGAAGACAGAGCCAAATACTATGCTGATATGGATTTTACTAATGTACCCATAACGAGATTATTATCGGATAGTTATGCAGATGAAAGAAGAAAGTTAATTAGTGACAGATCTTCTACTTATGAAGCAGGAGAAATAAGTGCAGGGGAAACCATTTATTTGACGGTTGCTGACAAAGACGGAAATATGATTTCATTAATTCAAAGCAATTATCGAGGTATGGGCTCAGGGATGGTTCCACCAAAACTAGGCTTCATGCTTCAGGATCGTGGTGAATTGTTCAGTTTAAAAAGAGGACAGGCCAATACGTATCAACCTGACAAAAGACCTTTTCATACGATCATACCTGCTTTTATCACGAAGGATGGAGAACCATTTGTAAGCTTTGGTGTAATGGGAGGAGATTTTCAACCTCAAGGGCATACACAAATAGTAATGAACCTTATTGACTTTGGTATGAATTTGCAGGAAGCCGGAGACGCTCCTCGATGGGATCATATAGGTACATCAACTCCAACAGGAATGACTCAGAAAGGAACAGGAGAAATAAGACTGGAATCGGGTATTTCATATAAAACCGTAAGAGGTCTTATGGATAAAAAGCATAAGGTGAGTTTTGGTAGAGGCATATACGGCGGTTATCAAGCGATCCAGTGGGACAAAGAAAATAAAGTCTACCATGGCGCATCAGAAAGCCGAAAGGACGGGCAAGCAGCCGGCTACTAATTATGTACTCACCATTTAATTAAAATTAATATAAATGCCAAATTGCACCAACTGTGGCTCCTACACCAAATTTAAAGGTGGTTTATGCTACAACTGTTATAAAAAAGAAGACGGTAACAAGGAAGTTACTGTTTTAGAGAA
>PVMK01168845.1_pt1 | contig 17911 bp, 18 predicted proteins | sample 1853481 | NCBI WGS metagenome assembly PVMK01 (sample SAMN08533507, study PRJNA380276) | Marine sediment metagenome, whole genome shotgun sequencing project. | reverse complement strand
TTTATCAGGCAACCTCCAGTTCGATCCGATGATAATGATCCTTTCACCTGCTTCTCCTTTAGAAAGCGGTATCCGCGATGCAGCTCTGAACTATTATCTTTCTCAACGCGGATCATTTCAAGAAAGTCAGGCTGTACAAGCGGTTTGTCCACAACAACCGGCTCAGTGGTAACGACCTGGTAACCGAAAACAAAAACAGATTCATAGATAACCTTACAGATGTAATAGGATGATACCACAACTGAAAGCGCCATAACTACCATAAACAACTTCATAAAACCTTTTTGAATAATACCGCCTTCATACACAAAGCTCTGGGTGAGCGGCTTGATCCTGTGTTCCAGCCCCGCTTCCTGCATGGCCGAAAGATAGTCTGCATAATGATACTGGATTATCTCCTTCTCACCCAAATACCCATTCAGCCACGCTTTTCCCATGGGGAATACAGCCGGAGTCAGGTGAACATTATAGATATGCCAGATAAAAATAACAATACTTGCCAAAAAGGCTTCATCACTGTGTGCGATATAAGCAAAGTTCAGCACATTCCCGGAGAAATACTGGGTAAAATACGACTCGCCCCACAGAAAATAACCGGACATCCCGATAACAGGCATTCCCCAGAAAACCGCCAGATAACCGAATTTTTCCTTAAGACCATGAGCCACCAGCGATGGCCGCTCATTAGTGAGAAAGAAGAAATATTTCATCGTCGCAATAAGCTCTTTCAGATCTGTCAGGTTTGGAACCATGGGCAAACCTGACAACGCCATCAAAGTATTTATCAGCGTCAGTTTCCCTTCACGCTTAAGGGGCAGAAGATAGTTTTTCCAGGCACGAAAAACCACATAAAAAACGTGATAAACAAAAACAATTGTGATGACCACAGCACTGATACGGTGAATAAGCGGAGCATAGGTAATGCCTCCGACAAGGGAATACACAACCTCTCCAATGTGAGAATGATGAAATTTCAATGGCAGGCCCGTAATAGCCAGCATGGTAAAAGAAACGAACATAACAATATGCTGTATTCGCTCATTCAGTGTAAGGCGTGTAAAATAGAGCTCGCCGTCTTTTTCAATTATTTCGGTATGTTTCATCTTATTTCTTTGACCTCTTTCTAAAAAGGACATAGTTTGGAAAAACATTTCTTAACATGTCAAGAACCGTGAAAATCATTAATGGAACAAAACTTCCGATCGTCAGTATCACAAAAAAACTGCATACAATAAACTCGACCGGGTTTCTTTTCATCGTAAGCACCACGTGTGCTTTATATCCTGCAAGGCTCATTCCTGCTTTAGGATGACAGTCGATATTGGAACATGTTTTATAGATATTGTCTTTATGGGCGGCTGATTTTGGGTCGTGCATGGAGTGGATGGAATGGATCGACTCTCCTGACGACACATGACAGTCCGTGCAATCGGCAGACTTCTCGTCACCAAAAGCCAGTGCTTTGCCGTGAAATGTTTCCATATATGACTTAAGCAGATTCGGCAAATCATGCCGTTCCATCATATCCGCGTTACCATGGCATGAACCGCACATTTCAACAACCTCCATGGGCTTGCGGAGCTTTTGCATTCTGGAAGTGAAATGATTAAAAAACTTCGCCATAAACGCTGTTCCCTCATGACAGATTGCACAGCGTGCGATTGTCTTTTCTTCAAGGCCGGGCATTGTCTCTTTCAAAAATGAAAGCGGCCGGTAGAGCGGGTCCATGTGGCAGGTTTTACAGTCGGGATAATCTTCCTGATATTCTTTCGGCTTTCCCTCCTCGTCAAAACGGCCGTGTACGCTCTGGTCCAGATATTCACCAACTTTCTGGTGGGAGAAAGGCAAACCCGATGAGGGGTCATCCATGTGACATACTTTTAGACAATCGACCTTCGGTGTCTCCACATGTGGAAATTCACCGATCTCCTCATGGCAGTCAGAACATTTCAGGCTGCCGTGAGGGCTGTTCAGGTAGAAGTCCTCGGTCACATACAGAAGCCTGAACTCTTCCTCCTTATTAATATAACTGAGTCCACGGTACTTATGACAGAAAAGACAGTTCTCTTCATCAACAGCCCCAAACACCGGCCGGCAGGATGCACACCACCATAATAATAAATAAAATAACAGCCAGGACACCTCTGAACGTCCGCTGCCCCCCCATACACCCTTTGTTATACATAGTTTATTCTCCAATTTTTATGCTATTACTTCTGTCCCGCTGATTCAACACATCTGAAACCAACAAAATAGCTCTTGACGCCGGGAAACAGCTTGTGCCGCCTTGTTATTGTTGCAAGCCTCTTCCTGTTATTCCATGCCCATCCGCGTAAGACCTTATACTTTCCCTCAGAAGGCCCCTGGGGATTAATTTTCGGCCCGTTTTTATAATAGTCACGATCATACCAGTCCGAACACCATTCCCACATATTACCGATCATATCATAGAGCCCGTATCCGTTTGGTTTAAGACTCGCAACAGATAAAATACCAAATGAATCCAAATTTGCATAATCAAGATCAGGTTCATTCCCCCACGGGAATTTCAACCCAACAGCCCCGCCGCGCGCAGCATATTCCCACTCAGCCTCGGTAGGAAGCCGTTTGCCCGCCCATGCCGCATAAGCAGCTGCTTCTTGCCAGCAAATACCTGCAACCGGCTCATCCAGACGTCCAATACCGGGAAACCAGAAATCGGGCTCTGGCATGCCGGTTTCTTTAAGGTATTTCTGATACTGACCGACCGTTACTTCATGGATATCAATATAAAAAGCATCTAATTGCACCTCATGCTTCGGCTGCTCATCCGGGAAACCTTTTTCTGCACCCATCACATACTGGCCTCCCCGCACCAGGACCATTTGCACCGGATCTTTTACGCTTCCGCCCTTTTCCTGAAAGGCGCTGGCTGTGCCCGCAGAACAAAGTGACATAAAAAAAAGCAGTATAAACATTTGTGCAAAAAATATTCTTCGTTTCACAAGGACCCACCATCTCCTGTGCTGTGACACTGGTCAAGTGCCAGCAGCTTTATTAGAAAAGAAAGCTCCCGAGCACGGTAGTTCATCTAAACCTCCTGCCGGGATTGATCCGCCCGTCCCGGAGTAGATCCGGTTCAGTACCGGCCGGATATGACCGCCGGTCATGGTTCTCATTATGGCATATAAGAGAGCATGTACCGGAAAGCATGCCGTTATCTTCATACTCCGGCTGGCCGTTTTGATTTGGAAAAACAATTGTCGCGTCAAAATTAATCAGATGAGCTGTATCCTTGACCCCGTGTGGATCATGACAGGCCGTACACGGCGTCTTCTCGCTCACAATATGCCTGCTGTGTTCAGGAAAACTTTGATCCGCAAGAATTGAATTGCGGTCATGACACTTATAGCACAGAGCATATGCACTGGTACTTTCAGAAGTCAAGTCAGCGGTTACCAGCTGACGTTCTAAAATAGGACGCCATAGAGATCCGTGCGGCCCGTTTGGTGCAGAACCGCCGGCGCTTGAGCGGGAGTCACTGTTATGGCAGTCGGTACAGTAGATACGGCTCGATGGCGTCATCGGAAGCAAAAGACTCGGCACAGCCCTGTTTTTGCCGATATTTTCAACCGGATGAAATGATGCGTTTGACGGCCTGAACTTCAGCCTGAGGTTCTTTTCAAATACATAACGTGTCACCACGGGCATCTCCCTGCCGGGATTGTCAGCATGACACCGGTAGCACAGCTCATACTCAAAGCTGATGTGTTTAATGGGCGTACCCGAGGAAGAAACGCCGGAGACTGCCGCCAGGCTACCCGGCGCTGCAGGTGCCCTCGCCGGTGCTGCCTTTGCAGCGTGAGGATTATGACAGTCAGAGCACTCCACATGGCGGCTTGCCCAGAGCGGATCCTCGTCCGGAGTATGTACGTTAGCAGTATTCACTATTGGATGTCTTGAAGGTTTTTCAAATTCCCGTTCTATATTTTTAAGGGCAACATTTCCGTTATGACAGTCAAAACAGGTTTCTTCTTCAAGTTCATCACGCAAAAGCCATTCCCTTCCCCCCGCAGCATGTGCCTGGTGACAATTCTGACAGGCATTGGCGGCAACGGTAGTATAGGGAGTATTGGGCCAGGGATCTGGAAAGATGCCGTTCCAGGCTGAAGAAGAGTGACGATGAGCAGTCAGCTGCCAGTCCTCTATGCGGTGACAGGTAGTACAGAGACCTGAAAAAGCATTATCCTTTGTCAGAAAATCTCCAAACTGATTATTATGGGGGGTATGACAGCTTGTGCACTGAAGACGGCCTGCCTCATCAAGCGCAACCGGGACCCACCAGTGAAGCCGGATGCTCAAGCTGTCCATTACGCGCTGCAAGCATACCATCGTAAACAAATGATACCGGATGATCATCCGACAGGTCATATCCCAGATTAGCCCTGCCCACCGGCATTTTCTGACTTAATCCCGAAAAGGAGCGTGACGGACTTTTGCCGCTAGCCATACCCAGAGCAACTGTCCCGTCATGGCAGGCAAGACAGAGCCGTGAAGTACCATTGGGCTGTCCCACCGCAGCCTTCAGAGTTGAGCTCTTATACGTGATATAATTTACCCTTCCAAACCGTGACCAGTCCTGCATCTGAGCCTGTCCTGTCATATGAGGAGTATGGCAGAACACACATATTTCCTGCTCACCAGAAGCTTTTATACCGCCGGGTCCTGAAACGGAAAGATTATGAATAGTCTGAACAACGCTTTTACCGCGCTGTCCGAAAGCGCTCCCGTTAAAAAACACAATGATCAGCAGCATTACTGCGCAGCAACCGACTCTTTTCATCGCCATCCCCCGCTTAAAAATTTAAAGGCCTGTACCCGCTTATTATACGAATCTGCGATAAAAATTCGGTCCGTACTATCAATATAAAGAGCAGTCGGTATCCAGAATTGTCCGGGAGCCTGCCCTGCCTCACCAAAGGTCAGGAGAAGCTCTCCCGCGGTATTGAATACCTGTACCCTGTCAAAGATAGCATCAGTAACATAGATGTGCCCTTCGCTGTCAAGAGCAACCCCCTTGGGGTTTGAAAATTCCCCGGTTCCGTCACCATGTTTCCCGAACAGACCGGAAAACGTACCGTCGGGTTTAAAGATCTGCACCCTGAAATTCATCGAATCATTAATATAAAGATTCCCATCCTTATCCAAAGTGATCGCTGTAGGATAGTTAAAGGCTCCCTCTCCCTTTCCCCGTTTACCCATACTGAAAAGAAAACTCCCGTCAAGACTAAATACCTTAATTGCATGGGCCAGGGTATCGACCACATACAGGCGCCCGGAGGACGGATCAATAGCAATACCCGTGGGCCGCTGGAGGAGCGCGTCACTGCCGATTTTCCGTACTGATTTTCCCTTCCGGTCATAAACAAATATCCGCCGCAGAGCAGAATCTGAGACATAGAGCATTCCCCGGGTATCAAGGGCCACACCGATCGGCGAGACAAGTTCCTGCTTGCTGAATTCGGTTATCTTCTTATACGCCTTCTCCTTAAGATAGAACTTGTGTACTATTCTCGCGCCGGGGTCTGCCACACACAGAACCTCATCAGGACCGATTATGATTCCGTAGGGCCGGACCATCATACGGTTTTTATGATGTCCGGCAAAGAAAGCAATTGTTTTTTCAAAAAAAGACGGCGACCAGCCAACATCATCCGGTTTGCTAATATTGTACAGATATTCAATGCGCGGCGGTTCAGGGGGTGGCGGCCACATAAGCGATACCTGCACATCCTGCATCACACCGTCCTGAATCTGCGCACCCATCTGACAGCCAGAAAACGCGAAAAAAAGCACCGCCAGTAAAAGGACAGGAACAGGGGCATTAGTGAGGCACCATATCAAAGCCCTTATTTTTTGTAAGGTTTTATCCTCTATCTCTGTTTTCATAGAACTAAAAACCTTCCTGTTTGACCTGTTTCCAGGTGCAAACTGCAGCCGATTAAAAAACACTCCCTACAGAATTGAAAAGTGGCGGATAATCCTGAATTCCATGCGCAGGAATTCCCGATCCTGAAAAGTTTCCTGCCTGTCTATATAGCTCCCCTTAAACTCAAACTCAAGAAGTCTGAATCTGTAGTTCAGGTCAAAACTGTACTTCCACAATTCCTCGTCAGAATCGTAGCCGTCATCTTTAAAAAACTCTATGCGAACATCTGCATTCATGTACTGAGAAACTGCCGTATTAAGCGATACACGTGCGTTGGTAAACTTTTCGGTTCCGCGTTCATCCTCATAATCTATTACTGAACGGCCAGCGCTTAGGCTCAGAACTGAAGCCCGTGTCGTTCTGATGCTGAAATTACTTTTGACCCGCCTTGCTTTATAGGGATTAATGTCAGATGAATCCTTCTCCCACTCAGTCAAAAAATCAAACCACCTCCAGCGCATTTCCGATCCGAATGAGCGTCTTTTTGTATCATTAAGCGAGCCCCCTATAGGCTCCGAGAGATCCTCCTTGATATTTCGCTGGTCAACAGTGGCATGATTGTAAAACAGAGAAACAAACTCTGTCAAGTCGTACCGCAGATCTACCATTTGACCCACAGTATCATAATCAAGATAAGGGGATACGCGATAGTCATAATCAACCCGCACCGTGGTAGGATTAGGAAGAAGACTCAAGTCACGGCGTATTTCCGTAAGACTGCCGCTCTGTCTCAGCTCGTAATCCGTACCTTCCGTCAGAAGAGAACCGCTTTCACGCCTTACCACCACAGATTCAAGGATAACATTTGTATTTTTCAGGGGCACCCATGTTGAGTCTTGCAAAACATAAAGCTCAGAAACATGCCTGTTACCTTTGGTATCAGACTCTGTTCTTCGCCAGAAAACATCATAACCCGCTGAAAATCGTCCTAACGGGACCTCCTTTGTGTATGCAAGGGAAAGGTTCGGCCCATAGTAAAGTTCCCTGTAGTTATCATCATCAGTATGGCTCAGTTCAGCAGAAAGCGTTGTGCGGAGGCTTTCATAAAGCTGGTGACGCAGGCCCACTTTGCCGAAATTTATATTAGAAGTAAAATCACCCCTGCCGGAGTCATACAGATTAAAATTATAATTATAAAATGTCTGCAGAGTATCAGAATGAGTTACATCAAAATTTTCAATAATCATCAAAGTATCACTCTCAAAATCTTCTGATATACGGTAATATGAAATATAAGATCTGCCGCTGATATTTCCATAGTTCAAAGTATTGGTAAGGACCAGGTCATCATAATCCAGGTCCGTAGAAATATTGTAGTCATCAGTTGTCATCCTGCGGGTATACCGGAAATCGGTTTCAATAAGTCTGTCCCCAATAGTTTCAAATCTTAACTCAGCAGTATCTTCTGACCGTTTTCGATAATATTCAGACGAATCCTCTTTCGTATCAAGACTCTGCACTAAAAGGTTCAGGTTGTACCCGTCACCCAGATAACGCACCTCACCCCCATAAGTTTCCAGCTGAACATCCATCGCTTCCAGAAACTCACGGTCAACCTCATAATTCTGCCGGGTAGTAAAAAACCTGGCATTCAGCGGTTTTTCTTTCAGCAGATAAGCACTGATATCGTATTCATCAATAGAGTCCTGATCGGTCTTGCTGAAGTCCCCGCTGTAGCGCGTCTGGGATATGCCCAGAGTAGTGTCAAAATCAAGATCAATAAAATTAGGATGATATACGGATGCCCTGCCATAGAGATTCAGCTTCTCTTCAAAGCGTGTCTCCTTCAAATCCCGGCCACCTGCCGTGATACTGTTTTCGGCTGTCTTATAACTCTCCTTATCATCCCTTAGAAAAACTCCGAAATCAAGAGCACCGTTAAGTTCCCGCAGCATAAAAGGCCTCGTCTGATATGACGGGTCATAAGCCTCTACAGACCGGCCCTGTGCATAGCATCTCCCTGCAGAAAAAAAACATAAACTTGCTGTCAAAATTATGATTGATATAAATATTTTTAATGCCGGTCTTAAAAGCGCCTTGTACATATCATTTTCATCTGATGATTAACTGGCTTTTTTCAGAGAAAAAACTGCCCAACTTACAAACTTCAAAATTACTGTGCATTCATCAACCGGTCATTTGTCGGTTTTACTGCGCCTTTAGACCCATATCTTTTCCGACTGCTGCTGGCGTAAGAGGCGCATCAGCTTTTATAAAAAATCTGTCCTTTCCGCCGTGGGGGTCATGGCAGGGAAGACAGACCAATTGCCATTCCTGCAATGTCCAGTGACCATCGGTATCGTACATCCTCTCCCGGTTTTGTATATAATGACAGTCAAAACAGAGGGCAGGATCATCCCTTCTTCACAAGAGTCTTTTGAGCGCTTTTATGCACATCATGACAGGCAAGGCAATCTATAGCTGCCGGTCCGTGGAGAAAGACACTGGCTTTATTTACCTCGGAATGACAGATAAGACAGATATCAGCTGGGGGCATTATCATTTTACTAAAATCCCCGTGACAAAGCGTACACTTGTCTTTACCAAGACCTGACGGGTGCTCATAAGACACAGAGATAACTTTTTTTTGAGATATAATTTCTGCTGTCATATTATCTTTAAGCATTGGTAAGTCAGGATTCGGAACACCGTCAAAAACAATACTGAGTGCCTGATAGCGCACATACCGGTCGCATGAGACACATGCTGCCAGCATCATTGCAAGGATAGTCAGGACTGCTGCAAACCGCTTGCCAGTGAACACGCTTTAAAAATACCCCTTATTATATTTACAGAATTGAACTACCACCGGCTACAAGCCGGTGGATTCGGTACCCCACTAAAGTGGGCTAAAAGAAAACAAAAACATCAAGAAATCCTCTTGAGGGTCAAAACAGTCTCTATAATGACTCAAATCAGACATGTAATCATTCTTCGCCTGAAGGCGAGGATTTTAAACACCGAAAGAGACAATAACACACCAATAACACCATGCAGCACATAAAATCGATTATATCCGCTTTTAGTTCAATTGCCCGTCTGTATCGCTTTCAGCCCCGCCTTTTCTCCGTCCGAACCCGAATACATTGACCATCCGTGTACCGACCTGACTGGTGACGATTACAAGGTACTCGACCTTAAAGTCGGGTGCAGCATATTTTTCAAAAAGCGCGACATTATCATAATCTACCACGACCTGCGCGGGCAGCATAAGGCTGCCGGGTGTTTCGCCCGACTCTCCAAAAAAGAGCAGCAGGCGATTATCCTGGTTAAAGAGCTGCACCACATTGTTCATAGCATCAACACTGTATATCCTTCCCTCACGGTCAACGGCTACCCCCCGCAGCCGGGCGAACTGACCGGGAGAATCACCAATGCCCTGCCCAAAGGTCTTCAAATGTTCTCCAGCTGCTGTCAGTTTCTGAATCCGGTAGCCGCCGGTTTCCGAAACATAAATATTTCCCGCTTCGTCAACAGTGATATTTGTGGGCATAATAAACTCTCCGGGCTTTCTGCCTCTTTTTCCGAAGGTATACAGCTGCTTCCAGGTCCCCTTCTCAAACACTGCGACCAGGTAGTTTTTAATACACACCACAAAGATTTTATCCTTGTACACAGCAACGCCCGTAGGTTTTTTAATATCATCACTCTTGAGTGTTGCAACCAGGTTGTCATCACGGTCCAGCACGATAACTTTACCGAGCATCGCATCAGCAATATACTTACTGCCGTCTTCCGTAACCACAATATTTATAGGTTTTCTTATTTTAAGGTTCTTCTCTGATTTGATGTTCCGAAAAACGCCCTCGGCAAAATCAAGAACATTTATAACATTTTTTTGAGTATCGCACACATAGATGATCCCGTCCCTGATGGCAAGCCCGTAAGGTTTCTCCACCCTGCGCCCTCCCAAATCCTCTTTGCCCATTACAAATTCCTTAAACGACCATTTTGCAGGCGGAGCAAAATCTTTGTAATCACTAAAGCCCGCCAGAAACTGAATTCGGGGCTCCTCTGGCAGAGGTGGAAAAAAAACATATTCCGGACCCACGGCTTCGGCTTCCTGCTTCTTCGATGCCTTTGTGATTGCACAGCCCCAGCATGTACAGACCAGCATTACTGCCGCAAGCACCATCAGCCAACTGCGATGTCTTTTTAAGTAAGACTTGTCCATATCTTCCTCTCCGGTTTTGTATCAATTAAAATATTTAACCTTCCTTCTTAACCTGCAATAACAAAGACAAAAACAACTCCTCAACTAAAAACCATGCATTAAAATAAATATGGCATATAATTTATATTATAATAATAGAATGTATCATAACACAAACATCCATGTCCATTGCGATAATACTTTTCTGAACCGGATGTAAAATTTGGAGCATTTTTCTTTTTTCTATAACCCTTAAAAACTGCAATGGCAGGTAAAGTTGGAAAAGTTGAGGCAGCGTGAGCCATGGGCTGTATAAAGTTTCTGTTTATCCCTGCAAAAACATCGCCGCGGACAATTGAACTGAATTAACCATCGCATTTAAGCAGTATGTCTGCACTCTTTAGAACTTTGCTGAAATATTGTAAAAAAAGCCCCCAACTGCTGTTCCGGCTGGGGGCTTTAAATAACTAACAGGAAACAGTCTTACAGAGCATGGCAATCAAGACACAGTGTGCTTCCATCCATAGTATCAGCAAGAAAACTCCCATAGGTATTATCATGCACATTATGACAGGATGAACACTCGACCTGACCATCAAAAGTTTTTACAGGAGATGAGCTATCTGTAATTCCAGGTTCCATAGGACTGCTACTATTCGCATAAATAGCATCAGAACCGATAGGATGGGTACCATCAACATTATTAACAACATAACGACCGTTGTTTATTTCAGTCATATTGGTTGTCCCGGGAAATTCACCAAATTTGTCTACCGCAATTGTACCGTCGTGACAGGAAAGACACACATCAGAAGCCCAGCCAAGTCCTTCGAAACCTTGTGGATTTGGCTGGTCTCGGTTCCACAAAGGTAAATTCGGATTCGATACATCAGCATTATGTGGAGTATGACAGGGAATACATATCTGATTAATGCCATTAGCAAGCCCTAATGACCTTAAATCATGACTTGTTCCCGTAATCACTGCTGCTGCCTGTCCTGCAATAAGAAGTACTGCAGACAGAGCGATTAAAATAAATAAACTTTTTTTCACTTGTTGCCCTCTTTCATTCCGGGGTTATATGGTTTTTTAGTGAGTTTTTTTATCACCATCCTTATTTATTCGTTACTCAATTAAAAAGATATCATAAAAAAAGAAATGTGTCAAATAAAAAAATAAATAAATATCAATTATTTTGATATTTTTAACAGGATTGATGTTTATATAATTCTTAAAAAATACTTCCCTGGAGACAATTTTTTTATCAGCAGAAAGTCTGCCCCATACATTTTTATACACTCTGAAACCTGCACAAAAAATGTCGGAACGCCGTATATATATATATATTAGTTATATACATATATCGAAAAAAGGCTGGAAAACTTAAATTTTTAAATATTTTATGGTGTTTTTTTTGCCGCCTGCGCTGACTTTAATTCCTGTAATTTTGAGGATATCATGTCAGTTCTCCTGCCGGGAGATGCTGACTGCAGATATTTCTCCCACGTTTTCACAGCACCATCAATATCGTTGATATCATATGCCAAAACAATTCCCAGGTTTGCCAGAGTGTTTGTATGCTCAGGCTGAAAGGTCAGACTTTTTTTGTATTCCTCTACCGCACGATCAGGCCTGCCGATTCTCCTGTAGCAGGTACCCATGTCTGTGCGGATATTCACGTTTTCAGGACGGATATCAAGCGCTTTTGTATAGTATTTAATGGCTTCATCGTATCTGCCGCTATCCATATTGGTGTTCCCGAGCTTGACGAATTCTTCAAGGCTTTCTGGTTTTTTTTGAAGAGCACCAGGGGTCTGATGCTGCTTTTCAGAATCCTCATGGACCGAAGCCACAGGTTTCGACCCTCCCTGAGTCACCGGTTCAGGCGAAGTCTCTTTGCAGCTCCAGATACTGAGCATAAAAACAGTTATGATCACCCACAGAATAAAAGACTTTTTCATACTTTCATCCTTTCCCATAAGTAATTTAGTTATTTCCTAAATTTTTAGCATTATGCAATTATCTTCATACCCGATGTATAAAGCTACCCAATAAATCTTTCACTACAAACATAAAATCAATTATTCGATAAAATATCAACTACATTTTAACAGCAGTTTAAATTATATACTATTACTTAAACTTAACCAGACTGAAACAGATTACTAAAAAACGTTACTCACATACAGCATCGGGGGCCTCCAACCGTGAAACAGCCGTATTCTACCTGAAACAGTTTATAGAACAGATCAGCACCCAAAAAGGCTCCCGGCTCTCTAAGCAAGAGCAGACAGCATAATTAACCACGCAGCAGCCTTGATCGATTTATCATAATAAGTAAGCAGGAAGGTTCACACCATAACATATAAAACGGCATTATTTTAAAGCGTTGCCGTTATTACTAAATTGTGTATAGTGCCTTCAATTGCTGACCACTAATAATAAACTTACTTACAGTCAATAAAATTTATTGATTTAGAGTCATAATACATTTATAATTTAATGATCAAAACTTATAACTAATATTCATAATAAACAAAGGAAAAGAAATGAAACCATATGTTAATTATTCAGCAATCCTTTTTTGCAGTTTACTGCTCCTGACCTCCTGTAGCAACAGCAACAATCAATCAGCACAGAAAGAGGCTTTAGCTCCACCTGTAGCTGAACAAACCACAGACACACAGCCTGTACCTGCCGGTTTTAATGGCAAGGTCATAGAAACCATTTCGACTGCAGGTTATACCTACGTCCAGGTTGATACAGGAACAGAAAAAATATGGGCTGCTGCTCCCGAATTTAAAATTGAAGAAGGTGAAACAGTAACTGTTCCTGCTGGTGCACCCATGAAAAACTATCAGAGCAAAACTCTAAACCGAACTTTTGATGTGGTCTGGTTTGTCCCGTATATTAAATCCGGCACAAATGATTCAATGGCGCCTTCCACAAAAGTAGCGGAACCTATTTCAAAAGAACAGCAGGCAGAAACTGTTCCCCTGGTTGAAACCGATCTAAGCAACATTAAAAAGGCGGAATCAGGCAAAACAATTGCTGAAATTTTTGCAGAGAAAACATCTCTTGAAAACAAAAAGGTAAAAGTCAGGGGAAAAGTCGTAAAATTTAGCCCTGAAATAATGGGTAAAAACTGGATTCACATTCAGGATGGAACAGGCTCTAAAGGAACCGAATGATCTCACCGTAACCACAAAAAACATCGTGAAATTAGGAGATATTATCCTTGTAGAAGGCACTCTTGTGTTAAATAAGGACTTTGGAGCTGGCTACAAATACGACGTAATAATCGAAGACGCGCAAATAACAAACAATTAAAGGTAATAACTTTAATTGTTTGCTGAATCAATAAATAATATTTATATTTATTTATTTGAAAAGAAGATAGATAAAACTTTAAAATAATATTAACCGTCACCCGCACATCACTCTGTATATGCTGAGAAAAATTAATTATGACACAGTGTGGTGAGGATACATGCAAAATCTATCCATATATCTCAGAGTGGTAATAACGTAAACATACAACAATAAAAACCGATTGATGATACAAAAATCACCAATCGGTTTTTGCTTTTCAGAAATAAATAAATGCCCTCTATTACTCGAACTCGCGGCCTTCAGCGTGACAGGACTAACCAACATAAACGGAAAATTAATACTGCGTCAAGCTACCATCCCTTTTAGCTCGTCTGACCGAATAGCGGAAGGCAAACAGACTGACAGGCAGCATGATCAGAGCAAAGACCAGAAGAGATAAAATATTCGGCAGCAGTTCAAGCAGGGAAGCCCCTTTCAGAAGCGCCAGGCGCATGCCCTGGAGGGAATAGGTTATGGGGAGTAAAAAGGAGAAGGGTTCCAGCCATTGGGGCAGGATTTCAACCGGATAATAGACCCCGCCCAGTATCAAGCTGAGACCGGAAAAGATCCTCGCCACAGGGTCCCCTCGCTTAAAAATCATAATAAAGCTGGCTGAGATAATACCAAAGCCGCTGAATGCCAGAATTGAAACCAGCAGAATGATAATCCCTCCCAGGTAATTGGCCTGAGAAAGATCAAGCTGATAAATGAACACGCCGATGACAAGATAAACAACAACCTGAACCGAAGTAAAAAGAAAGCTGTAAAGCGATGAGGACACAATGATGGTCGTCAGGCCGGTCTGGGTCGAGAGCAGGGCCTCAAGGGTCCCCATTATTTGACCGTCACGGATTTTGCTTGACATGCTGTTCAGCGAAGTCCCCATATAGCTTGAAAAGGCAATCCCTATAAGCACAAAGGCAAAATAATTGCCGCCGTATTGATCCAGAGAGGGCAAGGACGTGTTGCCAAACAACAGTGAGAGAAAATAAAACATGGTGACCGAAAGAAATATCCCAAAGATCTGCATTGAAAAAGCAAATTTATAGCTCAGCTCATTGAGCAGATCCTTCTTTAAAAAGGCCATCGCCTTTTTTAAAAACATCATATTTCCCGCCCCTCTCGACCTGATCCTTTTGCTTCGATTACCTTAGAAAAAATGTCCTCCAACGACGGCTTGATGTGATTGCACTCTTTAATGACTGCCCCTTCTTCCAGAATACTTCTTAGGACTTCTGAAATATCTTTGGTTTTAACCTCCAATTGATCAGGTGTATGGGCTGCTCTGCTTTCTATAACCCCGGGGAAATTACCGATATCCTTTGTTAATGATCCGGCGGAAAGCCTTATCCTGTGCCACTGGCTGCTGATTTTGCTTTTAACTTTTTCCATCGTCCCCTGAGTCATTATCCTGCCGTCCTTAATGATAGCAACATGTGTGCAAAGTTCCTCGGCCTCCTGAAGGTTGTGGGTTGCCAGAATGGCCGTACGTTTTTTATGGCCCACAATTTTTTCTTTAATAAAGGTTCGCATGTGATGTGACGTGTAGGGATCGAGGCTTCGGGTAGGCTCATCAAGCAGAACAATATCCGGGTCGCACAGCAAGCCGCGTGCAATTGCCAGGCGCTGCTTCATGCCGGTCGAGTAGTCTTTAAACATGCGGTCAGCCCTCTTTTTCAAGCTCAGTCTGATGCAGGACTTCGTTGACCGTCTGATCACGCTCCCGGCCGAAGAGGTTGTTGAATGTGGCAAAAAACTGAAGATTCTGCCTGCCGGTCAGCCGCCAGAAAAAACTGCGCTCTTCGGTCATAACGATTCCTATGGAGCGTCGAACCTGATTCCCCTGGCTGACAACATCAAACCCATTTACCAATGCATGGCCCGAGGAGGGATGCACCAGGGTTGAAAGGATTTTCAGCAAGGTTGTCTTACCGGCGCCGTTTGGCCCAAGCAAACCGAGGATACTGCCTTTATCAACTTTCAAATTGACATTTGCAATGGCGAGAACCCGACTTATTTTGAAAGGACTTAAAATGATTTCCCGGTAAGTTTTATTCCGTGGATAATATTTTGTGAGATCGTATGTCTCTATCATTGGTTCCATCTTCACCTGGGTATTCAAAACGATTCATCTTTGAGTCTTAACGACATTGCAACATTGCAGCCTGATAATTTAATTGATAGGCTATTAATTTAATATTTTTTGCTTTATTTGCTGGATTATACATCCCTATTTAATATATACCGGGTAAAAAAGGTCTGTCCAGTAACTAAAATAGGACATGATTAATCCCCTGAAATTTTTGGCATTATATTCAGCTTTGATCCATTCCTTTGCAGGGATAAATGTTTTGAAAACAAAAATTAACCTGTCAATACGTTTATCAAATCTTTTGAGCCTGAAAAAAAACCGTGCTAGATTACTTTTTTGTTTTTGAATAGCTGCCATATTGTTATTAATTAAAGAATCAATACTGATTAAATTTTTATTTAAAAGATTCTTTATAATAAAATTAGCAGGCACCGGTGTTTGAAGAAAATAATATGCATAAGTTAAAGTAGTTAAAATCCTGTTTTTTAGTTCAGGATCTAAACATATTTCATCTATTTCATTCCAGTCAATCTCATGGCCTCGTTTAAGGATAAACTCATTAATATCACAAAGCATACGAAGATTTGTACCTTTGAGCTCATATAAATAATTATGTAAATAAAAGTGACTGCATAAATGAACAAGAAAAAACTCATTAGAGAGCCTGTATAAAGTATTATTTGAGTTAACTGAAATTGCTTTTTTAAAAGCCATTTCAGTTTCGTAAAAGAAATCATGATTTTCAAATATATTCGAGTGTATTTCAATAGCGCAATTTTCACTGACTAATAGATCTAAATGATGGAAGGGTACAACTTTATTATGAACATTTGATTTAGCCATTGATTGTCTGTGTGAACCCTCTTGTACGAACCCCTTTGATTTAAGAAGATTCCAAACATAAGCAGCTCTTTTTTTTTCAACTAAAATATCAATGTCACCCATTGACCGAATTCCGATATCGGGATAGAAGTTATCAATAAGGTATCCACCCTTAAGAAGAATTATTTTTTCTTCTATAATATTTGATAGTTCATGAATTTTTTTAATGAATTTTAAGTTTCTTAGCCCTACCAGATGGTAATTTTCTTTAAATTTATTAAAAAGATCAGCTGGAAGGAGATGGGTTAAATTATGTTTTTTTAGAGAATAATAAATGAATGTAGTTACACCGTGGAATAAAGCTTTTTTCGATAATAAATCCCAGTCAATCTCCTTATTTGAAATATCTTTTAACCGCGCGATATTTTCATCAGAAAGATCAAGCCTTGCAGCGTTTAATATAAATTTTTCTTCGTTCATTCTAGTTTATTTGCAATGGTTGGTTAATAATTTATGCATGAAAATCTCAAGATATCAGACGGGGTGTTGGTATATCCTGCAGGTTTGTCTGTTACTTCAATCCTTTTATATTTCAGCTTAAATATTATATAAAATTATACATTTGTTCTTTATTTTCTAAATACTACCTACATGTAATTATATAGCAAGCTATATTTATTAGAATACTTCATATCTCCGGCAGTATTCTCGTAGCATGTAATACGGACTTTTAATCTTTCCAAAATTACCACTCATAGTTATGTAAAAAAAGCAGAGCCAAGGTAATGGCTCTGCTTTTTAATTGAAATAACTTTTTGTGCGTTCGTACTTTAGTAATTTTATAAGCTGTCAAGATATGGATTCACAAAGCTTTTATAAAGAACTCCATGTGCCCATCTGAAGTCTCATTTAATGTCTGCTGTACTATTGCAAATTGCCAAGACCTGGATTTAAAGGGCTTTTATAAAGAATTCCATGTTCTCCATTTGCTGGATCATTTGATATCTGTAGAACTATGAGTTCAACTAAGTTAGAGTCAATTTCTTTTTTAGTTGGTTTGTCAGTGATTATATCCTCAAGTTGGATTTCAAATGTCTCGGCAATCTTTATCAGAGTGTCAAGTTTGGGGATAACTCCTTTTTCTAAAATATCATGGGCCTGTTTTACACTGATTCCCACCAGCTTTGCGAAGGAAGTTGTTCGCCCATGTGTTTTTTTCCCGGCTAAATAGAGTATATTTTTTGTTATACTGGCTCTACGCTGTTGACTTTTCTTCATATTTAAAAACAACTCCAATGTTATAAAAATAACTTTCAAGTAAGATAAAAGTTGACGAATCTAAATTTGAGGTATATAATGCATTTATTAGATTCTTATAAGCTATTTTTGTAAAGCTTTCTATTTACTTTTTTAATAATTATCAAATAATGTATATATGTGTATCTAGGTGTATACACCCATTTTTCCTAGGTAAATACACCTAGAAAAAATGAGTGTTTTACCC
>PVMK01149692.1_pt1 | contig 17911 bp, 16 predicted proteins | sample 1853481 | NCBI WGS metagenome assembly PVMK01 (sample SAMN08533507, study PRJNA380276) | Marine sediment metagenome, whole genome shotgun sequencing project. | reverse complement strand
ACATCCCGCCATATGGTAATCAGCGGATAGACCTTGGCGGTTCTGGGTCGGCGGCGGCGTATTCTGCGGTGTTCTATTATTTTCGCTTCATCCCATTCAATCTGGTAGTAGTAACCGTAGAGCCAGGCAATATTGTCGCCCTCTTCCAGCCAGCCCACCGTCGCCTCATGGTGTACCGCCCTGCCCTCCTCCACGAGTTCTGTGCACTGGCGTTTCATCAGGTTGAGAAAATCCCGTTCGAAGTTATCGATACGCGATGAGGGCATGACGCGTTCGCGAAACTCGTCCAAGGTATAGCGAAACGGGCGGACTGTGTTTTTGGGCCGCACCCCAATCACCGCTTTGGCCCAATTGTTCAACCGATGAGCGAGCCCCGAGCGCTCCGATGCCAGGGCGTCATGGGATATGAAAGACCGCCCCACGGTAATCAGGTTAGTCAGAATGGCCGTGTGAAATTTGACCAGGTAGAAACGATCCGAGCTGACCTGGCGTTTACCGGCATTATCGAAGGCATATTCTTTCTTGGCGTAAAACTCGGTGATATACCGGTACTGGGCAGTCTCTGCGCCCAGGGAGTAATTTTCCATAAAGTACGGCGAGTTGGTGGCATCGATCAGAAAATCGGTGTCCCTGAGCCTGCCCAGCATCGCCCTGGCAATCTTGCGGTTCTGGTCATTGGGTCGCAATCCCATACGCCAGCACAGTTCATAGATATCGAAGAAGAAGTACTCGTCCTTGATGCCGATCTGCTCGATGTTGAGACCGTCCAGGGAGCCGTACTTGTCTTCCAATTGATCCAGCAAGATGCCGTTCAGAGCCCGCATGGCCCGCTCATCGGATAGGTAGGCGATGTTGCTCTGTTCACGATTCAGCGTAGAGGTCTGGATAACGATGTGATCGTTCTCAAAGAAGGTGTATTTGCACTCGATGGATTTACGGCTATCACGGCCGGAAAGCTTCATACCGGCATCGAGGATGCAAAACAGGCTCTCAATCCGCGGGGGTACCGTGTCATTGAACGACAGGTAACTGCCCTCTTTTGACAGTTTATCAATTTCCAGGGAAAGCTGGTTTTTGATCGGTCGATGAGAAGGAATCAACGTTTTGCGTTCGGCGGAAGCAAAATGCGCGAACACCGGTTGCAACGAGGTCAGTTCGACGATCTTGCTCGCTTTGCCGGCGATGTGGCACCGCGATTCCTGCAGGACACCCAGCGTATCGAGTTCCTTGATACGTTTACCCACCAATCCGACGCTGGCAGCCATCCCCAGATCTGTCAGGTGTTGGATAAAATCCGGGCGGGTAATGCGCTGCTGATCAGCATTGATGCAGGCATTAATGTAGGCAATGATAAAGGAGCGAAATTTATCGTTGATAGTGGTATCGGCCATCAGCGCATTCAAATGCGTCGTGGCCTCATTGGATACCGTGTAATAAACCTTGTGCTGTGCCATTTATAATTGTTTTGAGGAAGAAAACAATGTTATGAGGATGAAATCTATGTGCTGAGGAGTGAATTGTCAACGTTATTTTAGCCGTAACCGTTACTATCCGCTGTTGATTGATTTTGGCTAAGTGTCATCCGAGTACTCTTGCCTAGAATTGAGTAGAAGGAATAGTTAAGAGTATACTGAATAACTTGAATATAGGAAAAATAATACTTTTAAAACAATGTGTTACGGACATATCACTATACATTACTGTCCTTTGATTATTGTTCACTGTCCTTCTTCCATAGTTCACTGCCCTTCCGGGATCGTTCACTGTCCTTATAGCAATACTCACTGCCCTTACGCATAGTTCACTGTTCTTTTATGATCGCTCACTGTGCTTACTCTAATGTTCACTGTCCTTGCACGGCCCTCCCCGGTTTTTTTGTGACCCTCCGGTTGCTCTTTCATCACCCTGGTCCCGTTGAGCCCGGGTAACACGCCTGGACAAGGCTGATCCATCCCGATGGCTCGGATGTTGGATTGTGTTGAGGAGTGAGAATATAACTTTGAAAATAGTTTTGCAAAAGTCTTGGGGTAATTTATATTATTGGTATAATTTTAAGCTGTAAATATAAACGCACCGTACTTGGGACTTTTGAATATCAATGAGTACTTACGCAGATAGTATAACCCGGCTTGACCAGTATTTGGAAACCGGCCATACCCTGATCCGGGATATCAAACGTATCGCCGAGGACCAGATGCCACCCAGGCGGTTCAAGGGTGCGGAATTATCGGAATTGGTCGGTGCCTCCCTGTCGACCATTTACATGGCGGAAAAGGAAGGCCGCTTGCCGCCGCCGGACCTCGATGCGAAATACCCATCGCCGCCTGGGTGCGACGCTGGAGCAAATCCTGGTGATGCAGGAATACTTCGACACCCTCCCCTGGCGCCGGGATGACGAGGAACCGGTGGTCATGTCTTTTACCAACTTCAAGGGCGGCTGCTGGAAGACGACCACCAGCTGGTATGCGGGCTCCTACTACGCCAATCTTGGCTACCGGGTGCTTTTCGTGGACCTCGATCCGCAGGCCTCGCTGACACTCAATTGCGGGCATATTGCCTGATTTTGAGACCTCTCATGAGCAATCGTTGGGCCCCTATATCTTGGAGGAAGAAGGTTATCCGCCTGAGTGGGCCAACAACGTTATTCGAGATACCCATATCAGCAACCTGAAAATCATTCCTTCCACGTTGCAGTTGGCGGGTGTCGAGTACGCGCTATCCAACGCCATCATGGAGGCCCGCAACAGCCAGAATAGCTACAGCCGGATGATGCACTGGTTCCAACGGGTCCGGGACGTTATTGGCCAGGTCAAACAGAATTTCGATATCGTGATTATGGACGGTACGCCGTCCCTGGGGTTGCTGCCGCTCAATATCATCTTTGCGTCTGATACGGTCATCGTGCCGGTGCCGACCGAAATCACGGACTTTGCATCCACCCTGTCTTTTGGGGATTTGTATAAGGAACAGTCTGAAACACTCTTTGAGGTTTTTGGGGAAGAAATCATGCTCCCGGATATGCTGTTCCTGCCCACGCGTTTCTCGGCCTCCGAAAAGAACGCGACCCTGGGTAGCGAGTTCGTTCTGAAGCAGATCCAGAAAACCTTTGGCGCGGACTGTATGCAATCGGTGATCAAAAAGCATGAGGCGGTGGTCAGCAATTTATCGTTGATGCGCAGAACCGTGTTCGATGTGAATGCCGGGGATGCCAATGTCAACCGGCAATCGCGCAAGCGGGCCATGGCAAACTTCAAGACCGTATTTGATGAGATATTAGAACGAGCGGTTTATCCGCGCTGGGCATCGAAGAAGGCCATATTGGAAGAGAAGGGGATTTACTGATGGCGGGGAAAAAGAAATTTGGTATTCACGCGCTGTCCAGTGAGCTGGACGACAAGGGTCAGCAGGAGGTCGCGGCGCCTGTCAGGCCGGTAGCTCAGAAAAAGGTCTCTTCGCCGATCAATTCTCCAGCATTGGCGGGGACGGGTAAACGGATCCAACGCCTTTACCTGGATTTGCCGGTGTCAAAAGAAAGTGTGGAATGTGAGTTGGTGGAGTTGGAGCCCGGCGCCTGTGTGGCATCACCCCTCAATAAGCGCGTCCAGTCCTTGCTGGATCAGGGTGATGCCGCCGTGCAGCAATTGCTGTCATCCGTCCGAGAGGAGGGGCAGCGTGACCCGGTACTGGTACGACCTCTGGCCAAGCCACAGGGTGATGTGCGGTATGAGGTGATCTATGGCACCCGGCGGCGTTATGTGGCCGAACTGCTCAGCCGGGAAAGGGCAGGGGGTTTTAAGCTCAAAGCCTGGGTGAGTGATCGCATATCTGACCCCGATGCGAAGCGCTTGGCGGACAGTGAAAATGACGACCGTGAAGCGATCTCGGCTTGGGAAAGGGCGGTTTATTTTGCCGGCGTCAAATCGCATTATCCGACGCAGAGCACGGAAGTGATAGCGGCGCTGGAAGGGGTGGATAGAAGCCTGGTGGCCAGGTATCTGCAATTGGCGGAGTTGCCGGAGGCAGTAATTCGGCTGGTCTGTTCACCCTCGCATATCACGCTGCGGTCGGGCCTGGATATTCTGAGGGCGCTCAAACCCCTCAGCGCCTCTGCACGTACTAAGCTATTGGGGGCGGTGGAGCAGGGCGAGCGCCATGCATCCGGCGTCGATTTGCTAAAAGCGATGAAGGTGGAGCTCGCACCCAAAAAGGCGCCGGCATCAAGCAAGAAGAAGATTGAGCTTAGAGATAGGGACGGGGCAAAGCGGGTCATTATCGGCGCCCACCGGTCTAATAAAGGACAGTATAAAGTGGACTTGTTTGATGTCTCGGATGGGCAGGTTGAGGAGCTGCAAAAGGCCTTGGAGAAGCTGCTGAAGCTGTGATTGTGCACAGTGCGCAATATTACATAACCTATTGATATTATTGAATAATATGTGTTTTTAAGGGTACATTTTTGCACCCTTTTTGCATCTAACAAAGCGGGCATTTGGCGTTTCGGGAAGGGCCTGTTATGGCTGCTTTTCAGGGCATCAGAGCGTGTCGCCCACCTCGTGCAGTAGCGCGCTGCTGGCTGCACTGGTTGCAAGCCGTGTTGTTATCGCCAGCCCCTGATTCGACCGGTGTCACCGGCGAGGGTAGGGGGCTCAAGTCGTAAGTAACCGCCTTTATCTATTCATTTATTATGGTGGTCTCCCGGTCTCTTAATTCAATCCGATGTTACGTTTGGATGCACACAGGTGGCCGGAATCCTGGCACCGCTTTTGTTGGGTTTGGTGCCCTGACAGTGCAGCGGCCTCGAACTGGCGACGACTGATGGTAGTCTGTGTGGCATATAGCCGTTTTTAAATTAATTACGTCTCGAATACCTTACTTATGAATGCCGAGACGTTAATTTCGCTCTGCCTGCACAGGCTTATCGACAGGGTATTCAGTAACAAGTCGCGCAAGTCGGGGAGGGCGGGTTCGGTGTCTGGTTAGAAGGGTTCGTTCGTGGCGCCCATCTCCTGCAGTAGCCGATCGGCATCTTCAGGGTTTGTTGCCTGAAACGTCAGCGCGCCGTGAAAGACCGTATCGGTCTGTGCGGTGCGACCCAGTGTTTCCAAAATACCCTTCAGTTCCGAAAGGCTGTAGAAAGTCAGGTCTACAAACCCCGCGGCCTCGTCACTGCTATCCATGCTGATCTGGGCCGGGGCACCGTAGTTTTCCTGCAGGGTGCGCTCCATGGCGCCAATATCCCCCAGGCGCTGTTTAGGGGCACGGCGCCGGCGCTGCACCAGCTTCGGTGGCTCGTAGCCCCGGTGGACCAGGCGATACAGGGCCCGGGTGCTCAAATTGCCGCCTGCTGCCGCCCGCTCTGCGAGGTGTACCTGGCGGGTGGCGGAGCGTTCAGCCAATAAAATCTTGGCAAACTCCGGTTTGAGGGCGCCGCTGTCGAGCAGGTCTCTGACACGCGGCGCCAGGCCTTTTAACAGACGCAGGCGGTTCGACAGGGTAGGGCGGGCGATGCACAGTGCGTTAGCCAACGCCTGGATACTCCAACGCTGTGTCGGGGTACTGAAATGCCCTAAAGCCCCGGTGGCGGCCACGGCGTAAGCGAGAGGGGAAGAGGGGTATCCGGCCCCAGTGTGTTCCTGTGAAGCGTGTTCTATGGCGTAGTACGCCGCATCCGGGTCAGAAGCTGTCAGGGTGGCGAGCGGGATCTGCCGGGCATGGGGAAAGGCATCCCGGTGCAAATAGGCTTCAACACGCTCCCAGCCCGTCAATACCTCCAGGGTACAGCCGTTCTTATCTTCAGGGATTTCCCGGGCGATGACCATCCCGGGGGGACCGCCCAGTTCAATGGCATGGTTGATCAGCGCGTTGTGCTGCGCCTCGGTGGGGAAGGCGCGTAGGGCGTAGGGGGCACAACGTACCTGGTGTCGCTCGACGCTGCGGGTGACCGGTGCCAGCAGGCGTGTGAGGCGCGCTCTGCGAAGCGCGTTGGTTGTTCTGTCGGGCGGTGGCATGTGCCTCACCTGTATGCGTTCTTCGAAGAACGTTATACCCTGATAAGTGGATGAGAAGCAAGTCACTGATCCTTGGGGTGGGTGGCCATCAGCCTCTATTTGTCCAGTAATTGGAGTGAACGTCTTGAAATGGCGCGCATTGGCAGGTTACGTGTAGAGTAAATCAATTTAATTTCCGGGGTAGGGTAGGGCGCTGCGACGCGGTGGTGAACGGGTGTGCGCCTGGGGATGCTTAGCGTAGGGAGGCCACTTGCGGCAGTTGATGCCAGGTGAAGGTGCCGCGGTGCTGGTGTTTTTCGGCGACCTCCCAGACCTCGTTGACACAGTGGTTGGTTTGGGCGGCGACCTTCAATAGTGCCTGGCACTGGATCAGGGCCGTGGAGCGGTCCTGTTGGTTAAAGTTCTCCAACAAGCCGGTGAGTTGTTGCAGGATCTGGTTTTCCTCAGACGGTGTGGTGATGCGCCGGGTTCGTCTGCCGCGGCCACTGCCTGGAAGAGCCAGCAACTTTTTGTGGTCCGAGACTTCCTGGGGAATGATGCCGAAATAATGCTTGAGCATGGAGGCGGAGGCGCCCCTTTTGAGCAGTTGTTCGATCACCCATTCCAATGTGGCACTTTGTCGCAACTCGGTGGCTAATTTTTTAAGGGCCCTTTTGTCGATGTGGATGGCGGCGATGATGTCTCTACGCTTGCGCACATTACAGCGGGTCAGGGCGGCCAGGTCCAGGTTGCGGATAATGCGCAGTGCCTCCATATCAAAACCCATGGCCAGGCATTCGCTCAAGTGCCCCGTGATCAACCGCTGATTTATGTACATCATGATCTGCTTCTCCAGTTCCATCCGTGTTCCCATATCTGTGCTCCTAGGTGATGAGGATGCTGCCTGGCTTGGGGCGATGGCTGCCGAAGCAGCCCCCGTCCGCCACCAGTAGCCCTTTATATTTTGTTTTGGAATCGGGGTACCGTCCGGTGTAGATATTCATCTTGTTGGACTTGATGCGGTGCAGGCCCAGACGGATAAAGCGGTTTTGGGCCGTTTTTGCAGGTACCCCGGCGCGGGCTTCATACCACACGAAAATTTCCGGGGCTAACAACAATAACTGGCCCGCCGGGTCGCTATGAATGAGTGAATTCGGTGCATTGGCGGTGAGGTCACCTTGTGTGAGCGCAGCTTTGATCCGCTCGACCACATCCCAACCGCCGGCTCGTTTGCGCGGTGTTGGGTTGGCGGGGATGACCGGCTCGCCAGGCGGTTCGGGTTTTGTGTTGCCAGTTGCCGCGGTAGAGGGTTCGTCACGGCAGGTGCCGTGAGCCAGCCAATACAAGTCGGATGATGCCGGTGCGGCAAAATAGGCCAGCAAGTCGGCCAGTACCTTGGGAAAGCGGTTGAGCCAAAGCCAGCCAGAGGGGGGGATGACCTGCGGTGCGAGTACCAGGGCGCCCCCGGGTAGGGGCTGGCCCGGCCCTATCGCCCGGTGGCTGGAATGAAAACACCCGCACAGCAGGGGATGGTTTCCTTCCTGTACGCTGCCCGGGTCCAGGGTGATTGAGGTCAGGTACGTAGCGACCGTCTCCAGGGCGAGGGCGGTCATCAGGGCATAACTGTACACCTCCATCAGGGTGGCCACCTGTTCGGCGGTACCGCGCCGGGGCAGGATGATGGCCTGTCGCCTGCGCAGTAGGGCGAGGGCCTGATCCAGCCAGTCGCTCATACCGGTGGTGATGGGGTGGGGCGTGGCGTCAACGGGGTGTGAGGTCAGGGCATGCGCCACGGCATCGATGAGGGGCTGGTAATGCCGGTCGAACTCGGGGCGCGTTAGCGCCGTGGCCTGCCACAGCGCCTGCAAGCGTTGCTCACAAGGCAGGACTTTTCCCGGTAGTGCGTTATGGGGCGCTTCCCCCATGACTGGTTTTTTTATCTTAGGGGTTACCCAATCTGACACTGACAAACGACTACTCTCTTTCGCGGTTACATGCACTGTTGTGAATTTTTATGGCGGATCTCCTGGTCACCGCGGTAGGGCGCTGCCCACCCGGAAACTATCGGCGCGGTGACCGGATCCAGTTTGTCAGTGGTAGTAGCAAAAACCGTGCCTATTCAGGTGCGACGTTCTACGGAATGCGCTTGGACGACAGAGGATGGGCTGTTCAGTCTCTGTATTTTTTAGGGGGGAGGGGAAGGCGGTGAACCCCTTTTTTAGAGGGGTTCACCGTGTGTGGGATCAATGATCACCGCGCTATACTGCTGATCATGGGTGTGGGGCTTGCGACCTCTGCCTGCCGGTTCGATACCGGTTTTCGCAGAAAATCAATGCAAACCATCACTGCGCCATTGCGCTCAACAAACCTCATCCGCAGGTCGATGTTTTGCAAACCATCGTGAACCGCAAAGTCGATGTACTCGACCGGTTCAGACAGACGCTCCACCAGGTCAGCAACCTCGGCTGCCTCCCTGAGCAAAATGTCCGCCACCTCGCGAAAACGCCCGCCATCACTGCCGTAGCGCAACACCGGGCCTGCGAACAGAACCGGGCAGTTGAACACCGGGAACGGGTTGTCGTGTGCCCGGTACTCAGTGCGAATGACCGCCGTTTGACGACTCATCATGGTGTTTCTCCTTTTTTTTCAGAAAAAGAAACCCATCGAATCGTGCGTCCCATCGGGTGCAGACCCGATGGGAAGGTTTTGTGTTGAAAAAAGCGCTGCCAGCAGCACCTGATGCCAGTGTGACCTGGCGACTTGGGCCAAAATAAATCGACCATGCTGCTAAAAACAGCGTTCAAGCCCTGTAAACATAGTGGGCGCAGGGCGCTGTTGTCAATGGAAGGGCATCAGCACCGGTCACTGGGCGGTTATCCACAGCGCCCCCTTACTTTGCAATAAGTGACTTTGCTTCTTTGAGCGCTTTGTACTTTGTATTCTTTGTACCTTTGGGGGAGAAAAATTGCCTGCCTGTTCAAGTGCTTGCAACGGTAATGCCGTACACATTCCCGGTTTAAGCCGTACAGATTCCCGGTTACAGCCGTACACATTCCCGGTCTTATCCGTACAGATTTCTGGTTGAGTCACTGCCGGCGCTCGAGTTTGTGGTTTGACTTATCCACAGCCCGGTCCTGTTTGCGCCTGATGGCACCCAATATTTTTTGTAAAGACCGTATTTTTGTCCGGTGCTGCCGCCAGCGGAGGGGTGTTGTGGTGCAGCAGAGGTGATTTTGGTGGTGTCCGACCGTGTCCGGACGTGTCCGGACACGGTCACCGGGTTGGAATTTTTGTGGTTTTGGGGGATGCCGTACAGATTCCCGGTTATAGCCGTACACATTCCCGGTAGTAAGCCGTACAGATTCCCGGTCGTATCCACAGGGTTGTCATTGGCACGAAACTCGCTATGCCTTTGGTGATTATCGTGTGGGTGATTTCAAGGAAGGAGGAGAAGTTGTGTCAAAAAAGAGTGAAAAAAGGAGTGAAAAAAGGAGTGAAAAAAAGACTGAGAAAAAAACGGGACGACCCGTTACGACTCGAATCACCAAAGCGAACGCGTTGATCAAGGCGTCCTATCGACTGACGCTGGAGGAGCAGCGCTTGATCATGGCGTGTCTGAGCCAGATCAACCCCAAGGAAACGGTTCCCAAAAAAATCACGGTCTATGCCGATGACTATGCCCGGCAATTCGGTTTGTGTAAGAAATCGGCTTACTCGCAATTGCGCGATGTGTCCAAAGGGTTCTATGAACGCGATATCTTGCTACAGGATCCCGGGAAAAAGCGCCGCTCCCATATTCGCTGGGTACAGCAGGTGGATTATTTTGATGGCGGGGGCAGGGTGGATCTGTATTTTGCTGACAAGATCAAGGCGTACCTGGGGCAGTTGAGCGGCGACTTCTCCAGCTATTTTATTGACCATGTCGCGGGGCTATCGAGCAATTATTCCATTCGCTTGTATGAAATGATTGCGCAGTGGTCAGACATCAAAGATGAGATCGACATACCGCTTGCGGAGTTTCGGGATCGTTTGCAGATAACGGATAAGTATCACGCGTTTGACAATTTGCGGCGTAGAGTCATCGTCCCGGCACTCAAGGATCTGAATCAGCGCTCTAACCTGGATATCGTCTGGGAAGCGATTCTCAGAGGCCGCAAGGTCATAGGCTTAAGGTTCAGATTCAAAGAGAAGCGTGACAGGTTGCCTATCGCGGTATAGGCCGCGGGGTTGTGAGTCGAGTGGTCGAACATACCCCCTGTCTGTAGAGAGGCACGGTGCAGGCCTGGATTGAAAATCAGACACGACGGCCATCCACGTACGGGTCTGGTTCAGTATCATTTCGTGTTGGAATAGGCTATAAATATACTAAATAGTGGAAAAAGTATATAATAATACAAAGACAGGGAAAAGGGTCGCGTTATGGTTCAGCCGTTAGCGAAACAACGTGACAGTGAACTGGTGACCTCCTCGGTATTGCGCAGTGCGGATACCCTGGGTGTGACCTTGTCGCGGCTGGCGCGGGTGCTTGGGGTCGGTGAGGCGACCATGAAAAACTGTTCCCGGGGCACGGCCTCCCTGACCCGGCATAAGCAGCAGGAACTCGCCCTCGGTTTGATCCGGGTCTATCGCGCACTGTATGCCATTCTCGGCGGCGATGAGGCGCAGATGAAACACTGGATGCGCACGGCGAACCGTCACCTGAGCCAGCAGGTGCCGCTGGATCTGATCGAGACCTACCAGGGCCTGGCGCAAGTGAATCTGTATCTTGATGCCATGCGGGGGAGGGTGTGATACCCGCCGATCTGCGGCAACCTGTACGCTGGCGCGGCACGGCCTGGCGCATTGTAGAGAGTCAGGAGCAGGCGGCTACGCGGGCCGTGACGGGCTCCGCCGACGAGCAGGCACGACTGGAGGCCTTGCTGGATGAAAACAAGCCGTCCTACCTGCCCGGTTCTGAACATCTGCACTGGTTGTTGAAGACACCGCTGCGCTATCCCCCGTTACGCCACGGGTCCCGTTTTGGGCGGATGATTGACCCGGGTGTGCTGTACGGGGCCCGGGAGTTGGAGACGGCGATGACCGAATCGGCGGTCTATTTGTGGTTGTTCCGCACGGCGCTGGAGGATCTTGGGTCTTTGGCCGTCATTCGCTATGACCGGACCGCGATCCAGTTTGAGCTCGATGGCGCATCCACGGTGGACCTGACCACCACGGCGCTGGCGGCATTCCACGGGCGGATATCTGATCCTGGCAGTTACGCTGATTCCCAGGCATTGGCGGCGATGTTGCGGGCGGAGGAGGTGGACCTGATCCTGTTCGGTTCCGCCCGGCGAGCGGGGGGCGTGAATTGTGCGGCGCTGAGTCCCACTGCGCTGGTGCCTGATCAGACACCAGCGCAGACCCACTGGCATGTCCAGCTTGATGAGCAGGCCTGTTGGTGGGGGCGGGCCGGGCAAACAGGATTCGAGGTGGCCTACGAGGAGGTATCCGTTGCTGGCCGAATACTACATCCGGCCTTGTGAGAATGCCAAGTGGCTTGTAGGCGGTGGATCACGGGTAAGTAAGTGCCCACTGTTTTCGGATTGCAAACAATGCTACCGCCTCCGGTGCCGGCAGCGGGCTTGCCAAAAGCAGCCTGCCGGCATCCCGGAGGGGCCCGGACCATCGCCGTTGAAAAAGCGGCAACATCGGTAATGATGAGCGGCCCGGTTGGCATTCGACAGGCATTTGATAGTGTCGCCGAGCGTTACGCAGTAACATGCCTTTGTGGGTAACGCTGAGAATTGACGGGTGATCCCATGGCGAAATCACACGCGCAAAGGCAACGGTATTAACGGGCGCTACCTGAAAGAGGTGGAAGGGAAGGGTGGGAGACTCAATACAGCGATAGGCTTTTCTGCCGGGCGTCCCCAGAAATGGCTGGCTTTCTGTTACGGCGTAACGAATCAGGCTTTGTTGGAACGCGTTATTAGAGAAGCAGAGACCGTCTTGCTGGCGGGCCCTGCCTGTGCCATCTGAAAAATCAGATCGGTTAGATAAACGGCTTGAAAAGTTGTTCAAAGGCTTCATGGTTGAAATCGAGCTGAACGAACAGCTCCCGTTATTTGACACTGTGATGGACCGGCGTCTAAACACCCGGTCCTTTCGACTGTGTCGGAGGTTGACCAAAGGCAAGTGCAATGGCAGGCTCGAATTCGAAACATCATTCCATTTAGAGAAGAATGAGGGACCCTATGAGCGACAAAGCCCAGTACCCGATCATCTATGTCCGCGGTTACGCGGGATCACAGGGCGAAGTTGAGGACACCGTGGCGACGCCTTACATGGGTTTCAATCTGGGCTCAACAAAACTTCGTCAGGCTTATACGGGTGATATCGTGGCCAACGTCTTTGAGTCGCCATTGATACGACTGATGAAAGACTATGGCTATGTCGACGCCTATCGCGACGGGCAAATTCGGCCCCAGAGCGCTATCGACCATAAGTCCATCTGGATTTATCGCTACTACGATGTGGTGTCGGAAGACCTGGGATCAGGCAACCGCAAGGAGATCGAGTTTCACGCGGCTGAATTGCGCAAGCTCATCCTTCATGTTGAAAAAGCCACACAGGAATCTTGGCCAGACGATGAACCCTTCCGTGTTCACCTCGCGGCTCACTCCATGGGAGGACTGGTTTGTCGGGCCTATCTGCAACATTCGGCCATCCCGGGTCTCGATGGCAATCCGGCTCAATCCTGGGAAGATAAAGGTGTCGACAAGCTCTTCACGTTTGCAACACCGCACAAGGGCATCGAATTCCGTGACGGCTTGGGTTGGATCGAAGGATTGCGCGACTTCCTCGATGTCAACAATGCTGGCAATTTCGGCCCTGAGCGAATGCAAGAGTTCCTCGACCTGAGTGATGGCGAATCGCTCAATTCCCTGGATGGCAAGTTTCCCGCCGAACGGGTCTTTTGCATGGTGGGAACGGACTCCAAGGATTACAGCGCCGCCTGGGGCTTATCGCGTCGGTCTGTAGGGCCGCTCAGCGATGGGTTGGTCACCATCGCAAACGCCTGCGTCAGCAATGCCGCACGCGCCTTCGTGCACCGGAGCCACTCAGGGCATTACGGCATTGTCAATTCGGAATCGAGCTATCAGAACCTCGCGCGTTTTCTCTTTGGCAACGTGCGTGTTGAGGGGCGCCTATATATTGAAGAACTCAGCCTGCCTCGAAAGGTGCAAAAGGCCCTGGAGAATAATGTAAAGGTTCGCGCCTCCTATCACTTCGAAAGTATCCTGCGTGTGCGCGGCGCTCGTTGGGATTTGTCGCGGCGCCTCGTCGAAGAAGGTTCGGCCGTGTTTCATAAGTTTGATGACATGTTTGATGGGGCTGCCCCAAGGCCCATTCATATATTCACGGGTTTCTTGTCAACATCGCAGCGCAAGAATAAGCGGCGCAAGTCATTGGGTTTCTCATTAGATTTAGCAGCTATGGTGCCTGATTACGAAGTGGATGGTTTCCTGTGGTTTGACGATCACTACGAAGGCGGTTACCTTTTTCGAGACAAGTACAACTTTGAAGCCACGCCGCCCAATAAAGACCAGAGTTGGAAGCTGCGCTATGGCTTGGATTCAGACAGCCCCAACGCCGCCACAAAATCAATTGGCGGCGTAGAAAGAAACGGGGCGATCGTCTTTACTATTCCCATCGACTCCAAGACCCGCCCCGGGATGAAGGCCGCTATCGAGTTGACCTGCGCGCCATGGAACGAAGACTAAACCAGGTGCTCTGTTGCGGGAGGGACTATCGGCGTAGTCGTGGACTCCACTGACCGGTGCGGACGAACCGTTGGTACGGTTTATCAGAATGACACCAACATCAACCTGGAAATGGTGCGCTCGGGCTGTGCTTGGTGGCACAAGCGCTGACCTGTGTGATGGGCCGCTGATGGTCTGTCGTGATTGAGACAGGCTAATGTCCACCGAAGGGACCCGGGTAGGGCAGCGCGAAGGTGTGCCAGGGGTTTTTGGTGTTTTTCTTTTCCTTTTTCTGGGCCATGACGATTTCATCACCGTTGGAGCGGGCGTTGATGTGGCCGAGCATGGGTTTGCCTGTTGTTTTGTTGTCTCTGGCAGGTTCGGTGGAAAACACCAGGGGGAAGTCGCCTTTGCTGTGTTTGGCCGCGGCGCCCATGGCGTCGGGTAGCGGGTGGTCGTAGGAGCCGTTGTCGCCTGAGGAAAACACGGTGGCCTCCGGGCTGACGTCTTTCAGGTAGTTGAGGTCAAAGTCCGAGGAACCGTGGTGGCAGGCCTTGTTGACATGGGCACTGAACGGGTTATCGGTGCCGTATTTTTGGCTCAGGTATTTCTGGGCCGGTTGGTTGAGATCGCCACCAAACAGGAAAAGCTTGTTTTTGTAGCGTAGTTTTAGCACGACGCTGTTGCCATTGATGGTGTGGGATTCGCTGCCCTCCGGTTGGGGATTGGTCGGTGTGACATCGTGGGGGTCGGGGAATACCGGCAGTCTGATCGGGCCCGATGCTTTTGTTGTGATGGGGGCGAGGACCTCAAATGCCATATCGTTGCCCACGTGCTTGATGAACTGGGGTGCGCCGGTGGTGCTGCGCCGATACAGCCTCTGCATGCCGGTGAGCCTGCCGTCCTCTTTGGCGGCAATGACGGCGCGCAGGAACTTGGCAAACAGGTTGTCGCCGCCTGCCGGTGCTTTGAGCAGGTTGGCGGCCAGCAGAGTTTTGGCCGAATCGATGCCAGAAAGATCCGTGCTGATGGACTGGCTGCCATCGTTGTGTTCAATCACATCACCCAGATCCAGGTCTTTGGTGGTATTGACCCCGTATCGGGGCAGGCCGTTGTGGTACAGGTGGCCAAAGTGGAAGTCTTTGTCGTTGAATAAGCTGGTTAGCCCGTAGAAGTGGTCCTTATCGAAATGACTGATCACCACGGCATTGATGAACAAGTGGGTTCTGGGGGGCAGTCCGACGTCCTGGTCGGCGCGCTGTAATGTCTTCAGGCGTCTTTTAAGGACTTCATGAAATGCCTTGTTGGGGCCGCCATCGATAATCACGATGCCGCCTTGTGCCTCGATGAGCGTGGCATCGCCCTGGCCAACGTCGGTATAAAACACTTTGAGTTGTTGTTGGTCGGAAATCTGGCTTAGGCTGATAAATCCCGTTTTGACGTTACCTTTGTCGTCAGACACGGTGGTGGCGGCGGCCCAGCCCGGCGTGGTGGCTACGGTTGTATCGATATGCAGTCTTGCACCCAGCAGCAGGGGCTTGTTGGTGCTTTTGGCCGGGGAATCTCCCGCATGTTTGGCCAGATAGGCATCGGATGCTTTGACGTAGCGTACTTGTGGCATGGGATGCGTCCTTGTTGAATAAAATGTACTAGTGGGCAGGGCACGGTGAGGCGCCCTTCGTGCTGTTTTGGGTCGATCGGGTTTGTTCGTCTATCCTGGCTCCGGCGGCGTTGTTCTTCACCGAGGTGATGCCGTTTTGTGCGGCTTGCTTGCTTTCATACAGTTCACTGGTAAGGATGATCTGTCCATTCCCGGCTTTTAGATTGAACATGTGTTTGCCACTGGGGCTTTTCTTCAAATCGAACCTTGCAGCCATGGACTTATATCTCCGTATCGGTTGAAGGCATTTTCCTGGGAAATAGTGTAGACCATATCGCCAGCGGTGGGCGTTTTAACGCTCTGTTACGGGTGTCGCTGGACGCTCATCCTGGCAGGACGGGCCCTACACGCCGCTAACGCCTTCGCGCGCCCTTTTTGGGGCGCTACAGCCCTGCGGTTGTGGGGGATTGCCGTTGCTTGAGGGTATTCCCCTGGGAAAATTTGGGTCTCGCTCGGGCTCTGGCAGCCCAAGCTGGAGGACTTTTGGCGTGTGCCCGCCCCAGTGCGGACTTTATTTGGCGACTGAACCCCCACTAGTTTGTCGGCCTCGTACCCTATAAAAATACTGGGCCGATAGATTGGACGGATTTGATGTGTGTTTTCCAGAGCGCATGGTTTACCCTATAAATAGAACGTTATTAGGGAGGGTGTGAAGATGATAAGTGTGGATTTACAACAGGAGGCGTTTCGTCAGAAGATCCTGTCGGCGACCCGGCTGCTGTCTGCCAGCCTGGCCAATTACTCGCTATCGAAAGAGTGGGAGCGATCTGCCATGAAAGAGGAGCTGGCGGCGGAGTATGTTCTGGTGCGCTCACAGGTTGAACACGCCCTGCAGGAGGACTCTGTGTTGTTTCCGGGGGAGCGCCAATCACTGGCGTATTTCAACGACACGCTCGATGAAGTGGATGCGGTGTTTCAACTGGTCAAACACTAAACAGAAAACCCGCTGGAGGCGATTCCAGCGGGCTTTACGCATTCAACGTAAGAATCATCATTTACGGTGTTACTTTTTCTTGGCCTTGGCTTTGGGCTTCGCCTTTGCTTTTGGTGCAGCGCGTTTCTTTGGCGCGGATTTACGCTTGGGCCTGGTGGCTTTTATCGCTTTAGCCTTCGCTCTTTTTGCGGCAGCCTTGATTTTGGCTGCAGCTTTTTTCTCAGCGGCTTTGGCTTTGGCCAGGGCCTTACGCTTCGCTGCTTGTAATTGCTTGGCCACTTTCTTTTCCAGCGCGGCCAGCTTCCTGGCGTCGGCAGTGGTGCGGGCCTTTACCCACTTCTGTGTAAACTTCGTTAGCTCTCGTGCCTTATCCAGCTCGGCTTTGGCGGCAAGTTCCACCTTTTTTGCCTGAATTTGTTGCTTGGCTGTCAGTGGCGCCGCCTTCTTAGCGGTGGCCTTTTTTGTAGGTGATCTTTTCGCCGGTGCTTTTTTTACTGCAGTTCGTTTGGCAGGTGCCTTTTTACGGGTTGCCTTCGTTTTTTTCTTAGCTGTTGCCATTGCGCTTCACTCCAATATAGTTATACGGTTGTCGCTTCGCGAAAATAGCAGTTAAGTTGTTACAACACAATAGTTTAGGGTCTTTGAGAAACAGCCAACATGCTAAGGCGTAGTTTTCAATGGCGTGAGGATATTTACAGTCTTGATCGGGTGACGTTGGCGCATTGGCCAAATGCAAGACTGATCGCGTGCCCCGAAGATGACGGTGGACTTCGACTAACAACAAGCGATGCCCTGTTCGTGGTGTTTGCCGAAAGACTGGGTTGTGATAATGAAACTGAAAAGCCGTTGGAACAGCAAGCCGCTGATTGCCAGGTGGAACTACTGAATCGTGGCTACTCGGTGTGGACTATAAGGGAGGCCGTAGAGGTGATCATCGCCTCTCCTGAGAGCGACGTGGCAACGGTACTGATTTCCCGCTTGGAACATTGGTTCTTTATTCAAAAGATCGAGGCCTGAAATTTTTGGAATTGGCACTTACAGGATAGTTACGCCTGGTGGCAGCAGTTAATTTGCATAAATCTGAAAATGCGACAGAACCGTTTGAGAGTATCACTGGCCCAAAAGAGCGCGGGGACATGATTTTGCGCTTATCTTTGCTGATCTGTTTATGCCTTGCGCTGGCAGGTTGTGAATCGCTGGGTTATTACTCTCAGGCAGCTTCAGGCCAGTTGTCCATGCTCAATGATAGACAGCCCATTGAGCGACTCATCGAAGACCCGACTACCCCCGTCGACCTGAGAACACAGCTGCAGCTGGTGCTGGAGCTGAGGGCATTCGCGCAAAGCGAGTTAATGCTTCCGGTAGAGGGCCAATATAGCCATTACGTGAACCTGGAGCGGGACCACGTGGTCTGGAATGTTTTTGCTGCGCCCGAGTTATCGCTTGAGCCCAAAACCTGGTGTTACCCATTTGCTGGATGTTCCGCTTATCGGGGTTACTTCAGCCAGCAGAAGGCGCGGGAGTACGCCGTGGCACTGGCGGACCAGGGTTATGACACCTATGTGGGCGGGGTTGCGGCCTATTCTACTCT
>PVMK01153409.1_pt1 | contig 17918 bp, 23 predicted proteins | sample 1853481 | NCBI WGS metagenome assembly PVMK01 (sample SAMN08533507, study PRJNA380276) | Marine sediment metagenome, whole genome shotgun sequencing project. | reverse complement strand
TACTTGTAATACCTCTTATGTACCCAAACTCAAACTGGATTAATGCTGCAGAGGCTCCGCCAACTATCTTAAACGGTGGCTCATCTTATGGTGTTTCTACCAATGATTGGACCGAATCACTGGAGTGGATAAAAAACAATACTCCAGAAGATTCTGTAGTTGCTGCATGGTGGGATTATGGATATTGGATTACTACAATGTCTGATAGAACTACTCTGGCAGATAATTATACTGGTAATCATACTAGGATTGAATTAATTGCAAAAACTCTACTTAGTCCTCCTGATGAAGCATGGAGCAACCTCCAAGAGATGGGTGCAGACTACATAGTTGTTTTTGTGGCAGGTCAAAGGATTGATCAAGGACAGGATGAACCAGTGTATCTTCTTAATGGGGGCGGCGATGAATCAAAAAAGCAATGGTTTATGCGTATTGCAGGCGAGCCTCTACAAAAATATGTTCATCCAGATGGTTCTAGTGGAACAGATTATTTTTGGAATAATACTTTACTGGGGAAACTATTTCCATTTTCTACTCTGGCGTATATAGATCCTAGGGATACTGGTACACAATCAGAAACATGGAAACCAGGATTCACGCCAGTATATGGCAAGGATATCAAATATCCCACAAATGGCGAAGGTCCATTTAGGTTTGTTCATGGATCACCATCATTCGTGAATGAGAGCAGAGTTTTACTAGGTGTATTTATTTATGAAATAAATGATGATTACATTCCGTAACCAAGAAAAAATATCATAACTAATTTCATCTCTATCAATTATCTAAATCAATTTATACAAAGAATTGATTACATCATTGATGTTTACTGGAATAGTTGAAGGTATTGGAAAAGTAAAGAAGATTTCAAAAGCTACCAAAAATAGAAGCGCAATACAAATGATAGTAGATTTAGGAAAACATGGAAAAGGTTTGAAGACTGGACAAAGTGTTGCCTTGAATGGAGTTTGTTTAACTGTTACAAAATTATCCAAAACTGGATGCACTTTTGAAATGATTGAGGAAACCACAAAAAAAACTGATCTGGGTAATCTAAAACCAGGTGGAATTGTAAATATTGAAAGAAGTTTAAAAGTAGGTGATCGACTAGAGGGACATTTTGTTTTGGGTCACGTTGATGGAGTTGGAATAATAAAAAAAATACAGAAAAAACCTAAAGAAGTTCAAATTTGGTTTGAAGTTCCAAAAAAATTATCAAAGTATGTTGTAAAAAAAGGCTCAATTGCAATAGATGGAATTAGTCTAACTGTAGTTGAAATAAAAAATAATTTAGCTTCTGTTTGTCTTATCCCACACACAATAGAAGTCACGAACTTTAAAACAAAAAATATTGGTGATAAAGTTAATATTGAAACTGACATTCTTGGGAAATACATTTTAAAATAAAATAATTAATCTACCCATTTTGTGGTAATTACCAATTTTTTAGTAAACTTTATAATTAGATCCAAGCCCATTTTCACTACATGTCACTTGAATCAGGTCTTCAGTCCTTACAAAGAGGCGAATTTGCTCTCTTATTTGATTCTGCAGGAAGAGAAAATGAGATTGATATGGTAGTAGCTGCAGAATTTGTAACACCCGAACATGTAGCCAGAATGCGTCAACATGCTGGGGGTCTATTGTGTATTGCAATTGATAATGACTTTGGAAACTCTTTGGGTTTACAGTACATGCACGACATTTTAGCAGAATCATCAACAGATAAAGAAATGATAATGGGTCTCGCTCCATATGGAGATCGACCAACTTTTTCAATTTCAGTAAACCATTATCAAACCTATACTGGAATCACCGATAAAGATCGTTCATTGACTATTCAAGAAATGGCCAAAATTTTTGATGTTGATAACAAAAAGAAAAAATTTGTTTCTTCTTTCAAAACTCCAGGACATGTACCATTATTACTTGCATCAAAAGGATTGTTAGATGCACGACAGGGCCATACTGAAATGTCAATTTACTTGACTAAACTTGCAGGTTTAAAACCTGTTACTGCAATATGTGAAATGATGGATGCTGAAACTTATACTGCGTTATCTATAGAAAAAGCAGCAAAATATTCAAAACAAAACGCTATTCCATTAATTGATGGAAAAGAACTATTAGAATACTCTAAGGTGCATTAATTTTGAAAATTGCTGTAGTGGTCTCGGAATTTAATCAAGAGGTGACATCTAGAATGCTTTCAGTGGCCCAAGAAAAGGCAAAAACATTGAAATTAAAGATAACCTATACTTGTCGGGTTCCTGGAACATATGACATGCCTATTATTGTTAATGCATTATTACAAAAAAAAATGTAGATGGAGTAGTCACATTAGGTGCCATTATAAAAGGACAAACAAAACATGATGAGATAATTGCTCATTCTGCAGCAAATGCGTTAACCGAACTGTCCCTAAAATATCAAAAACCTGTTTCGCTGGGGATTTCAGGTCCTGGAATGCAAGAAAGACATGCATACGCACGAATTAGACCAGTAGCTGAGCGTGCAGTAGAAGCTATTGTAAAAATTACTAATGAACTTGAAGGATTAAAGAATGATTCAACTTAGCATTTTAAAAATAAATGGTTATGGTCCTTGGACTTTGACTCTTGGAAGTGATAGAGAGCATGAGCTTCAAATTCTTCAAGCATCCCTTTACGTGGAACTACAAAAAGAATTTTCAAAAAAAAATTGCCTTGTTTTCCTAAATAGGGCAGATGAATTTTTTGTAGTGTCTAATGGTTTAGATCTAGAGGATCACATTGAAATTCAAAAAAATCTTAAAAAAAAATTTGATATAAGACTTTCAATTTCCATTGGATACGCAGATTCTCCATTTGAAGCTAATCAAAAAGCCTCTGACGGAAAGAAAAATAGAGTCTCTTTAAATGACGAAAATAATATTTTTGGCTTTGTAAATAATTCATCAGAAGAAGTTACCATTATGCATTTTGATGTAGATGATCTTTCTTCTAGAAGAAAAACTCTTTCTCCTTTTGAAATCTCTTCTATCATTTTCAATCTATATGTAAAAATGTCAAAATTCTATATCAAAAAAAATTCTCTTACCTTTTTTATGGGGGGAGATAATTTTATGGTTGTTGCAAGCCGAGTTGGCAAAAAAAACGCAAAGGATTTCATTGAACTGATCAAAAAAGAAGATGGAATTCTTTTAAACTGTGGAATTGGCACTGGAAGAACTTCAAGAGAAGCTGTAAATCTTGCTACCAAATCTCTTGATACTATTAGAAAAATTCGAGATTCAGGAAATGAAAAACCTGAAGTTTATGAATTACAATGTTAATTAAAAATGTAAGTACATTACTTGGAAAAGAGTTAGAATATGTCTCAAATACCAACGTAAAAATTCAAAATACTAGATTTAAAAGAATTCAACCTAATATACACTCAAGTTCAAGTGAGGAATCAATTGATTGTGAGGGATTATTATTAATTCCAGGATTTGTTAATTGTCATACTCATATTGGTGATTCCATTGCAAAGGACATTACTTTGAATAGTTCTGTAGATAATCGGGTACATCCAGTTTTAGGGATCAAGTCAAAAATTCTAAAAGAAACAGATCCTAAACACCTTAAAAATTTTATGAAAAATTCTTGCTATTCAATGTTGAATAAAGGTATTACAACTTTTGTAGATTTTAGGGAAGGTGGATTAGAGGGAATAATGATGTTAAAAGAAGTATTAACTAAAATCCCCATACGTTCAATAATTCTTGGAAGATTGGAATTTTATCAAAACAATATTGAAATAAAAAAAAATGTATCATTTCCAAAAAACAAAATTGCTGAATTAAAAAAATTACTTAAAAAATGCGATGGACTTGGAATAAGTGGAGCAAATGAAAACAGTCAATCAGTCTTGAATTATTATTCAAAAACAACTAAAATAAGAGCCATTCATTCCTCCGAAACAAAACAGAGTGTTTCTACATCAAAAAAGATTACGGCTAAATCTGAGACAGCAAGAGCATTGAATCTTAAACCTCATTTTATGGTTCATATGACCTACGCCTCAAAGGGAGATCTTCTTGCCACTGCCAAAAGAACCAGAGGTATTGTAATTTGTCCACGAGCAAACGCTTCACTCGCAGAAGGAATTCCAGATATTGATTTAATGAAAAAAACTGGATGTACTATTGCATTGGGGACAGATAATATCATGATAAACTCTCCAGATATGTTTAGAGAAATGGATTATTTGTGGAAAGTCTCAATGGGAATTAAAAAAAAGAGGGTGAGTCCAAAAGAAATCCTAAAAATGGCAACGGTAAATGGTGGAAAAATTTTAAAAAAAGAAATAGGAATAATTGAAACTGGAAAATATGCAGATGGAATATTCATCGAAAAACATTCTCTTGATTTAGAACCAATGCATAATGTTTACGCATCAATTGTTCACAGAGCTTCAGAAATTGATATCAGAGCAGTAATGATTGGAGGTAATATAGTTCATGGAAAAATTTAATCCAAAAATAATTTTGAGTGCAGCAATATCAATAGATGGCAAGATAGCAACTAGATCAGGAGATTCTAAACTTTCTTCTAAAAGGGATTTGACTAGACTTCACAAATTACGTTCACAAGTAGATGCTATAATAATTGGAAAAAATACGGTAAACAAAGATAATCCTTTACTTACAGTAAGATACTCAAAAGGAAAAAATCCTATTAGAATAATTCTAGACTCGCATGGAACAATTTCAAACAAATCAAAAATATTGCAAACAAGCAATAAAGTAAGGACCATAATTGTTGTTTCTAAAAAAATTACAAAAAAAAATTTACAAAAATTAAAAAAATTTCCTGTAGAAATAATGATTATTGGTGAAAATCAAGTAAATATTAAATCATTAATAAAAATTCTAAGCAAAAGGAAAATTAAAACAATACTTCTTGAAGGAGGTGGTACAATAAACTGGGAATTTATAAAAAATAATTTGGTTGATGAATTTTTCATAACCATCACTCCCTTTATTCTTGGAGGAAAAGATGCAATCACTTTGGTTCAGGGGGAGGGATTTGACAAAATTACAAAATCACATAAACTTAGACTAAATGGGATCAAAAGGCTCGAAAACGACCTTTTTTTACATTATTCAAAACTGTAAGTTATTATACTTAATTTGAAACAAAAGTACGAGAAATTGGCAGCAAAAAAGAAAACCACAACAAAAAAGAAAGGTACAAAGAGCTCAAGTAAAAAAACTAAATCTTCCTCTAAAAGCAAGAAACCTGCATTTGGTGGATATGCTATCAACTTTGCAGGACGCACAGAAACTGTGGAGCAAGTCTTTGGTAACAAACCAATTGCCCCAAGTGAAATGACCAAAAAAATTTGGGTGTTTATAAAATCAAACCATCTTTCTAACAGATAGAAACAATTGGTTAACAAAAAATTTTGTTAACTTTTATTTTATATTTTAATTATTTTCAAGTTAAGAGAATAAGATATTGATAAAGGAATTACTTAATTATTACATGTCAACTGTATCTTTACGATGAGATCATGAGTTATTTGAAAAAGTAATACAAGTCATACAATCTATAATTCTACTACTTAATGATGGAAAACAAATTTCTCAATCTATACTTTATCCAGTAATTGATTTTTCCAAAAACTTTACCAGAGTATATCATCATACTAAAGAAAAAAATATTATTCTCTTCATAATAGCAAGCTGGAATACTCCAAAATATTGTATCAATTATAATGATGTTAATGAATCATGAACGTTCATGAGAAATTACAAAGTAAATGGAAAATTCTGCAAAAGAATACATTGATTCAAGAAATTCTACAAATTTAATTAATTACATGCATCAATTAGTAGAACACATGACTGAACATCTAGACAAAGAAAATAATAGATTGTATATGATAGCATAAGATAGATTACAATATGTTTCAGATAAAATTGATAAAGAATTAAACAATAGATGATTCTAAACTTAATGAAACTGAAAAACTATTAAAAATTAGTTGAAAACCTTACCAAAAATGTCTCAACACAAGAAAATTAGATAATTGAATTTATTCTACGTAATGATGATGTGTTAGATTTTCATAGAATCTAACTGCTTTAATATTTACAAATTCTAGCATCCCATATCTTGATAATTCTCTTCCAAACCCACTATGTTTTACACCGCCAAAGGGAATTCGTGGATCTGAAAGAACTACATTGTTTACACTAACTATGCCTGATTCTATTCTTCTTGACATTTTATCTGCTTTTTCTAAATCTTTAGTCCAAATGCTGGCTCCTAACCCGAATTCAATGTCATTTGCTAATCTGATTGCTTCACTTTCATTTTCGACTACTGTTATTGGTGCAACTGGACCAAACGTTTCCTCCCTTGCAATTCGCATATTTGGTTTAACGTTTGTTAGAATTGTAGGTTGATAGAAGTAACCCTTTCCTTCGATTTTCGAACCTCCCAAAAGAATTTCAGCACCCTTTTCTTTTGCATCCTCGACAATTTCTGAAATTGTTTCTAAACCTTCTTTACTAGAAAGTGGACCCACATCGGTTTCTATAGATGTAGGATCTCCTACTTTTAGCCGAGAGGTCCTTTTTATAAACAACTCAATGAAATCTTTGGAAATATTTTTTCCAACAAAAAATCTTTTAGAAGCAACACAACTCTGTCCACAATTGATGAATCTTCCCTTAACTGCTCCTTCTGCAGCCTTTTCAATTATTGCATCATCTAAAACAATGAAGGGATCACTTCCTCCAAGTTCTAGTACACATTTTTTCAAATTCAATGCTGCCCTTTGAGCAACCTTTGCACCCGCATTCGTGCTTCCAGTGAAAGTAACAGCATTAACGTCAGAGTCAATGAGATGATTAGCCGTATTAACACTCCCTATCAATGTCTGAAATATCCCATCCGGTACACCTGATTCAGTAAATGCTTTTTCAATTTCAATACCAGACTGAAGAGTTATACTAGATGGCTTCATCACAATTACATTTCCTCCCATCAAACATGGTGCGGCAAATCTTAGAGCTTGCCAATAAGGAAAATTCCATGGCATTATAGAACCAATTACTCCAAGTGGTTCAAAGGTAAGGAAACTTTTTCGGGCATCTGTGTTTAATACTTCATCAGCAAGAAAACTATCTCCATGATCAGCATAAAACTCCAAAGCCCACGCACATTTTTCTACTTCGCCAATTGATTCTTTGAGAGGCTTTCCCATCTCTAAGGTGGCTACTTTAGCTAGTTCAGTTTTATTTTTTTTCAAATATTCGACTAAATTGTAAATATAACTTCTACGTTTTCCATAGTCTTTTTTCCACTCTGGGAAAGCCCGTTTTGCTTTACCTACTAATTGAAACACTTGGTCTCTATCCATTGAGTTAAATTTTGAAATTTCTTCACCAGTGGCTGGATTTACAGTTGTAATTTGGTTCAAGGATCTTTTGCAATAATTACTCTTATTTATTCTAGTTACTCAAAATTGAAGTTTTTTGGAAAAATCTAAAATCATTTTTGCATATCAAGCCATCATGCATGAGAAAATTTATCATAGGATCTCATTCCTGAAGTTCTCTTTTTTGAATACCATAAAATTATCGTCAGGTTTTTGTATTTTGGTATTTTCCAGATTAAATTATTTAAGACTACTTTGTATGGTTTTATTAGAAGACTTGCTGCATATCTTTTTTTATCTCATCAACTTTCCTTGAAAATGCTTTTTTTGATTTATCATTTTTCTTTAAATTCAATACATTCTGACAGGTGGGACACTTGAACATTCCCTCCAAAGCATCTTCAAAGGTAACTCTAGGACAATCTTCATTACCACAATGATAGAAATCTGAATGATTTTCATAATCTAATCTCTGCTGTAATCGCTCAGTAATTTTCTTTTTTTGACCTTCAATAAAATGCTCTACCTCTTCTCTTCGAGTCCTCCATCTATAGACAAACCAACCTTTTCGTTCGTCTTTTACTCGTATTCCTGTAATTAGTGATTTTCCAAATAGGTCATACAAAACCTTTCTAACCATGTTTATCCTTAAACCGGTGGAACTAGCTATTTCCTCGTCAGTTGCATCCTCAGCCTTCAAAAGTGATCTTGCCACTTTTAGGTATTCATCACCCCCAATCATGGATGCTATTCTTACAAAGGGATCTTCGTATTTATCGACCAACTTTAATGACTCACCGTATTCTATTATTAATCCCTTGTTTCATTCATTACTACGTTTTTGCCCTTTTTTGTGGGTATGATCTTTCTTTGGGCATTTGGAAAATTTTTGTTGAATTGACTACCCTCCTGAATTCGATCTAATAGTATAGCTAAAGCACTAATTTCAGAGTGAGGCTGGAATCCTATTCCTACGTTATAATCTGCAAATTCAAAAATTTCTCTGGGAACTTTTTCAGCGCCAACTATGATTACCAAGTTTTCTTCTTTTTTTAAATTAGATTGTATTTCATTGATATCCTCTCCATACATTGTGAGATGAACTATTTTGAAGCCATTTTCTTTCTTTTTTCTTATAACAGGCTTCCAACTATCAAAAAATTCAATTGAAAAATCTCCTCCCCAAGTATTGTTTATTTTTTCTAAGGTTTCTTTAATCTCTGGATTTACCTCATTCATTAAAATTGTTGTAGCACCAAACGCCCTTGCAACTAAAGCAATATGGGTAGTTACTCTATCATCTCTCACAACTCTTTGACCAATTCTTACTACTTCAATTACCATAGGGATCATTAAACTCCTTTTCAATACTCTTTTTGTAATTGGGTGAACTTTGATTTTCAATGATATCTTTAATTAAAATTTTTAATTCGCCCAATTTTTTTCCTGCCAAGGCAGACACCACAATCCATTTTTTATTTTCCTCTAAATTTAGAATTTTTACTCTTTCCTGAACCTGATTATTTGTGACTAAATCTGATTTATTTAACGCAAAAATGATTTTATCTCGTTCCACTCCCACTTCATTTAAAGTTCGCATACAACTGGCAAATTTCTTTTTAAAATCAGATAATGAATCACTCACATCAATTACTAGGATAATAATGTCTGTGTAAATTAATTCCTCTAGTGTTGACTTGAACGCCTCTATCATATACGCAGGTAATTTTCTGATAAAACCAACTGTATCGGCAATTAAAAATGGTTCATGATTGATTGTTATTCTTCTTGTAGTGGTAGTAAGTGTAGTAAACAACTCTTTACTCTGTTCTTTTGACTCTCCCGTTAATTTATTAAATAATGTTGTTTTTCCTGCCGAGGTATAACCTGCCAAAGATATAGTCTTGAACCCTTGTCTTTTTCTGGCTTGACGATGTAGTTTTCTTTGATTTCCAGCTTTTTCTAATTTTGATCTTATAGTTTGTATTCTATGTTTGATATCATTGTAGTAAATATCAACTTCAAATTGCCCGATTCCCATAAATCCAGGTTGTTCTCCCCCTCGAGACAAACGTACTCTTTCCTTTGCTCTTGACATTTCATATCTTAACTGAGCTAATTTTACTTGTAGTTTGGATTCTGAACTAGATGTTCTGCTTTCAAAGATCTCAAGAATTAGAGCTTCTCTGTCTAAAATTTCTCTATGAAGTTCAGAAGCCAAATTATAATTCTGTCTAGGTTTTAAAATTTCATCAAAAATAATTACATCTGGCCGAAGTTTTTCAGTAATTTCTTGCAAAGTCTCCAGTTTTCCACCACTAATTCCATATTTTGGTTTCTTTAGGAAATTTTGTGTAAGGGTATGTACTATCTGATATCCTGCGGCCTCACACAAACCGATTGCCTCATTTATTGAATCTTCTTTATCATATGTGATTAAAATTGCAGACTTCATTTTTCCAATTAATTCCTTTTATCGTAAATTAAAACCTGACTACCTTTACCATTCAAAAAATCATACCTTTTTCTTTAAAGCTTTCTCTATATTCATATTTAGGACAATTTCTGCAATATCGCTAGCATACTCTGAAATTCTTTTAATGCTCTCGGTGATCCTTCTTATTCTGTAAATCTCTTCATCATCTTTTATGGATTTTGAGGCATCTCGTATTTTTTTCTCATATTTTGTGATTTCAAATGTTTTTTCTATTATCTGCTCTGCCTGAACATAATCTTCTTTGAATAATGCCAAACAGGAATCATCTAAGACACTTAGACAAAATTTATTCATATCTTGAATTTTATCTAAAATTTCTTTTTTCACTGGCTTTTTGAATTCTAAAAGATCCTTTGCAATAAAAGCAGCATGATCTCCTGCTCTCTCAATATTTTTTACAACTAGTCTGTAACCAAGACAAATTCTGGCATTTCTAAATCCCATTTCTTTTAGCATATGTTCATTCTGAATTGCAATTTTTAATTGACGAATGATATAAAATCCAAATCTATCTACTTCATCATCCGTATTGATAACTTCTTGTGCAAGTTCCAAATTATTTTCTTTTACTGCCAAAATTGCATCATTAGACATAGATTTGGTAAGGTCAAGCATTCTTTTGAATGCCCCATCAACAGAGAGTTCTAAAAGATTTACCAAAACTTGAATGGTGATTCCTCCTGTAGAATCTGAAATAATTTCAGAGCCCATTAACATTCTTCTAACCGCCTCCTTTACAGCAGCTCGTTGGCTTGGATTTAACCTTCCAAATTTGGGCTTAACATTAATCGTCTTAAAGCCTAAAAAGTAAAGAGAAATCAGTTTTCTAACAATAGTTGGTGTTTTCTCCTCTACATCAATCTCGATTGTTGCATCTTCTATCTTCTGGAATCTTGTTTCAAACTTTTGAGGATAGAGTTCTAATGTAGATGCACCCTTTCTTACCATCCTAATTTGATCCCCTTGTTTTAGACCAAGTTCCATTATCCAAGGCTTAGGTAGAGAAACTATGTAGGATGATTTACCGGTAAACTGAATTTTCCTAGTTTCTCCCCTTTCATCCATAATCTAAAGAAAAAAGTCTCATCTATATAGTTTAATATCAAACATCATAAAAGCATTGAACTAATATTTAGACTAAATTAATTCTTTGAATATGGATCCTCTTCTTAAACTTAGGAAAACTATTGATGCGCTGTTTGGAGAAGGAGTATCAAGATATCTGCCAAAAAACGTTGAAATTATTTTTTCAAAAAAAAATGGTAGAATTAGAACAGTTCATCATCAAAAAAAATTACTATGTACATTAAGAATTGATGGGGGTTTGGCAATAACTCCTTATTTTGCACAATTATTACTAAAAAGTAAAAAATTCAAAGAAAATTGTCTTGAAATAAACAAAGATGCAGAGCCATTTGTTAAAGAAGGTCGCTCTGTTTTTTGTAAACATGTTACTTGGTGTGGAAAAAATATCCAAATTACTTCTGATACACCCTATCTTGTTTCAAAACAAAGTAATTGCAGTGGGTAGGGCAGTCCTTTCTTCAGAAATGATTATTGATTTTGAAAGAGGTGTAGCAGTTAAAGTCAGAGATAGTTTAAAAAGTCGTTAAGGGGGAATATCATCATGATGCGAGGAGGTAACCGTGAAATGCGAAGAATGATGGATAAGATGGGGCTTGATATGAAGGAGATCCCAAATGTTCAGGAAGTAATCATTAAGACAGATAAAAAGGAAATCATTATTTCAAAACCGTCAGTTACTGAAATGAAAGCACAAGACAATTCAATTTTTACGGTCACTGCAGATAGCTATGAAGAAATGGAGCTTGAGGTTCCGGTATTCTCTGATGATGATATCCAACTAGTTAGTCAGCAAGCTGGCGTTGATGAAGGAAAAGCAAAAAATGCACTAGAGGAAGCAAAAGGTGATCTCGCAAGAGCAATTCTACTACTAACCAGTGGATAATTTAATGTCTAGATTTGTATCCAAAAATTCAAAAATTGAATGATTTAAGTAAAGGACTGAAGGAATTTTAGGATATGAGCACTATGGCTGAATCAAAGGTCGCAGGAATTATCAAATCTTTGAGCGGTCTAGAGGATGATTTAGATTCTCTTAATAACAAAGTTGCTGAAATGAAAAAACAACTTTCTTTAAAAGCACAAACCAAGATTAATAATATTTTAGAAAAAACAAGAGAAATGGCAACAAAAGAAGCCGAAGTAATAATTAATGCGTCTAAAGAAAAAGCTAATGCAGAATCAGCAAAAATTGCTAAAGAAGGAGATGCAAAACTTTCTGAAATTAAAACAAGTATTGATGCTGGCTTTGATGAGGCAGTACGACATGTTGTGTCAACTGTTTTGAAGGCATAAATCTAAATCAAAGAATTATTTTCTTAAATTATCGATCCCTTACTTAATACTCGTATAGGAATTGCCACCACATACGGTAAAACATATTATGGATTTTCGAATTTATTGAAGGTTCTCGATTTACCTTTTGATTCTATATTGCCAGAAGAAATATCAAATTATGATGGAGATTTAATCCTTACAACTAGAAAAGAATCTCCACTTAAATGCAAAAAACCTATTTTACATGAGGATGTATTAGAGCAGGATTTTACAGTAATTAGGGGTTTGATGATTCAAAAATTAAATTGGGATTACGAGGAAAAGGATCTAGTTATAGGAATTGATCCTGGTCAACAAATTGGCCTGTCAGTTTTTTACCTTGGAAAAGAGATTGAAAGCTCCTTTTATTCCTCTATTGAAGAATTGATTTTCCATATTATTGGAATCTTAGGAAACTTAAGAGCTAAACGAAAAATTATCAAAATTGGAAATGGAAATATGGATATAGCTAAAAAAATAGAAAAGTTGCTTAACCTAAGATTTTGTTCTTCATTTGATTTGGAATATGTAGATGAAACCAAAACTAGTCTAAAAATTAAAAATTTTAATCAAAGAGGAAAACGAGATATGCTTTCTGCTAAATTTATTTCACAAAGAGAAGGTATTCGTTATTCTATCCTGCCACTTTCGTTGACAGGATAAAATCACAATTCAACACTTGAAAATTTCCTAAATTATTTGAATAAAATATTTAATTTATTCAGGTTTTCTTTACTGGTTTGCGAATCAATTATTTCATTCACTTATTATGAAATTCATAATAATTCGTCAAACTATTTCATTTCAATAATAGATTTAACGATTTTTTAGACTAAAATTTATCTAAAATTAAAGAGAATTTCATACTTTCTGCTGATTTTTAATTAAAAAATGAAAATATTTCTCAAACGTCTATATTGATCGACATTTAAATTTCAAAAAAAACAACATTAATTGAAGCATACATATTTATTGAAGTTTCTTAGGTTTTTCCACCAACTAATAACTTTGATCGCAATAAAAGACCAAATTTCTATATCATTTTGAAGTAATTTCACTAAAATTTATCGATCTATCCTTATATAGTTATGAATTCTACAATATAATTATAAGATGACTTGTAAAGGAATTTGCGTAAGATATAAGGCTCAAAAGCCAGTAGGCACAGGAAGATATGCCTCTGGACAAAGAAGATGCCAAATATGTGAAATATTCATCAAATGGGAAGGTCTGTGGTGTCCATGTTGTGGATATAGACTAAGAACAAAACCACGAAATCTCAAGTACAAGGCTAAACTTCGTGCAAGAGTTGAAGCTGACTCTATTGAGGCTAAAGCAATTGCTCAAGAAAAGCAAGAAGAGATTGTTGAGGAAGTTGTAGCAGTTAAAGTTAAGGCAAAAGCTGCCAAAACTACAGTTAAGGCAAAAGCTGCCAAAACTACAGTTAAGGCAAAAGCTGCCAAAACTACAGTTAAGGCAAAAGCTGCCAAAACTAGAAAAACTAAAGCAAAAGTTCTACCAAAAACTGAATCAATAGCAATAAAAGCATAAGATTTGTTCAAAAATTATTGAACTCTCCAAATGGGTTTTCAAAGAAAACCATAGATTTGGGAGGCCGTAATTTTTTTTTACAGATACTAAAGTTTGATAATGGATACTTTGTTTCTGTAGCAGAGGGTAGCTCTAAACTGGGATCTATGGTTGTTTCATTGGCTACTGGACAAAATCCTATCACTACAACAGTTATTCCATCAAAATCTGAATCTCTTTTTTTAAAACTAATTGCTGAACGAATTAGTACTAGAATGCATGGCATCGCAATTGTATCGACCTTTGTTCAAAAAGAACTAGATCCAACCACTGCAAAAGTCTTAATGACAGAAATTATGGATATTGTTCAAAATTGACTGATTTACGTAATTATATTTCATTAATTAAAAAAAGTGGAGACCTAAAAACTATCAAATCACCAGTTTCAATAAAATATGAAATTGCAGGAATTACTGCAAAAGTTGATGGCTCTTTTGCGGTATTGTTTGAAAATATAAAAGAAAGTGATTTTAACCTAATTGCAAATCTTGTGGGTACTAGGAGGAGATTATCCCAAGCAGTTGGAAGCAATGAAACAAAAATTCATGAAAAGGTAATTTCGGCCATTAAAAAAGCAAAAAAACCAAAGGTTGTCTCTTCTGGAAAATTCATGGAAAATAAATCGAGGCAGTTATCAATAATGCCAATAGTAACTCACTTTGAGAAAGAATCAGGTCCGTTCATTACTTCTTCAATTGTATATGTCAAAAATTCCGAAACAGGTAAACAAAATTCTTCATTTCATCGAATGATGCCCATAGATGACACCCATTTTTCCATCAGGATGGTTGAGGGAAGACATCTACATCGATGTTTCATTGATGCAAAAGAACATGGAGAAGATCTTAAAATTGCCATAACTGTAGGTGTACATCCCGCAGTATCAATTGCCAGTGCGTATCAGGCTGAATGGGGAAAAGATGAAATTGATATTGCAAATTCTCTCTTGGAAGGAAAACTGAGTCTATCCAAACTCCCCTTTACTGGTTTAAAAGTTCCCTCAGGAACTGAAATTGTCATGGAAGGAAGAGTCCTCCAAGATAAAACACATCCAGAATGGATGGTAGAAATACTTCAAACCTACGATCAAAAGCGAGAACAACCCATTTTTGAATTAGAACATCTCTATTTTAGAAATAATCCTATTTTTCATGATGTTTTGTCTGGTTTCTCTGAACATCGATTATTAATGGGAATGCCAATTGAATCAAAACTCAATGGAGAATTGAAAAAAACATATCCTCAAACAAAACAAGTTTCTATAACTAACGGTGGATGCAATTGGTTACATGCAGTAGTGCAGATAAAAAAGAAGAATAAATTAGATCCAAAAAAAATAATCAAAAAAACATTCGAATTACATCGCTCATTAAAACAGGTAGTAGTGGTAGATGAGGATATAGATCCCAATAATGCTGAAGCCGTTGAATATGCTATGGCCACACGGTTTCAAGCTGACAAGGATCTTATTATTCTAACCAAAGTACGTGGCTCTAGCCTTGATCCATCAAGTGATCAAAAGAAATTACGGACAGCAAAAATGGGTATTGATGCAACGAGACCTTTTTCAAAGCAACATGAGGGATTTGAGATTGCTAAAATTCCAAAAATTGATAAAATTAAACTAGAGGATTATTTCAAATAGTAAAAATCATACCTAAACTAATTAAATCAGATTATATCTAAAACAGATGCTCGCAAAAAAAAATCAGATTAAATTTTAGGGATCAATTTAAGAGTGTGGATGTTTTCTAGGTATTAATGTCCAAAGAAGAAAAGTCAAATGAATGGGATTCACTTTGGCAAGAATATACAAAATCTCTTGATAATTGGAAAACCCTTTTTGAAAAAGTTCAAATTGCAAATAATGACATGCAGGCAAAATTTAATGAAGTATGGGAGAAAGCTACCAAAGAATCTAGTCTTGATACTATGAAATTATTTGGAGAAAACTGGCAAAAAGCCTTGAGCGATGCTGGAATGAAATCTTTCAAAGAATTTAGTGATGCTTGGCAAAAAGCTGTGAATGATACAGGCGCAGATTCATTTAAAAAATTTGCCGAAGAGTGGCAAAAAAATCTTGTAGGCCCTGGAATGGAACAAATGGAGGCCTATGGTGAAATGATGAAAAAATTTGCTGAAACTTGGACTTCAATGTGGCCAAACAAAACAGGATAATTTAAATAAATTTTTTCCTTCATACCCCTAGAATTAATAACTCCTTGTAAAATACTAGGATCTAGGTGTTTAGAAATACAAAGTCAATGTTTTGTTGAATTAGCTTCCTTCAATGATTTAGCCAGATTTGTTTGCGCCTTTAGAGAATACCCTCTTCGAGTTTATTCTCATGAATTCAATGGAGCTCGTGTTCTTTCTAGTAGCTTGACTCTAGCAAATACATTATTGTTATTTTACACCCCAATGACAAAACTTGGTCGATACATCTCATACAACGCAACTGGAGGGAAAGAATATTGTGATGTGGTTGAATCTACAAAAAATATTTCCACATATGCTCCAATAATTCATCTTGAATCAGAAATTTCAAGACTTCCAACTGAAACAGAAAAAATATCAGATAAATTCCATCCAATAAGAGTAAAAGATTTGGGGAGCTTGGCTAGGTTAACCTATGATCCTGAACTGCCTGATGAAGCAAATCTTGCATTATATGCCATTCCGCACAATAAAGTATGGTTTATGGGATATCTGACTTCTTTAGAAATGGATGATATTTTTTATCAATTCAACTATGTAGAGTTGGAATCAGAACCTATGAAGCCTTTTGTAAAATACCGAGGCAGTGAGGGAAAAGACCCAGAACTTTCTGATAGTTTTGAGCATGGTTTTTCTTATCTATCTATTATCAAAATTAAAAATGAGCATCCAATTTTTGGTCTAAAATAAAATCTCCTTCAATCAACCCATCTAGTTAACCTTTTAATCTCATTTCTTGATTCATCCAAAAATCGTTTCATAACGGGAAAATATATTTCACAGGCATATGAAATTTCGAATTCATGATTTTTCATTTCCAGATAAGCTGAAGCTATAATTTGATTTTCAGATACTTTGGGCTCATTTTTGCTATTTCTTTTCTGATTGACTATCTCTAAAAACACAGGCATTTGTCTTTTAATCTCAATTTTTAATTCTTCTTTTGATCTTATTTTTCCTTTAGTTAATCCAACTTGAATTGTCTGAACATCATCATCTTTGTATCTAGGATTAGCTCGTATCTTTATGGTAATTTCTGGAAGGTGTTTGTATTCTTTAAAAAAACAACTTATTTTTTTAATAAAACTTGGATAGGAACTGTTATGTTCACTTTCATAATTTTTGTTAAACCAAGATAAAAACTTCAAAGCCTGCTGATCATTTTTCTTTATAGCTTTTCTCTCAAATTTTTCTTTTGTACATTTTCCAGAAATAAATAATCCAAAATCTCTATCTGCCTCCTCAAGATATTTCATCATAAAGCATCAATTACAGATTGAAGATATGCTTTAAAAAAATAATTTACATAATATGGATCCGGATCAAAATGCTTAATTTGTTTTAGATTGTATTCACAATCTTTTATTTTTCCTTCAACATTCATTCTGGTTTTTCGGAATTATTTTTTGTATATTTTGATTGAGCCTTTAAATTTTGAGCTAGCTCTTTGAAGATTTCATTTACACTAACATTCACAAGATTAATCGTGGCATTTTCACTTACAATTTGATGTTCAAATTTCTCCTTTATGGCAAAAGATACCGATGACCAATGTAATATTCCCTTTAGTTGCTCTTCTATTGTTGCATTAGTAGTTGGGAAATTAGACGGAGAAAACACAATTCCGTTAGTCCATTGCATTGTGGGTATGCCTCCACCAGATGATCTTGTGCTAAATGCTATTTGTTTAACCCAATCACCAAAATCATACTCAATTATCTCATGAATTACTAATTTCTTCCAAGGCTCTATTGATATCTCCATATTGAACGCTTTTCTCAGCTAATTATAATCTTATTTC
>PVMK01128316.1_pt1 | contig 17919 bp, 17 predicted proteins | sample 1853481 | NCBI WGS metagenome assembly PVMK01 (sample SAMN08533507, study PRJNA380276) | Marine sediment metagenome, whole genome shotgun sequencing project. | reverse complement strand
GCACGGCCAATGAGTCGGGGAAAACGGAAGGCTGCGTTTTTGCGAAAGGCGGAGGCCATGTTTGAGGAGATGGAAGCATGGTACGATGAGCACCCTGGAGCGAGCTTCGGTGAAATCGAGGCGGAAGCACGCCAGCAGAGACGGGAGATGATGGGGGAAGTGTTAGAGGTGCTGGTCAACGGGCGTGATGTGGGCAAAGAGGAGGAAACACCGGCGTGCCGGAAGTGTAGTGTAATGATGAGATTCAAAGGCTACCGATGGAAAGCGGTGGTCGGATTGGAGGGGGAGAGCACACTGGAGCGCGCCTACTATGTCTGTCCAGAATGTAAGGGGGAGACATTTTTTCCCCCTGGACCATAGGCTGAGACTGAGACAGGACCAGTGGAGTGAAGGGGTAGCGCGGGTGGGAACTCGGCAAGGGCTGCAGGCTCGTTCCTTCAAGCTAGCAGCTGAAGCGTTCAGCGATGCGGTAGGCAGTCGCATGTCCACTGACAGCATCCGGCGTATTACAGAGGGATGGGGATGTGCCGTGGTTGCCCAGCGAGAGGTAGATGTCGCCGGTCTCTATGCCCTGAACGCCGCCGACGAGAAACCGGTGGAATTGGTTGACAGCATTGGGCAACAGGCGAATCTCTCTACGGACGGCGGCATGATGCAAGTGCGGGGAGAGGGCTGGAAAGAAGTCAAGCTCGTGACCGTCTCAGCGGTACGACCTAAGACGGAGCGGGAACGCGGTCCCTTACCAGATGGGCGGCGGCACGCACCCTGGGAACCACAGATGACATTGGAGCGCCATAGCTATCAGGCTGCCCTCTGCAATGCCGACACGATGGAAACTTACCAGTATCTGGAAGGTTGCCGGCGAGGAGTCCCGGATTGCCACAAAGCGAGTGCCGTCAGCGATGCGGCTGATTGGATCCAGCGTATCACAGCGAGCAACTTTCCCAACGTTACCCAGATTGTGGACTGGTTCCACGCCGCCGAACGGCTGTGGAAGGTGGGCAAAGCTTGCTTTGGCGAACTGACAGAGCGTGAGAGCTGGGTGCAGAAACGCCTGGATCACCTCTGGATTGGTCGAGTAGATAAGGTTGTTGCTGCACTAATTCCGCTTGACCTGGCTCAACGAACTGATGATGATGACCTGCGACAATCCACTGGCTACTTCCAGCGACAAGCAGACCGCATGCGTTACCATCAGTATCGCGTCGCTGGCTTTCCCATTGGCAGTGGCACTGTCGAAAGCGGCGTCAACATCGTCGTTCATCATCGCCTCAAGCGTCAGGGGCGCGGATGGACTCGTGAAAACGGCCAAGCGATGCTCGCCGCCCTAAGCGAACTCCATAGTGGCCGCTTTCAATGGGCCTGGAACCGAACTAAATCGCCTACCTGATGCTTCCCCACGAATCTGCGTCATACTCGTTGCATACGTACGTATTGCCAGGGGCATTCTATTATATTATACTGCTAAGTAGGGTCTGGGTGCCTTTGTAGTTTGGCAAATTTCTTTTGGCGTAACTACATCTCCAAAACCTTTATTTAGGGGCCAACACCCGGCTTATCATACGTCTTCATATATCTTATTGGAACCAGGTTAGTGCTCGCTAGCCTTTTATCATATTAAGGAGATTGTCATGAAGAATTTTTTGAAAGCTGGTGTCTTATGCGGCATCGCCGTTCTCATATTTATGCTGGCCGTTGGGTCAGCTGCAGCCGCTGAGATAGAGGGCGAGGTAGAACCCGAGCCCGAGTGGGCTGATCATGAATTCTGGCCTTTGACTCACCCTGTACAAGGCGAGGAAGGTCAAGCAGTATCATCAGATGGCACAGCCACGCGCATCGATTTTGAGCAATCTGAAGATGCAGCCCTCGAAGGCTGGTACGTCGTTCAAGAAGTTGGTGGACCAAGGGTTGCAGCCTGGTATGCGCTTGATGGTTTCCAGGACAGTGGTTGGATGAATGATCTTGTTATCACAGGTGAAGCAGTACATGTACGAGTGCTTTACTATCCTCCTGGCTCTGATGCGAGCACCGAACCGACGGTCATGAAAATTTTAAATCATGCACCTGGCAAGGAGTATGGTTGGCTGGCTCAGGGGATAGAGCATGCTCTTGAAGTGGAGTTTCCAGATTAAACTTCAAGATGTTTCAAAGCTGAAAAGGGAATTGAAGTAGAGTAGGCTTTTCCTTGTTCTTGCCTAAGCCGTTTGGTTAGCAAAAGACCCCGAATTACTCGGGGTCTTTTCTTTTCCAGAGTTTGTCTTGTTCCTCCAGCCTTGACATTGGGTACAAGCATTTAGGGTGTGACATGAAGAGAATAGTTTCTATGTGCACGTTATTCGGTATAATTATTCTCACGATTCTGTCGGTCTAAGGCAAATATTTACAGTAAAATGCAGGCTTCGAGGCAGACGAGCTCGAATCTTATTGCCTTGACCACTATAAGGATCGTCAATTCTGATGAGGTCGCCAGCAGAGGCGCGCCGCCAGAAATCGCCCGAGCTTTCTAAGCCACCTTTGCAGCTATAGATTGCCGTTGCCTGTCTGACGCTACTCTGGCTCAGAGCGTGGTTTCCGCCAGTGGTTGTCGAAGCATATTGCCAGCGTATGCCGGCACCCAAGACCATTATCTAATGTATTGGGGCCCGGCAAGCTCCGTCGAAGACTGTTTGGCGATGTTTATTGCTGAATCTGGCCCGGATCTGCGCCTTCTTTTCCGGGAGTTTGAACCTCACCGAAAGTGATTGTACTATTCATCAATTACTCGACAAAGACGCTGGCATTATTGACCTGTGCAGTTGCCATCATTAGCATGAACCAACCACCGAACGAACTGTTGGAGGAAATTCGTTCTTTGAAAAAGGAGGTCAAATGACAAGTTAATGCCAGGCGAATTGTTAAATTAAGGCGAAGCTAACAAAAGAAGGGAGAGGAAAAATGGGACAAGCAACGATGGCGGCAGCCCCGGCCGCTGAAACTAGAGTTAACCGCTTTCTGGCCCAAGTTTATTTGTTGATGTTTGTGGGCTTAGCCGTTACAGGCATTGTTTCGTATTGGGTTAGTGAAAATACCCAGTTTGAATCCCGGCTGGTAGCCAACCCCTGGCTGGGTTGGGGGTTGTTCATCGTGCAGGTTATTCTTGTGCACGCTATTAGCGTGAGGGTTATGAAAATTGCACCGGCTGGCGCCGCCCTGCTCTTCCTGCTATATGCGGCCCTTACCGGGGTAGTCATTTCGGGCATATTTCTCCTATATTCCAAAGACCAAATTTACACCGTATTCATCCTCACTTCGGTCACATTCCTGGTTACCGGTCTGATCGGGATGGTCATCAAAAAGGATATGTCAGGGGCCGGCCATTTCCTCTTTATGCTCTTAACGGGATGGTTTCTGGCCTGGCTGGCCAGCTGGTTGTTCAGTTGGCTATTTGGCCAATCGTTGACCAATCTCAATTGGGCGCTCAATTTCATCGGTATCGCCATCTTTGTGGCGCTGACCGCCTGGGATACCAACCAGTTGAAGAAAATCGGCCAACAAATCGACGACCATCCACATGGAGGTGGTCTGGTGGTCATCGGTGCGCTGAAGCTATACCTTGACTACATCAACCTGTTCTTATTGTTGCTGCGTGCCCGCAGCCGCTAAGTTGGTAATGAATTTCAAAAAAGGAGACAATCCTATGATCACTAACCAACCCGTAAACAACCATGACGACATACGCAAGGTCACCGACAGCATGCTGAGGGAAATTGGGCTCAGTATTGAGGACAGTGGCGGCCAACGCTGTCGCTGAGGCCGGCGTTTGGAAGGAAAGAATGGGCGAAGGCCAGGACATCCACGTCGATCTTCGCAAGGCATGGATCGAGCAGAGTCCCTGGCAGAAGGATGCCATGCCATACACGTTGATCAACGGTGTTTCGAAGGCGTGGAACTCCAACGTGTTCGTTCTGAATCCAGGCTTCGCCCGCAGTTTAGCGTACTTTCCCTGGGCCAATCCTCAATGTTCCAACAGTTCCGAATTGTTTTACTGGTGGGCTTATTGGTGCTCTTCATTGCATTAGCTAAAAAGGAGTAAATCATGTCAATGGACAACAAGTCAAGTACTAAGTTCCCTACTCTCCAGAAATGGGTAGACCAGGGCCGATTCATTAAGGTCAACGGGAACAACATCTTCATCGTCACCGCGGGGGATGCAGAGGGGGAAGGTCGTGGCGTCCGCATCGTGCACGGGTTGCCCGGCTCGTCTTGGGACTGGTCCGGCGTCGTGCCACAGGTAGCTGAGCGGACCCGCGTGGTAGTGATCGACATGCTCGGCCAAGGCCAGAGCGACAAGCCGCAGACGGGGACATTTGAAGAACATTACTCGCTGTTCAAGCAGGCCGATATCTATGAGGCCGTGGCCAAGGAGGAAGGACTGACCGAGGTCATGCTGGTCATCCACGACATGGGCCAATCGGTCGGCTCGGAACTCATGAAGCGCCAGCAGGAAGGGACGCTGCCCTTCAAGATCCGGCACGCGATTGTCTTCGACGGTTCCACGCTGATCAACCTCGTAAACCTCCTTCCCCTCCAGAAAAACCTGCTTGCCGCACCGGATGAACTCGGCCCTGACATCCCCAAGAAGGATCTCATGGATGGCATTAACGACAGCTTCGGCAAGGTACACCCGGCCAGCGAGGAAACCCTCGATATCATGGCAAGGCAAATCCTCGCGAACGAGGGTGATCGGGTATTGCCGCGCATCATCCGGTACATGAAAGAACGTGAGGTAAATCTGCAGCGCTGGCAAGCCGGGATCATCAATTTCAACGGGCCTGTGAGTATGTTCTGGGGTGAGCTGGATCCGGTCTCTGTCGTGAAAATGGCGGACGCGTGGAAGGACATGCAGCCGAAGATCGAGCTCCACAAGTGGCCGGACGTGGCTCACTGGCCGATGATCGATGTTCCCGACCGCGTGGCCGAGGCGATACTCTGTCGATACTAGCGCGAGTACGCCCCGACGCCGTTCTCAGGGGGGAAAGATATGACGGCGGAGGGCGGCTTCCGGGTTCCGATGGTCCCGCGTTGCGCCGGGCCCCTGTGACCCTAGATTACCCGGGCTATCACCCCTGGGCTTTCACTGGGGGCACCATCAAATCGGTTGCTGAGACTAGCAGTGCCAACCGGTGCGAGGTCTACAGACTCAAAGGAGATAAAGATGACGCTAAAAGAGTATATTCCCGGAACCCTATTCCCCGGTAAAATCGGTCGGACCGTCGACCAATCGGAGCCAGCCTGGCCAGTTCCAAAACGAGCAGAGCCAGGCTCCCCTAATGTGTTGTTCTTTGTAATGGATGATGTCGGATTCGCCCAGCTCAAGCCCTATGGCGGGCTGATTGAAGTGCCCAATATTGAGCGATTGGCCCAGAACGGCCTCATGTACACCAACATGCATACCACGGCCCTCTGCTCTCCGACCCGCGCCTGTGTCATCACCGGGCGCAATCACCATTCCAACGCCATGGGCAGCATCGGTGAGTGGTCCACCGGTTACCCGGGCTACAATAGCCGCATCCCCTATGAGCATGGTTTCCTGCCGGAAATGCTGAAGGATGAGGGTTATAACACCTTTGGCATCGGCAAATGGCACCTGTGCGTTTCTACGGAAGAATCCCAGGCCGGCCCTTATGATACCTGGCCCCTGGGGCGCGGCTTTGAGCGCTACTACGGCTTTCTGGCGGCCGAAACTGACCAATGGTATCCAGATTTGACCTATGACAACCATTCCGTCAACCCGCCAAAGTCGCCGGAAGAGGGTTACCACCTGTCAGAAGACCTGGCTGACAAAGCCATCGAGTTCATCGGCGACGCCCATGTTAACGCCCCCGACAAGCCCTTCTTCATGTACTATTGCACCGGCGCCGGACATGCGCCCCATCATATATTCAAAGAATGGGCCGACAAATACAAGGGCAAGTTCGATATGGGCTGGGATAAATACCGGGAGATCACCTTCGCCAACCAGAAGAAACTGGGAATCTTCCGCGAAGAGGCCAAGCTCTCTGCGACTGACCCTGACGTACCCGTTTGGGATGAACTGGCGGACGACGAAAAAAGACTTTATACCCGCATGATGGAGGTCCATGCTGGTTTTGTATCCCATGCCGACCATCATTTCGGCCGGATTCTGGACTTCCTGGAGGAGATTGGCGAGATGGACAACACACTGATCATGTTCATCTCTGACAACGGCGCCAGTCCCGAAGGCGGCGCGGTCGGCAGTTTGAACGAATACAACTTCTTCAACTTCGCCCCCGAGAGCATCGAAGAAAACCTGGCCATGATCGACGAGTTGGGCAGCCCGAGTACGTACAACCACTATGCTTGGGGCTGGGCCCACGCCGGCAACACCCCCTTCCGACGCTGGAAGAACGAGATTTACCGCGGCGGCGTTGCGGATCCGTTCATCATGTCCTGGCCCAAAGGGATCGCGGCCAGGGGAGAACAGCGGTCCCAGTACGCCCATGCCATCGACATGGTCCCGACAGTACTGGACGCGCTTAATCTCGAACCGCCGAAGATTATCAAGGGGGCAACACAGGCCCCCATCGAAGGCGTCAGCATGGTCCATAGCTTTGACAACGCTGACGCGTTGTCAAAGCACCACACCCAGTACTTTGAGATATTCGGCGGCCGGGCCATTTACCATGAAGGTTGGCGAGCGGTCTGCGGCTGGCCTGGACCCGACTATGCCACAGGGGCCGAGAGAGGACGCCATCTGGCCGATCCCATCACTGAAGCCGATCTCCAGCAGTTGGATGAGGCTGGTTGGCAGCTGTTTAATGTGGAAATTGATCCGGCCGAGGCCAAGGACGTAGCGGCCGACTACCCGGACAAACTCCAGGAATTGATCGCTCTCTGGTGGCAGGAAGCGGAAAAATACAACGTGCTGCCAATTGATGGCACCATCGGCCAAAGAATCGCCACGGAACGGCCGTTGCCTGCCCCACCGAGGGAAAAGTATATATTCTATCCCGGGGCGCCCGTGCCATTCCTGGCCCAACCAAACACTTTCAATCGTTCCCATACGATAACCGCAGAGCTGAACGTTCCAGAAGGTGGCGCTGAAGGGGTCATTATCTCTTCAGGCGCCCATACCGGCGGCTACACGCTCTATCTCAAGGACGGCCGGGCAAATTTCTTCTACAACTATCTGACACGTAAGAACTTCAAGATCACCTCCGACATGGCCGTACCGGAGGGCGACGTGACCATCATCTATGAATTTGAAGTGACCGGTGAGCCCGACATCAAAAATGGTAAAGGCGCGCCCGGCACCGGCAAGTTGTTTGTCAATGGCCAGCAGGTGGGCCAGGTTGATATGGACGTCACCGTGCCGCTCGTCTTCTCGGCCGAAGGACAGACCGTCGGCTCGGACTATGGCGACAGCGTGGAACAGGATGCCTACAAACCGCCGTTTGAATTCACCGGGACCATCAAACGGGTCACGGTTGATGTATCCGGCCATGCCGTCGAGGATGCGGAAGCCGAAGTGCGCCGGGCGATGGCCAAACAATAAGGCGGCCAACCCAAGCGATTTCGCGTTTGAAGCTGGTTCATGGTTAGTATGAAAGCACACTCCCGGAAGCTGTACTCCAGGGTGCAGCTTCCGGGAAGAGTAATCGGAAGATATTCGAACGGGAGAATTCAGGATGCTGGCGTTTCTAGCACTGTTAGGCGTACCCGCTGGCTCATCCTCGGCTGGCTAGCCGGCGCGTTGTGGCACCGACGGGATATCGAGAAGAATCTACCCAAAGTGTTTAAGATGAAAGCACGGGTGGTAGAAGGTACTTACAGGCATCTTGACGGCAACTATTCCCGTATTGCGGCACTGGCAGTCTGGGCACACGACATCCTTATTATAGAAAAGGGTCTGCTTCTGGCGCGCAACCTACATTTTCCTTTGGCTGAAGGCGTTCAGCTTGTTCAGCCAGCAGATCCCGAACAGGTCAAAAGGCTGGGCGAAAAGCCAGTCACGCTGCAATTCCGGCTCGACGATGGCACGATCATTGCGATCGCGGCAGCGATTGAAATGGCGACGCTCGCTCAGGGACCCTTTTTCGTGAATTTGAGTGAGCCATTATCGATAGCTGAGTGAATGGATAGTCAAATGAAGGCTCGGATACCAATTTTAATGAATCTATACCGGGGTGGCGCGGCCGTCGTCCTGGGCATCCTGCTTCTTTTTATCCCGGACCAGAGCAGAGATAACTTATTTGATCTCATGGGTTTATTCTGGCTATCGATTGGCTTTGCAATCTTTCGTCGCAGCCAGGACGATGAGAGGTATCCTGGCAAAAACACTGCTTTGATAGCCGGCCTGGTGGCTATCGTGACCGGTTTATTGGTCGTTACTCGGCGCTTTACTGGTCAATGGGTGGCTGAAGATGTGGTCTTTTTCGTGCTCGGGACGGTGATCCTGGCCACGGGACTGGCGCATATGTTTTTCGAGTACCGGATCGGCGGAATAACGACGAATAGACAAACCGGGATCCACTTTTTATTGAGCTTGTTTGAAGTGTTGTTGGGCGGACTCATGATCCTTTCACCACAGCTGAGCCGCCCTATTGTGTACTGGGCGGCGACTGCCTGGGCCCTGATCTATGGTGTTATGTCTTTAGGCACGGCCGTTCACCAATTTGTACAGAGCAGACAAGAAGAGACTGGCTCAGAGTCGGCGCAGAAACCCGGATGAATAGGCTGAAATCGAGCCCTGGCGCTGAGGAGTCAGGTGAAGGCATAAAAAAGGTTACTTGGAGAAACCATGGATATTACCGTCGTTTCAGCTTTACTTATTGGCTTGGTACTGATCGCCGGCGTATCTAAACGCATTCGAAACACGATTATTACCCTGCCGATGTTGTACGTGCTGTTCGGCCTCGCCGTCGGCGTCCTCTTTTCTGAACATATTGAGCTGACTTTTAATGACGCGATCGTGGAGGTCGTCGCTACCTTAACGTTGGCCCTTATGCTGGCTACGGATGCTTCGCGCATTAAGCTAAAAAGACCCCTTAGCAATTACACGTTGCCCACGCGGCTGCTGGTGATTGGTTTGCCCCTGACCATAGGCTTAGGCGCGGTCGTGGCAGCCGCCTTATTTGACCAGTTGGGAATATGGGAAGCGGCCGTATTGGCGGTCATCCTGGCGCCCACGGATGACAGCGTGGGACACAGCGTGGTTTCCAATAAGCGGGTGCCGGCACGCATCCGCCAGGCGCTAAATATCGAGGGTGGTTTGAATGACGGCATAGCGATGCCCTTCCTTATTCTAACGTTGTCCGTGGCCGTCTCGACTGAGCAAGAGCTTGGCTCAGGCGTTTTCTTGCTTATCGTGGCGAGACTGATCGTTTTTGGCATTTTGACCGGCTTGTTAATCGGTTTTCTTGGGGCGCGCTATATCCGCTGGGGGGACAAGAGCGGCTGGATGTCGAGCGGCTTCCAAAAGTTCTGCTGGTTGGCCTTAATCATCCTCGCCTATGGGACGGCCGTGTTGATTGGCGGCAATGGGTTCATCGCTTCGTTTGTCTTCGGGATAGTCTCGGGCAGATTAATGAGCGTTGACGAAATGCAATCCATCGACGATTCCGCCGAAGTTCAAAACGGTTTCTTGATGCTGATAACCTACATACTCTTTGGCATGCTCATGTTATTGCCAGCTTTCGAGCGCCTCAACCTGACCATCGTGTTTTATGCCCTTTTAAGCCTGACCATCGTGCGTATGGTACCGGTGGCCATCAGCTTGCTGGGGACGAAATTACGGCCGGTGAGCGTGCTGTTCATAGGTTGGTTCGGGCCGCGCGGCATCGCTTCCATCCTATACATCCTCACCGTTTTCGCCGCAGAGGATCTCATCGGCAAAGACACCATTTACGCGGTGGTCATGACCACCATATTTTTGAGTGTGTTAGCCCATGGTTTTACGGCCGTTCCCTTGTCCAACTGGTATGGTAAACTTATAGCGGAACTGGACAAAAAAGGTGCGGCCGATTCGGAAATGAAGCCGGTGCCGGAGATGCCTACGCGTGTGGGAACCGCTCCGGTCGCTATTACCACTAGTGAGTCAGGCGAGTAATGCCAGGAGGTGGGTGTTTGATGACTATCGTCAATTATCCCGCAGGGATTGAAATCGATTGAAGGCAAGTCGGGTATTTGCAGCTACTGGAATCATGACGATTGTCTGGCTCATTTTGCTGGTGCCGGCCTGTGCGTCGGCCACACCACCGCCTCCGACAACGGCCGCGCCAGTCAGCGGAGGTACGGCCGAGTCAACTCCATCATCTCAAGAAGGCAGCGGCGCTGCCGCGGGCCTCTCCACGGCCGTTGCCGCCAGGACCCCTATACCAAACCCCCACCCCCAACCGCATTGAACGCAGGGTCGATAGTATTGCGGACCGCTATGGTCTAAGCGGAGTTACCTTCCTAGGAATCTCGGCCAGCGACTGGGCTGAATTCGCAGGTTCCATATTGATCATTGTCGCCGGATATTTCGTTGCCCATCTGCTGGTGAACCAGATACTAAAATGGATCGTAGGGCGAACAAAGACGAAGCTCGACGACGAAATCTTTGGTGAGGTTAACGACGAGTTGCGCTGGCTTGTGGCTATTATTATCGCCGATTTCGCCGTCTCCGGGTGGTCGTTTCTGGGCGACACTTTACGCACAGCCGTCAATGACTTGTTCTTTATACTGAGGCTAATCATTCTGACCTCTATGGGCATAGGATTGATCAGGATCGCCGCCAATCGCTATAAGGACACCCTGGCCACGCGGGAAGATAAGAATCGCCTCGATCCCGTCATTAAGAGCGTTCAACGCTTCGCTTACTTTGTTGTGCTGATCCTTGCCTTGAGCATCGGATTGGCCCATTTCGGCGCTAATACAAACACCCTCTATCTCACTCTGCTCGTAACCGCCTTGATCGTTTCGCTGGCAGCCAGAGATATCATTACTGATGCCCTTAGCGGTTTTATCATTTTGGTTGACCAGCCGTTCCGCGAGGGCGACTCTGTCCATATCAAGGAATTGAACACTTGGGGGGATGTGTTAGATATCGGCACGCGGACCACGCGTTTTCGCACAAAAGACAACCGCGAATTAATCGTGCCCAATTCTCAGGTTGCTAAAAGCCAGATAGTGAACTACAACTATCCCGATACCAGATACCGCTTGCAAACCGATATTGGTGTTGCTTACGGAATCGATATCGACCGGATACGAATGGCGGCCACAGATGCGGTGCGGGGCGTCAATGACGTGTTGGATGACGAGCCGGTGGATGTTTATTTCATCGAGTTTGGTGATTCAGCCCGCAAGGTGCGCGTCCGCTGGTGGATTGCCAGCTTCCACGATTAATGGCCCGCGCTTGATGCAGTCAACGTTGCGCTGGATTCCGCTTTTGAGAAAGCGCACATTGATATGCCCTACGAGACCTTTGCGCTGCGGGTGCATATTGAGAATGGGGGCGGCATCGTTAGCCGGCCGAATCAAACAGCCTCACAAGAAGATGAAAAAGATGATCAGTCATGACAGGCAGGAATCGTTTTTTGCATTCTGAGATTCCTCAGGATGAGTTTTATTCGGATAAGGTAAACACTGGAAAGGTTCCGAAGGAGGTCGAAGCGATACCACCAGAGTTTACCCAGGGATTTTCCAGAAAAAGGAGAAGTGACCTATGTACGGACCATTGGAGTATATACTCTTTCAATTTGACGACGACCGCTTCATGGGCGAGATCTTGCCGAAGATGATTGACAGCCAAAAGCAAGGCAGCATCGGAGTGGTGGATCTAGTATTCGTCGCCAAGGACGAGGCCGGGAAATTAGAGGTGGTCGAGGTCAGTGACTTGGCTGAAGAGGATGAGGCTCTTTTCGCGCCACTGATTAGCGACACTTTAGGGATTCTGACAGGGGGAGATATCGCTCTGGCTGCCAAACAATTGCCCGAAAGCGCTTTCGGCGCAGTGCTATTGCTTGAACATCGCTGGGCCCTCGGGTTGCAACAAGCAATTCATGCGGCCGGCGGCCTTGTACTGGACAGCGCCTATATCAGTCCACAGACTCAGGCAGAGCTTATTGCAGAAATGAAAAAAATGGAGGCGGACAATGCTTAAGGGCCGGTTAAAACAAAAGGCGAAAAGTAAGGCAAAAAAAAGAGTAAAATCAAAGGCGAAACAAAGGGTGAGAGGAGCCGCAAGAAAGGAAGGTGGCCCAAAAGTGCTGAAGGCAGCTGCGGTCGGCGGAGCTGGATATTATGCAGGTAAAAAAATCTCCGAAGGCCAGCAGGAAGATCAGGTCCCGGCTTCGCAGGGCGAGAGTTATGCATCGACACCTGCGACCACTACCGGGCCCGACACGGTGGCCCAGTTGCAGCAGCTGGCCCAATTACATGATTCTGGTGTGCTGACAGATGAAGAATTCGCCTCCGCCAAACAGAAGGTGCTGGCTGGTGGATAGCGAGGTTCAAAGACCCTAAGATTCGCCCGAAATAACTTGATCTTCGTTTTAGACAAAGGGGTTCATTATGAGTGACAAGAAACGACCCAACATTTTGGTCATCTGGGGAGATGACATCGGTATGACTAACCTCAGTTGCTACAGCCAAGGGGTGATGGGCTATCAGACGCCCAACATCGACCGCATCGCTAACGAAGGCATGCTCTTCACTGACAACTACGGTGAGCAGAGTTGTACTGCCGGCCGCTCGTCGTTCATCACCGGCCAGAGCGTGTTCCGCACCGTGCTGCGCAAGGTCGGCATGCCCGGCGCAGACAAGGGCCTGAGCGACGAGGATCCGACAATCGCGACGCTACTGAAGGAACAGGGTTACGCCACTGCGCAGTTTGGTAAGAACCACTTCGGCGATCTGAACAAGTTCGTCCCGACTGTGCACGGCTTCGACGAGTTCTTCGGCGTCTTCTACCACCTCGACGCCTACGAGGAACCGGAGGATCCCGACTACCCGCCGGCGGACCAGTTCCCCGACTTCTACAACACATACGGCCCTCGCAACGTCATGCATTCGTGGGCGACTGATGAGGACGACGAGACGATCGAGCCACGGTGGGGCAAGATCGGCAAGCAACGATTCGAAGACACCGGTCCACTGAACATCGAGCGGATCAAGTCTTTCGACGACGAGACGTTGACGTCCGCACTGGACTTCATCGAGCGGCAGGCCGAAGCGGACGCCCCGTTCTTCGTCTGGCATAACACCACGCGGATGCACGCGTACACAAAGATCAAGGACGAAATTCGCGGCCAGTCCGGTCTCTGGCAGTCGCCTTACCACGACGGGATGATCGAGCACGATCAACACGTCGGTGCGTTGCTCGACAAGTTGGACGAGTTGGGCATCGCCGACAACACGATCGTCGTGTACTCGACCGACAACGGTCCGCACCAGAACACATTGCCCGACGCCGGGACGACGCCATTCCGTAGCGAGAAGGACACCAACTGGGAGGGCGCCTTTCGGGTGCCGCTGCTGGTCCGCTGGCCGGGCCTGATCGAACCGGGCTCGATCTCCAACGACATTGTGGGGTCCCACGATTGGTTGCCGACGTTCTTGAGTGCAGCTGGCGAGCCCGGCATCGTCGACAAGCTCAAGCAGGGGTACGAGGCCAACGGCAAGACATACAAGGTGCACATCGACGGCTATGACCTAATGCCATACCTTTCCGGGGATGCCGAGCACCATTCAAGACCAGGATTCTTCTACTTCTCCGACGACGGCGATCTCATGGCCCTGCGCTACCACAACTGGAAGTTCGTGTTCATGGAACAGCGGGTTGAGGGCACGCTGGAGCTGTGGATGAACCCGTTCACACCATTGCGGGTACCGAAGATTTTCAATCTTCGCACCGACCCTTTCGAGGTGGCCGACCGCACCTCAAACACATATTACGACTTCATGCTCAAACACGCCTTTCTGCTGGTGCCTGCGCAGACCATCGTCGGGGAGTTCCTGCAGACCTTCAAGGAGTTCCCACCGCGCATGAAGGCCGCAAGCTTCAGTATAGACCAGGTCCTGGAGAAACTGCAGTCCCAGGGCGGATCGCACTAACCGCGACCAGGAGGTAGCTGGTCCAGACTTTGATTTTTGTGTGAAACGGTTCCCATTTTGAAAAGGAACAATCAGTGGAACCGTCTCATTTAGGTGATTCACGTTGCCTCTACTATAATTTTGAAACGTGAATCACTTTGATGAGGTAAAAACAAAATGTTAGAAAACCTTATTGCCGACCTGACGAATCCAATATACTGGTTAGTGGTCTTGGCATTTACAATTTTTGGCATAGCCAATAGGCTGGTTTTCTACCAGGCGGGCAAGCACGGCGGCAAAGATGTGCTGGATAAGGCCCACGGTTACTCGCCAGAGCGAGCCAAGAAATTCCATTCTCTTTATGATCGTTGGAGATCACTGATCTTCCTGATTACATCTGTGCCGGTGATTGGCTCAGCACTGACTGTGTTGGGCGGTATGAAAGGCGTCTCCCTACCCATTTTTATCGTTTTTGCGGTGATTAGCTACCTTATCAGAAACTGGTTGATCGTTATCTTATCCAGTGAGGTTGTGCATTTGTTCCAATGAGGGTTGAGTCAATATAGTTGATAGCTTTTCAAGCGCAGGGCCGTAAGGAAAGTGCAGAAGCACGGATCTTTGCGGCTCGTGCCAAAAGGATGGTAAATTCATGAGCGTAATCAATGAAATACTGCGCGATAATCGCTTTACCCCAGAAGATTTACCCGATTTCGAGAAGAAACTGTTCCACGATGGACCTCGTCTTCGACCTTATCTGGTTCGCTTCTTCGTACTCTTGTTTCTTTCGACCGTCATCGCCGCCTTTGGGGTGATCAATGATTCAACTGCTACCGTGATTGGAGCCATGATCATCGCCCCGCTAATGACGCCCATCATGGCCACGGCCGCGGCGATAGTGATGGGTAAAATAGATTGGTCCCCACGGTCGCTTTTGTTGGTTGGGTTAGGCGTATTACTGGTGATCATCGTCTCCTTCCTGATTGGTGCCCTGATAAATGCTATAGCTTTCATCTCTTTCACGCAGAATTCTCAAATCACCAGCCGAATATCGCCTCGTCTGACAGACCTTTTCATAGCCTTGGCTTCAGGGGCGGCCGGGGCCTTTGCCATGAGCCGGGATGACATTGCCGATTCCTTGCCCGGTGTGGCCATCTCCATATCGCTTGTGCCTCCGCTATGCGTGGTCGGCATAACGCTTTCGGCCGGCCAGTGGTCTTCGGCCTGGGGCGCGATGCTGCTGTTCTTGACTAACTTCTTTTCTATCCTTTTGGCCGGCGGTGGCGTCCTGGCCTTGCTTGGCTTGGGTGCCGTGGCGACACAGACATTACAGGGACATGCTCGCCGCAGAGCCTTCGTAATTATTGCCCTGGGGCTTCTGTTGATCAGCTTATCTTTAGCAACGACAAGCATCAGGTTAACCAGGGAAACTTTGACAGAGTACCAGACCATCCAGACTGTTAAGGAATGGTTGGATCAGAGCGGGTACGAGCAAGAAAGCATTGTTACCCGTGCGGGTGTAGTGAGGCTGGGCATTTTTGGTCAAGGGGATCTGCCCCCGGTCTCGGATCTGGAATCTGAACTAGAACGCCGAACTCGTCGCCCAGGAATCGTCGACCTGGTGATCATTCCGGTCCAGAGAGAACGGCTGGAGGTAGAACCACTACTGGAGTGAGCGCAGCCGCAGGGGCGCCTTGTGCATCTCCATGACAGCGGGATGTTACTGGAAGCCTGATAGGTTGGCAGATATTATTTACGGAAAGTAACTGCATGGTTGTACCGTAATTCCTGAGGATAACTATCGATTATGTCTGGATCCGGATGCTCTATTGAGAATTGTTTCGACGATTATTGATTCCAAGCCCGACCGTTGACTAAGAGGTGAATATTAATGGCTGATCACACGAAGGAAAAATATCAATCTGGGTCTAAAGAGCGGCAAACCAAGGGTAAAGAAAAACGAAAGCTAATACCGCGAAGCTCTCATGGTGAATGGGCTCCCGCACCAAACCGACCCGATCCCATCAGCCTGCTTCAGGCCCAGGATGCCGGACGATTGCAGCATCTAATACCCATCAAGTATGGGCGCATGATGGCCTCGCCATTTTCGTTTCTGCGTGGTTCGGCCGTTGTAATGGCCTCTGATTTAGCAGCGACACCAACGACAGGCCTGGATGTCATCTTATGCGGCGACGCCCATCTTTCTAACTTTGGCGTCTTCGCCACGCCCGAACGAAATTTGGTGTTCGATATCAATGATTTCGACGAGACACGCCCCGGACCTTGGGAATGGGACCTCAAGCGACTGGCAGCGAGTGCGGTTGTCGCCGGCCGGGAGAATGGCTTCAACGATAAAAAGTGTGAGCAGCTGGCGGCCGTCGTCTCCAAAGCCTATCGTAAATCGATGCGCCGCTTTGCCCAAGGGTCCATTCTAGATGTCTGGTACTTCCACGTCGATGTCGATAGGGTACTGAAAGTTTTCGATAAACATGCCAAGAAAGGCGCGAAACATGCCCAGAAAACGGTCCAGAAGGCTCGCTCCCACACCCGCGAACAGACCATAACCAAGTTAACCGAGATAGTCGATGGTAGGCGGCAGATCATCAATGACCCGCCTTTGATTGTTCGCTTTGATGATTTCTTTAGTGAAGAACAGAAAGTCCAGATCACGGAGCAAGACATAAAGAATGTCTGGCTGGAATATTTGAATAGCTTACCAAAGGAAAGGCGTCTGCTTCTGTCCCGATTCCGCATTGCAGATGCGGCCATAAGAGTCGGTGGCGTCGGAAGTGTAGGCACTCGCTGTACCATCCTCTTGCTCGAAGGATACACCGAGGATGATGCGCATATCTTACAGCAAAAAGAAGCCGGCCCATCAGCCTTGGCAGGCTATCTGCCCAAGATGGATTATGCCAGCCAGGCCGAGCGCGTCGTAGTTGGCCAGCGACTAATACAGGCCGCTTCCGACATCTTCCTGGGTTGGGCCCATGGGGGCGTAACGGGCACCCAATACTACTGGCGGCAACTGAAAGACATGAAAGGTTCATTCGACGTGTCCAAGTTAGATGCCAAGGGACTTGGGACATATCTCGGCGTATGTAGCGTTTGTTTGGCACGCGCACACGCGCGAACTGGCGATGCCGCCGCGATCAGTGGTTACCTGGGAAGCAGTGATGTGTTCGACAGAGCCATCAGCAAATTCGCCGTGGCCTATGCTGACCAGACTGTACGCGATCACCAGGCCCTGGTGGACGCCGTGGATTCAGGTCGGATTGTTGCCGAGGTCGGTGTCTAAAAGATAAGCAGTCAACAGATCTCCTGGCTCCTGCTCATGCGTTTCCAAGCTGTCTCTCACCCCAAGCTAAGATTATTGGTCGCTTCGGTACGCCCGACTGGCTGATCGTGACCAGTCTCACATTCTACGCCCGCCCGATCCTCTATACTTTCTCCAGATATTTGGCAAGCCCGGGTCAGGCGTCCTCGCTTGCCGATCAATCGTCCCAGGAGAAGTGTATGTTCCAACTAATAACGAAAAAACGACCGCTGTCTTGGCTAGTGATTGGCTTGATTGGCCTTTTCGTGCTGGCAGCCTGTAGCTCAACCACTGGCTCTGAGCCGGTTGCTCAGGTTGAGGCCGCCGCCGAAGAGCCAGCTGAAGACACCACGGAAGCAATCCAAGATGAAGCAATAGTTGAAGAGACGGCCGAAGAGCCGGCCGAATCGGATGAGAGCGAATCATCTCCAACATCCGAGACCGAAGCGAGTGATTCTTCGGCCGGGGAAGCGAATTCTGAGGAAGACGCGGCGACAGATGAGGGCAATGGCGACCAAGACGCCAGTTCCGAA
>PVMK01144754.1_pt1 | contig 17923 bp, 18 predicted proteins | sample 1853481 | NCBI WGS metagenome assembly PVMK01 (sample SAMN08533507, study PRJNA380276) | Marine sediment metagenome, whole genome shotgun sequencing project. | reverse complement strand
CCCATTACGGGGAGGTGTTGGGCGACCGCTACGTGCCGATGGCGCCCGAAGGGGGGGTGGCTCCATGAGTAAGGGCACTCGTACAGAGATTCGAATCACCGGGTTTGGTGGGCCAGGGCGTGGTCCTGGCCGGCCACATCATCGGCCACGCCTGCGCTGTCAACGCCGACAAGCACGCGACTATGATCCAGAGCTTCGGCCCCGAGGCACGGGGGTCAGCCTGCTCCACCACCCTCGCGGTCTCGGATACCGAGGTGCTGTATCCCGTATATTGGGCGTCCGGACATCTTTGTCGTCATGTCGGCCGAGGGCTACGACAAGTACCGCGACGAGCTTGTAGACGACGGCATGCTGATCTACGAGAAGGATCTCGTGCAGGCCGAACCCAAGAAGGGGACAGCCGTCGTACGGCGTGTCGTCCACCCGGATCGCCGAGGAGATCGGCCGGGCGATCGTACAGAACATCGTCATGCTGGGTTTCTTTGCGGCGGCGTCCAAGATCGTGTCCCTCGAAGCGATGCGTGACGCAGTCAGCGATTCGGTGCCAAAGGGCACCGAGGAGCTCAATCTGCGCGCCTTCGACGCGGGCTGGTCAGCCTTTGAAAAAGACTACGGCGGTGCTACCGACAAGCGAAAGGAGGAAAAGGCCGCACCCGGTGAGTTCCTGATCGCGAGTTGTCGTTTGAGAAATGCGAATGAAGGGTATTGCTGATGAACGAGTTGCTCGACACGACGGGTGAGGACACACAAGGGCACGAAGGCGGTGAGAGCGCTTTGGTCATCGGTGGGGGGATCGCCGGCATCCAGGCGGCCCTCGACCTGGCCAACGCCCGTATTCCGGTCACCGTGGTGGAGAAGGGGCCAGCACTGGGCGGTCGCATGGCCCAGCTCGACAAGACCTTCCCCACCATGGACTGCGCAATATGAATCCTCGGGCCTAAGGCCATGGATGCCGGTCGGCATCCACTGATCGACGTCATCACCAACGCAGAGGTCATCGGCTGCGAGGGCGAGCCGGGCGACTTCAAGGTGAGGGTGCGCAAGCATCCGCGCTATGTGGACGAGGAGAAGTGTGTCGCCTGTGGTCTATGCGTCGATCACTGCCCGCAAGTGGGCGGCAACGAGTTCGACGTCGGGACTCAAGGCGCGCAAGGCAATCTACCGTCCCTTCCCGCAATCGGAACCCGCGACGTACATCATCGAACCCGAGGCGTGCCTCAACTTCCTCAGCTTTCTCACCGAGAGGCAGAAGAAGCGTCTCAAAAAAATGGAGGCGTACAAACGAAAGCAGGACCCCAGTTACCCGCCCAATATCCTTCCGTGCGGCCACTGCATGGAGGCGTGCGAGGTCGATGCCATTGACTTTGACATGCTGCCGAGCCGAGGTCGAGATCGACGTGGGCTCGATCCTGGTCGCGGTGGGTTTCCAGGAGTTCGACGCGCGAAAGCTCGGCAATTACGGCTATGGCCGGCTGCCCAACGTCGTCACCAGCCTGGAGCTCGAACGCATGCTCAACGCGTCGGGCGTGACCCAGGGCCATGTGGTGCGGCCCTCGGATCTCGAAACGCCCGCGGCGGATCGTCTTCATCCAGTGCGTGGGTGCCCGCGGCGAAGGTGGTCGGCCGTACTGCAGCCGCTTCTGCTGTATGAACGCTGTCAAGGACTCGATGCTGATCCGGGACCACGACCCGGAGGTTGAAGAGATCACCATCCTCTTCACCGATCTGCGGGCCTTCGGCAAGGGATTCGACGAGTTTCGTTGCGCGCTCCAAGGAGCAGGCCAGCGCCGTCTACGTGCGGGGCCGTCCGGCGAAGGTGGATCACCTGCCCGATGGTGACACCCTCGAGGTGTTCGTCGAGGACACGCTCGACCATGAACAGCTCCGGGTCCCCGCCGATCTCGTGGTGCTGTCGGTGGCGGCGGCGCCCAACGACGGCGCCGTCAAGCTCGCCGAGATCCTCGGCATCGACACCGACGACTACGGTTTCATCGCCCGCAAGGACCCCGCCATCTCGGCGGTGGAATCCACCCGTGAGGGGATCTTCGTCTGCGGCAGTGCGGTCGGACCGCAGGTGATCCCGGACTGTGTGGCCCAGGCGTCGGCAACGGCGGCGCGGGCGGGGCTCTACCTCGCCGGTCACCGGATCGAGGAGAGGGAGAGGCCGGTGGAGCCGATGGACCTCTCCGGGCCGCCTCGGGTCGGGGTCATGGTGTGCCACTGCGGGGTGAACATCAGCGGGGTCCTCGATGTGGAAGGTCTGGCGGAGTACGCCTCGACCCTGACCGACGTGGTGATTTCCACCACCGACCTCTTCTCGTGCTCCTCCACTGGTCAGGACCAGCTGGTCGAGATGATCCGCGAGCACGATCTCAACCGGGTGGTGGTGGCGGCCTGCACGCCGCGCACCCACGAGCCGGTGTTCCGCGACACCCTGGCCCGCATCGGATTCAACCCCTACCTCTTCGAGATGGCCAACATTCGCGACCAGTGCTCGTGGGTGCACGCGGGCGAGCGTGAGGCGGCGCAGGAGAAGGCGAGGACGCTGGTGCGGATGGCGGTGGCCCGGGTTCGCCACCTCGAGCCGCTGCACGAGGGCGAAGCTCCAATGACCTGTGCGGCGGTGGTCGTCGGAGGCGGCATCGCCGGTATCCAGGCTGCCACCGACCTCGCGGTGCAGGGTTTTCCGGTCACCCTGGTCGAGAAGAGCGATCGGCTGGAGGTCGTCTGACCGAGCCCAATCTGAAGATGCTCTACCCCAACCTCCGACTGGCGACCGAGGTGCTGAAAGAGAAAATCGAGAGGCTGGAAGCGAGTGGAGCCCGAGTGCTGCTGGAAACCGAGGTGGACGAGATCACCGGTTTCATCGGCAGCTTCGAGGTGACCGTCAAGGGTTCGGTCAACGAGAGTATTCCGGCCGGGGCGATCATCCTCGCGTTTGGAGCCGATCTCCACGATCCCAGCGGTGAGTACCGATACGGTGACGCCCCGAACGTGATCACCTCCGAAGAGTTGGAGCGAGCGTTTTGCGAAGGCGACGAGCTCGAGTTTGGGGGTAAAAAACCGACCAGCGCGTCCTTCATCCTCTGCGTTGGCTCGCGTGATCCGGAGAGTTTCAGCGGTTGTTCCCGCTACTGTTGTCCAACCGCCATCAAGCAGGCTCTCGAGCTCCACCGGATGGGTATCGACACGACGGTGTTCTACCGCGACATCCGCACCATCTCCACGGGCGCCGAGGAGATGTACCGCGAGGCGCGGGGCGAAGGCGTGTTGTTCGTGAGAATCCCACCGGCGAGAAAGGCAGAGGTTGTCGGAGGCAAGCGGGTCGAAGCGGTGCGGTGCTTTGACGAGTTGCTCCGCCGAGAGCTCGAGGTACCCACCGACCTGGTCGTGCTGAGCGTCGGGATGCGACCGGCGCACCCGGCAACCTCGACCTTCCACGGGATGCTGAAGGCGCCTTTGGGTCTCGATGGCTTCTTCCTCGAACGGCACCCGGAGCTGGCCCCCGTAGAGACCGCGGTTGAGGGCGTCTTTCTGGCTGGCACGGTTCAGGGACCGAAGGACATCGTGGACACTGTGGCCCAAGCTTCGGCGGCGGCCGCCAAGGCCTCGGTGTTGCTGGCCTCCGACCACGTGCAGCTGAATCCCGCGGTGGCCGAGGTGGATTCAGACAAGTGCCGCGGTTGCGGCGAGTGCGCCAACCTGTGCCAGTTCCAGGCGCCGCAGCTGGTGGAGACCGCTCCGGGCGTGTTCACCGCTCACATCAATCCTTCGCTCTGCAAGGGGTGTGGGACCTGTGCAAGCTGGTGCAACACTGGAGCGATCACCTGTAAGCACTTCACCGATATCCAGGTGCACGCGATGATTGATGCATTTTTCGAAAAGGGAATGACCGGATGAACAACATCGGCTCGAATCGTCCATACCCAGTGGATCGGGAGACCGAGGGGGACACCATGAACGCGGAAGCGGTGGAGACGGTGAGCGAAAAACGGGCTCTGGTGATCGGCGGCGGCATCGCCGGGATCCAGGCGGCCCTGGACCTTGCGGACGCCCGGATTCCGGTGACGTTGGTCGAGAAATCACCGACATTGGGCGGGCGCATGGCCCAGCTCGACAAGACCTTTCCCACCATGGACTGCGCCATATGAATCCTCGGGCCTAAGGCCATGGATGCCGGTCGGCATCCTTTGATCGAGGTCATCACCAACGCCGAGGTCGTTGGCTGCGAGGGACAGGCGGGGGACTTCCGCGTCCGCGTTCGCAAAAACCCCCGCTTCGTCCACGAAGACATCTGCGTCGCCTGCGGCTTGTGCGTCGAGATTTGCCCGGTCGAGGTCCGCAGTCGGGATTTCGACTCGAATCTCAAACCTACCAAGGCGATTTACCGTCCGTTTCCGCAATCGGTGCCGGCTGCCTTTCTCATCGACCACCCGCGGACGGCGCCGTGTAAGGAGGCCTGCCCCATCGAGCAGGATGTGCAGGGGTATCTGGCGCTGGTGGCTGCGGGAAAATTCCGTGAAGCCCACGCACTGATCCGCCGTACGAGCGCCCTGCCGGGCGTCTGTGGCCGCGTCTGCTACCACCCGTGCGAGGAGAACTGCCGGCGGGTGGCGGTTGACGACTCCCTGGCCATCAAGCACATCAAACGATTCGTTCTCGAAGAAACGCCGGTGCCCGAGGAGCTCCTCCAGACCGCTGAAGACACCGGCAAGACGGTTGCGATCGTCGGTTCCGGGCCCGCCGGTCTCGCCGCCGCCCACGACCTTGCGCTTCGTGGCCACGAAGTTGTCGTATATGAACGTGAGGCCGAGCTCGGAGGCATGTTGCGGGTCGGAATCCCAGCCTATCGTCTGCCCCGGCTGGTGTTGGCCAGCGACATTGATGTGATAAGCAAACTTGGAGTCCAGTTCCATACCAACGTCGTCGTCGACGCGAAGGCCATCGCGAGTTTCCGTGAAAAACACGACGCGGTCTTTTTAGCCACCGGGGCGCACGATGCGATGACTGCGACGCTGCCCAACGATGACGCCCGGGGTGTGCACCGGGGGATCGAGTTCCTGCGCAAGCTCAACCTCGGGGAGACGGTCGAGGTGGACCGGCGTGTGGCGGTGATCGGTGGCGGAAACACCGCCATCGACGCGGCCCGAACCGCGTTACGAGCCGGTGCGGAGAAGGTCTCGATCTACTACCGGCGTTCCCGGAGCGAAATGCCGGCGAGTGACGAGGAGGTCGAGGCCCTGACCGAAGAGGGTATCCAAATCGACTTCCTGGTGGCCCCGATCGGAATTGTCGCCGAAGACGGTACCGTGACGGGGATCGAGCTGCAGCAGATGGAGCTCGGTGAACCCGACGCCAGCGGCAGGCGGCGACCGGTTCCCGTTGCCGGCAGCGAATCGGTGGTCGACGTCGACACAGTGATCCTGGCCATCGGGCAAAAGCCCGAGGCGGACCTCATGCGCGACTGCGGGTTCGAGCTCACCCGATGGGACACCTTGGCAGTCGACGAGGTCCACTGCGGCACGAATCAACCGGGTGTGTTCGCGGGTGGCGACGTCGTGCGGGGGCCGGCGTCGGTCGTCGAGGCAATGGCGGACGGGAAGCGAGCGGCCCGGGCCATCGACAACCTCCTCAACGACAAACCGCTCGATGAGAATCTGAGACCACCTTCTCAACCACTGGAGCCAATGACCGAGGAGGAGCGGCTCACCCTGCGGATCGAAACCTCCGCTGCAGCCCGTATCGCGATACCGGAGCTCGAGGTGAAGGAGAGGGGCGGTAACTTCGACGAGGTCGAACTCGGTTACACCACCGAGATGGCCATGGAGGAGGCGGCCAGATGCCTCAACTGCGGAGTCTGCAGCGAGTGCCATCAGTGCGAGGTGGCGTGCGATGTCGATGCGATCGATCTCGACATGGCGGCCGAGGAGATCGACATCAACGCAGGCGCCATCCTGGTCGCGGTGGGATTCAAGGAGTTCGATGCCACCAAGCTCGGTAACTACGGTTACGGCCGTTTCCCGAACGTCATCACCAGCCTCGAGCTCGAGCGGATGCTCAACGCGTCCGGCCCGACCCTGGGGCACGTCATACGGCTTTCCGACCGGAAAACCCCCAAGCGGATCCTTTTCGTTCAGTGCGTCGGCGCCAGGGGCGAGGGAGGCCGTCAATACTGCAGCCGCTTCTGCTGCATGAACGCGGTCAAGGATTCAATGCTGATTCGCCAGCACGACCCAGAGGTGGAGGACATCACCATCCTCTACACCGACCTGCGGGCCTTTGGCAAGGGATTCGACGACTTCCTCCAGAGGGCGTTGGACGAGGAGTGCGCGACCTATCTTCGCGGTCGCCCGGCAAAGATCGGATCTGTTCCGGAGACCGACAACCTCGAGATCTTCGTCGAGGACACCTTGGCGCACGAGCAGCGGCGCCTCGAGGCGGATCTGGTGGTGCTGTCGGTGGCCGCGGCGCCCAACGAAGGCGCGATCGAGCTTGCCAAAACCCTCGGTATCGAGACCGACAGCTACGGTTTTGTCGCCCGACGGGATCCAGCGGTGTCGGCGGTGGAGACCGAGCGGGACGGGATTTTCGTCTGTGGCAGTGCGGTCGGGCCGCAGGTCATTCCGGACTGCGTTGCCCAGGCGTCGGCGGCGGCGGCGCGGGCGGGGCTGTACCTCGGCGACTATCGCATCGAGGAGGAGGCGGAGGAGGTGGAACCCCTCGACCTCTCCGGTCCACCGCGGGTCGGGGTAATGGTGTGCCACTGCGGGGTCAACGTGGCCGGTGTGCTGGATGTGGAGGAGCTGGCCGCCAACGCGGCGGCGCTTCCCGATGTGGCGGTCGCCGAAACGGAGCTGTTTGCGTGCTCCTCGACCGGCCAGAGCAAGCTTCCGGAGCTCATCAAGGAGCACAAGCTGAACCGCATCGTGGTCGCAGCCTGCACGCCGCGGACGCACGAACCGATCTTTCGCGAGACCTGTGCGCGCATTGGCTTCAACCCGTATCTCTTCGAGATGGTGAACATCCGCGACCAGTGCTCATGGGTGCACGCGGACAAACCTGGAGAGGCGCTGGAGAAGGCCCACACGCTGATCCGGATGGGTGTCGCCAGGGCGCGCCACCTGGAGCCGCTGCTCGCCGGTGAGGTGCCGATGAACCGCTCGGCGCTGGTTGTCGGTGGCGGCATCGGGGGCATTCAGGCGGCCACCGACCTGGCGGTGCAGGGCTTTCCGGTGACCCTGGTGGAGAAGGAAGACGGTCTCGGGGGGCGGCTCGCGGATCCCCATCTCAAGCTCCTCTATCCCACCCTGCGTCCGGTCGCGGAGGTGCTCGAGGAGAAGGTCGATCGCCTGCACAAAAGCGGCGCTCGGGTTCTTCTCAACACCGAGGTCGGGGCCATCACCGGTTTCGTGGGCAACTTCGAAGCAACGCTGCGGGGATCGAGTGACGAGGTCTTACAGATAGGTGCGATCATCCTCGCATTCGGTGCCGATCTCTACCAGCCGAACGGCGAGTACCGCTATGGCGAGGTCGCCAACGTCATCACCTCCGAGGAGCTGGAGCGCACCTTGTGTGCGGGTGAAGACGTGCCGAAAATCAACGGCGAGCGACCGAAAAGTGCCGCCTTCATCCTCTGTGTGGGTTCGCGAGATCCGGAGGGTTTCACCGGTTGCTCGCGCTACTGCTGCCCGACAGCGATCAAACAGGCGATGGAGCTTCACCGGCAGGGGATCGACACCACGATTTTCTACCGGGACATTCGAACGATTTCCGCCGGCGCCGAGGAGATGTACCGGGAAGCGAGGGGCATGGGGGTGCTATTCGTCCGCATCCCGCCGGGGGAGAAGCCGGAGGTCCTGGGTACGGATCGGGTCGAGGCCGTGCGCTGTTTCGATGATCTGCTGGGGCGGCGACTCGAGGTTGCCTCCGATCTCGTGGTACTGAGCGTGGGGATGCGTCCCAAGCAGCCGGAGACGGCGAACTTCCACGACATCCTCAAGGCGAGCCTGGGGTCGGACGGTTTCTTCCTCGAGAAACACCCCGAGCTGGCGCCGGTCGAAACGGCCGTTGAGGGTGTGCTGGTGGCTGGAACAGTCCAGGGGCCGAAGGACATCGTGGATACGGTGGCTCAGGCGTCGGCGGCGGCCGCCAAGGCCTCGGTGTACCTCGCCTACGACACGGTGCGGTTGGATCCGGCAGTGTCGGTGGTCAACGAGCTCAAGTGTCGCGGTTGTGGGGAGTGCGTCGACGTCTGTGAGTTCCACGCGCCAGAGTTGGTCGAAGTCGCCCCCGACACCTACACCAGTAGCATCAACCCGTCCCTGTGCAAGGGCTGCGGCACCTGCGCAAGCTTGTGTCCGTCCGGCGCGATCATCTCCAAACATTTCACCGATACCCAGGTGCACGCAATGATCGACGCGTTCTTCGGCGAGGAGGCAAGTCCATGACGCCGACTGAAAAGGGCAAGGCATCGCCGAACCCACGCAGGGGCTCGTCTGCAGCGACCAAGAAAAAGGCAGCCGGCGGAAAGCGGAAACCACGCACCGCCGGCAAGACGTCCACCGCTGCTGCGAAGCCGAATGCAGCGTCCAAGCCGGCTGCCAAGAAAACCACGGCCAAGCCGGCGGCCAAAAAGGCTGCGGCCAAACCCCCGGCCGCGAAGACCGTGGCCAAAGCGAAGCCGGCGTGGGAGCCGCAGATTATCGTCTTTGCGTGCAACTGGTGCTCCTACGCGGGCGCCGACACCGCCGGCGTGTCACGCATCCAACACCAGCCGAACTTCCGGATGATCCGGGTCATGTGCTCGGGCCGGATCCAGCCGGCTTTCGTGCTCCGCGCCTTCGAGAAGGGGGCCGATGGAGTGTTGGTGTCGGGGTGTCACTTCGGCGACTGCCACTACATCTTCGGCAACGAGCGGGCTGCGGAGCAGTTTGAGAAGACCATGAACATGATCAAGCTGCTCGGGATCGAAGAGGGGCGCCTGCGGCTGGAGTGGATCAGTGCCGCCGAGGGTGCCCGCTTCGCCCAGGTCATCAACGAGTTCACCGACCAAGTCCGAGACCTGGGGCCGATTCCGTTTTCGAAATCTCAACCCATCGAGCAGACGGAGGACGTTGCGTGATGTACGATTTGGCAAAAGACACCAACGCCTGGGCCTGCTACGACTGCGGCAAGTGCACCGGCACCTGCCCGATCGTACGAGCCGGTGCCAGCTACAGCCCGCGTCGGCACGTGCTCGCGGCCAACCTCGGCGAGCGGGAAAAGGTGGTGCCGGATGACAGTCTGTCCGTCTGTCTGACCTGCAGTCTGTGTGACCAGCGGTGCCCGGCGGAGGTGAACTACACCGAGCTCGTGATGCGACTGCGCGAGGTGGCACACGGCGAGGGGCATGAGCCCGATTGTCCGCACGGTGGGGCCCTGCAGTCGGTGATGCGGATGATGGCCAAGGGCGGGACCCAACAGGACCGCCTCGGCTGGCTCAGCGACGATCTCAACACCGATCCCGAACGGGGCGGCGTGTTCTATTGGACCGGTTGCGCCATGTACTACGACGCCTTCTTCCCGGAGTTCGAATCGAGTAGCCTCAACGGGATCAAGGCCGCGGTCAAGCTCCTGAACTCCCTGGGCGTGAAGCCCGTGGTTTCGCCGGATGAGCGCTGCTGTGGGCACGACCTGTTGTGGAACGGCGATCGGAAGAACTTCGAGATCCTCGCCGAGCACAACGTGAAGCTGGTGAAGGAGAGCGGCGCGTCGATCCTGGTCACCTCGTGCGCCGAGTGCCTCCGCACCTGGAAACTGGATTACGAGCCGTTTTTGGCCGGAACCGATCTCCGCGTCCTCCACCTCACCGAGTACCTCGCCGAAAACCTCGACGTCCTCAAGTTTTCCCCCGATGGTCAGCGGAAGATCACCTACCAGGATCCGTGTCGCCTGGGACGTCACCTGGGCATCTACGATCCGCCACGGGAGCTGCTGGCGGCCGTACCGGGGATCGAGCTCGAGGAGATGGGGCGCAAGGGTCCGGGGGCGATGTGCTGTGCGGGTGGGACGTGGTCGAACTGTGACCGTTTCGCCAAGAAGATGCAGGTCGAACGCCTGCGCGAGGCGCGGGCCACCGGGGCGGAGGTGATGGTGACCGCCTGTCCCAAGTGCCAGATTCACTTTCGGTGTGCCATGAAGGACCCCAACCTCGGGGATCAGATCACGATCGAAATGCGCGACATCGCGGAAGTGATTTTCGAGGCCCTGGCCGACTGAGGAGATGAGAATGATATCGAACCCTGGGCTATGGATGTGGAGATGCTTGATGGTTTCTGGTGTGTCTAATCGGCGATCTGCAATCTGTGATCTGAAATCTCGAGACAAAGGAGAGCTGTGATATGGCGACCCTCGAGAAGGACGACGAGCTGCGAATTGGCGTGTTCGTCTGCGACTGCGGGCTCAACATTGCCGGCGCGGTCGATACCGCGGCGGTGACCGAGTTCGCGGAGACGCTGCCGGACGTCGTGTGTGCCGTTCGCAACAAGTACACCTGCGCCGACCCGGGTCAGAACGAGATCAAGGACGCTGTCCGGGAGCACAAGCTGAACCGGGTGGTGATTGCATCGTGCACCCCTCGGCAGCATGAGCCAACCTTCCGGCAGTGCGTCCTGGAGGCCGGCCTCAATCCGTATTTGATGGAGATGGCCAACCTCCGCGAGCATTGCTCCTGGGTTCACGCAGGAGACTGGGAAGGGGCGACCGCCAAGGCCAAGGATCTGGTAGCGAGCGCGGTGGCGCGGGCGCGCTTCCTGCAGGAGCAGGAGGAGCTCGCTGTGCCCGTTACGCGTAGGGCGTTGGTTATCGGCGGCGGCATCGCCGGAATCGAGGCCGCGCTCGAGTTGGCGGACCAGGGCCACGAGGTCACCCTGGTCGAGAAAAAGGCGTCCATCGGTGGGATCATGGCGCAGCTCGACAAGACCTATCCCACCATGGACTGCTCGATATGAATTCTCGGCCCTAAGGCCATCGATGCCGGTCGGCATCCACGTATCGAGCTCCTGACAAACTCCGAGGTGGAGGAGGTTTCCGGCTATATCGGCAACTTCACGGTCACGATCCGCAAGAAACCGCGCTATGTCGATCCCGAGCTGTGCAACGCCTGCGACGAGTGCGCCGCCGTCTGTCCGGTGGTGGTACCGGACGAGTTCCAGATGGGGTTTTCATCGCGTAAGGCGATTTACATCCCGTTTCCGCAGGCGGTTCCGTGCTCCTACATCCTCAACATGGACGACTGCCTCGGCATCAATCCCATCGCCTGCGGCAAGTGTGCGGAGGTGTGTGAAAAGGAGGCGATTGACTACGACGACCAGGGCGAGGTGGTGACCCGCGACGTGGGCGCGATCATCGTCGCCACGGGTCTCGATGTCTACGACCCGACTGAAATGGACGAGTATGGTTACACCCGCTTCGAAAACGTCATCACCTCGATGGAGTTCGAGCGCCTGATCTGCGCCGGGGGACCCACCGACGGCCACTTCTGGACTGCTCGATATGAATTCTCGGCCCTAAGGCCATCGATGCCGGTCGGCATCCACGTATCGAGCTCCTGACAAACTCCGAGGTGGAGGAGGTTTCCGGCTATATCGGCAACTTCACGGTCACGATCCGCAAGAAACCGCGCTATGTCGACCCCGAGCTGTGCAACGCCTGCGACGAGTGCGCCGCCGTCTGTCCGGTGGTGGTACCGGACGAGTTCCAGATGGGGTTTTCATCGCGTAAGGCGATTTACATCCCGTTTCCGCAGGCGGTTCCGTGCTCCTACATCCTCAACATGGACGACTGTCTGGGCATCAATCCCATCGCCTGCGGCAAGTGTGCAGACGTGTGTGACAAGCAGGCCATTGACTACGACGACCAGGGCGAGGTGGTGACCCGCGACGTGGGCGCGATCATCGTCGCCACGGGTCTCGATGTCTACGACCCGACTGAAATGGACGAGTATGGTTACACCCGCTTCGAAAACGTCATCACCTCGATGGAGTTCGAGCGCCTGATCTGCGCCGGGGGACCCACCGACGGCCACTTCGTGCGCCCCTCGGATAAGGAGCGCCCCAAGAAGATCGGTTTCATCCAGTGTGTCGGCTCCCGTAACCCGAAGATCGGCAGGCCCTACTGTTCGAACATCTGCTGCATGAACACGATCAAGGACACTCTCCTGCTGGCGGACCACTACCCGGACACCCAGAACTCGGTGTTCTATCAGGACATCCGTGCCTCCGGAAAGAGCTTCGAGGACATGTTCCAGCGCTCCAAGGAGGCAGGGACCCGATATATCCGTGGTCTGCCCGGCGACATCGAGGAGGACCCGGACACGCAGAACCTCATCCTCACCGTGGAGAACACCACCTCCAGCGAGCTCGAACGCCACGAGCTCGACATGGTCGTGCTGTCGGTGGGGGTCATACCCTCGGCGGACCGCGACAAGATAGCGAGCATGTTGACCCTGTCCAAGACCTCTGACGGTTTCTTCATGGAGTCCCATCCCAAGCTCAAGCCGGTGGATGCGCCGACGCGCGGAGTCTACTTTGCAGGTTTTTGTGAGTCGCCCAAGGACATCAAGGACTCGGTCTGTCAGGCGGGGGCGGCGTCGTCGCGTGCCGGCGCGCTGCTCAACGCCGGTGAGATCAAGATCGAGGCGATCACCAGCGTCATCGACTCCGAGGCCTGTACCAAGTGCGGTCTCTGCGCCAGGGTCTGCCCCTACGGCGCCATCACGTGGCAAAAGGGCGAGGTCGCGGCTGTCGTCGAGGCAGCCTGCGCCGGCTGCGGCGCCTGCGGCGCCACCTGCCTCTTCGGCGCCATCACCATGCGCCACTTCACCGACGATCAACTGATCGCCCAGGTCCGCGCGATCCTCGCGGAAAATCCGGAGGACAAGGTCTTTGGTTTTGCCTGCAATTGGTGTTCCTACGCCGGCGGTGACATGGCCGGGATCTCGCGCATCCAGTACCCTTCAACCAACCGCGTGATCCGAACAATGTGCTCGGCGCGGGTGTCGGAGGAGATGGTGCTCGAGGCCTTCCGTTGCGGCGCACCGGTGGTCTTGGTGTCCGGCTGCCACTATGCCGACTGCCACTACATCGACGCCAACCGGCAGACGGTCAAACGGGTTCAGAAGCTGTGGAACAAGCTCGAGAAGGCCGGGGTGCGCCCCGAGCGGCTGCAGTTGGAGTGGATCTCGGCCGCCGAGGGCCAGAAGTTCGCCAAGGTGATGCGGCAGATGGAGGAGTTGCGCGAAAAGGTTACCGAGGAGGAGATCGCGCACGCCGTGGAGGCTCTGAAGCCGAAGCCGAAGAAGAAACGTCCTGAAAAGAAAACTACCGACGCCGCCACACCGGCGTCGACCTGAGGTGTTCTATGAATTCTTTTTTCCCGGGATTTTTCCCGGCACGGCTTTCCGGAGAAAGCAGGTCGCTGCCGGAAAAATCACAGGCGAAAAAGAAAAGGGAGAGAGGTTGATCAATGGCGACCGCGACCATGGGTGACTTCAAGTGCATGATGTGCGGGCACGATTACCAGGAAAAGGTAGTCAAGGGTGAAGACGTGGAGCGCTCGTGCCCGAAGTGTCGATCGAACAGTATCCGGCACCTAAAAAAGAAAAAGGCGCCGGCGAACTAGCTCACTGACGGGGGGGTTGACATGGCCTCGCAGCCTGAAAAGAACGATGTGGTGCGGGTGGACTTCGCTTTCAAACGCGAGCTCGCGGAGAAGGTGGAGGGAGATCTGGCCAACTACTGTTACCAGTGCGGCGCCTGTGTTGGCGACTGCCCGGCCAATACCTACTCGGACGGCGACTTCAACCCTCGCAAGATCATGCTGATGGTGCTGTACGGCCTCGGCGACGAGTTGATCCGCGAGGGTTCGATTCTCTGGGATTGCACCAACTGCTACAACTGCCACGAGCGGTGTCCGCAACAGGTCAAGCCGGTAGAGGTGATCATCTCCTTGAAGAACATGCTGGCGGATCGGGGGTTTGCCCCGACCTCCGCCGAAAAGGTCATCAAGACCTTCGAGGAAACCGGCCGCACCGTGCCGCCGAACCCGGCGATCGACAAACAACGCGCCAAGTTCGGTCTCCCGCCACTACCCCCGGTACCAATGGAGGAGATCACCGTTCTGTTCGAACCTGCGGCCGAAGAGGGAGGTGCGAAATGAAAAAATTCGCATTCTTTCCCGGCTGCCTGATCCCTGCCCGACATCCGGCGATGGAGTTCGCGATCCGAGCGACCCTCGAAAAGCTCGAGATCGAGATCGTCGATCTCGAGGGTGCCTCGTGCTGCCCTGACCCGATCTACTTCAAGTCCAAGGACAAGCTGTCCTGGCTGGCGGTAGCGGCGCGGAACCTGACCCTGGCCGAGGACCTCGGTCTCGACATCTTCACCAACTGCTCGGGGTGCACCGCCACCCTCTCCGAGACCTACCATCTACTGCAAGGACGAGGACCTGCGAGAACAGGTCAACCAGCGCCTCGCACGCATCGGTCGTGAGTACCGCGGTACCAGCCGCGTGCGCCACATCGCCACCCTGGTACGTGACGAGGTCGGGTACGACAAGGTCAGGAGTCGGTTGTGCGTCCGCTGGAAGGTCTCAAGGTAGCGATCCACTACGGCTGTCATTTGCTCAAACCGTCGCGCATCATGCAGGTCGACAACCCCGATAATCCCGAGGTGATGGAGAAACTGGTGGAGGCCCTCGGAGCCTCGCCAGTTCGGCATCGGAATTGGTACCTGTGCTGTGGTAAGGCCTGTCAAGGCGAGGAGATTCCCGAACCAGATGATGCACGATCTCCTGGCAACGGTGAACGAAGAACAGGCCGATATATTGGGCATGATCTGCCCCACCTGCTTTGGCCAGTTCGATCACGGGCAGATGAAGGTCGCCAAGCTCTTCGAGGAGGACTTCAGCACCCCGCCGGTGTACTACTTCCAGCTCCTGGCATTCGCCCAGGTGTGCCGTACGAGAAGCTCGGTTTCGAAAGGCAACGATTCAAACCGGTCGCGCTGCAGCGATACGAGGAAGTGGCGGCGGAATGACGACGAGTGGACTCCAAAGGAGGACGCGCGTGAGTCGTGTCGGTGTGTTCGTCTGCCATTGCGGAGAGAACATCGCCCGCAACGTCAAGATACAGCAGGTGGTCGAGTTTTCCCGCGAGATCCCCGGGGCTGTCGTGACAGCCGACTACCCCTACCTGTGTTCGGCGCCGGGCCAGCAGATGGTGATCGACGCCATCGAAGAGCACGACCTCGACCGCGTGGTGGTGGCCGCGTGCTCTCCGCAGCTGCACGAGCCGACCTTTCGCGCAGCCGCCGCCGAGGCCGGGCTGAATCCCTATTTGTGCGAGATGGCCAATATCCGCGAGCAGTGCTCGTGGGTCCACCGGGATACGGAGCAGGCCAGCGCCAAGGCATGCCAGACCATCATCGCCGCGGTCGAGCGGATCAAACGGGCGCGGCCGCTCGATCCGGTCGAGGTGCCGGTCACCAATCGCGCCCTGGTCATCGGCGCCGGTGTCGCCGGGATCCGCGCTGCCCTCGACATGGCCAATGCTGGTCACTCGGTGGTGCTGGTCGAACGCCAACCGTCGATCGGCGGCAACATGTCACGTCTGTCGGAGACCTTCCCGACCCTTGACTGCTCGCAGTGCATCCTGACGCCGCTCATGGTGCAGGTCTCCAGGCACCCCAACATCGAGCTCATGACCTACTCCGAGGTGGAGGAGGTGTCGGGTTATGTCGGCAACTTCACGGTTCGGATATGCAAGAAACCCAGCTTCGTGGTGGCCGAGGACTGCACCGCGTGCGGAGATTGCGTCGACGTGTGTCCGGAGCCGGGCGGCAACGAGTTCGACATGGCGCTGTCGAGCCGCAAGGCGATCTACATCCCGTTCCCCGCAGGCCGTGCCCTCCGTCTTCACCCTCGATCCCGATCGTTGTCTGAACTCCAAGCTCGACTCACCCACCGGTTTCAGGGTCCTCGCCTGCGTCAAGTGCGAGGAGGCCTGCCTGCCCAACGCGATCGACTTCGACATGCAGCCCGAGATCGTCGAGCGAGAGGTCGGGGTCGATCGTGGTCGCCACCGGTTTCGATCTGCAGCTCGGCGAGCAGGCCGTGCAGTTGGGCTACCAGCGCTCGCTCGATGTGATGGACGGTTTCGAGTTCGAGCGCATGCTGTCGGCCTCGGGTCCGACCGGCGGCGAGATCAGGCGACCGTCCGATGGGCAGGTGCCCAAGGACGTGGTGTTCATACAGTGCGTCGGCTCGCGGGACCCGGAACACGGTGTTCCCTACTGCTCGCGGATCTGTTGTATGTACACCGCCAAACATGCGCTGCTCCTCAAGCACAAGGTGCCGGACTCTCGAGCCTTCGTCTTCTATATGGACATCCGCGCCGGCGGCAAGGGCTACGAGGAGTTCGTCCACCGCGCCATGGAGGAGGAGCGGGTAATGTATATCCGCGGGCGTGTCAGCCAAGTGATCGAGAAGGACGGGAAGCTCAAGGTGCTCGGGGTCGACACCCTATCTGGGCGACCGGTGGAGATCGACGCCGACATGGTGGTGCTGGCCGCCGCCATGGAACCGGCCGATCGCGGTGAGAATCGCGGGCACGCTGCGCATCGCCGCCGATGCCCACGGCTTCTTCAAGGAAGCCCACCCCAAGCTGCGGCCGGTCGAGACGCTGACCGCCGGGATTTTCCTCGCCGGCACCGCGCAGGCGCCCAAGGACATCCCGGACACAGTGTCGCAGGCCTCGGCGGCGGCGTCGAAGAGCATGGGGCTGTTGTCGCAGGAGTTTCTGCTGCGCGATCCCTCCACCGCCCACGTCAACGATGTCCTCTGCGCGGGCTGTTTCGAGTGTCTCCAGGTCTGCCCCTACCAGGCGATCGAAAGGCGGGAGATCCTCGACTCCGAGGGTGTTCTCCTCAGAGAGGTGGCGTGGTCGAACCCGGCAATGTGCGAGGGCTGCGGTCTCTGCATCGTGACCTGCCGCGGCGGGTTACATCGACCTCGAGGGTGACAGCGACGAGCAGGTCTTCGCCCAGCTCGGGGCGTTGGGCCCGCTGCCGGAGGCGCTCGAACGATGACTGAGGCTGAACGTCAGCGTCGCCCCGGTGGTACCGGCTCCGTTGCCGAGGGTTGGCAGCCCCACATCGTGGCCCTGGTCTGCAACTGGTGCAGCTACGCCGGCGCCGACATGGCGGGCACCACCCGTCTCGAGTACCCCGCCAGCGTGCGCATGGTGCGGCTTCCCTGTACCGGCCGCATGAGCCCGCTGATGATCCTCAAGGCCTTCGAGCAGGGCGCCGACGGGGTGCTGGTTTCGGGCTGTCACCCCGGAGACTGTCACTACGTCCAGGGGAATCTGGTGGCGCGGCGGCGATTCACCATCTTCAGATCGCTGATGGATTTCATCGGCATCGATCTCCGCCGCCTCCACTTCGCCTGGGTTTCGGCCGCCGAAGGCCACAAGTGGGCGAAGGTGGTCACCGAGGTGACCGCCGCGGTCCACGAGGCGGGGCCCCTGCCCGGCTTCGCCAGCCCCGAAGGCTGGGACGGCATCGAGCTTCCGGCTGTGACCGGCGGCGGTCCGGAGGAGCTTGACGCGGCCCAGCTCGACGCCATCCGCACCAACCTCCGGAAGGCCGCGTCCGAGGTGCTGATGGCGGGCCGCGTCGGCGTGGTCATCGGTTATGGGGCGGGCTCCCTGCCCGACCAGACGGTTCGGTTCTCATCACGGAGACCTCGGACTGCGAAAAGCTCGAGTGGGGCCACTGGTGCCGCAACAACCTCAGCACCTATGTCGGCTCGGCACTCGAGCAGCACGAGCGGGTAGCGGTGGTGGCCAAGACCTGCGACCTCTGGGGCCATCAGCGGTTTCATCCGC
>PVMK01135234.1_pt1 | contig 17926 bp, 16 predicted proteins | sample 1853481 | NCBI WGS metagenome assembly PVMK01 (sample SAMN08533507, study PRJNA380276) | Marine sediment metagenome, whole genome shotgun sequencing project. | reverse complement strand
TTTTATTATGTTGTAAGTTTAATTCTCCATGTAATTCCATTTTATTCCCAAAAAAAATAAAGCCTCCTTATAATTCTTTTTATTCCATCTAATTCCTATTTTCCCGATTTCATTCCTTAGTTAGCGTATAGATGTGAAGCCTTTTTCTTTTACAATGCAAATGTCTGCAACCTTCACGGTTTTTGCACTGTCGTTTGACAGTCATGTTTTTGACAATGGCGTCTTAAAAAATCTTGTGTTTCCGCAGTAATTTTGCAATTTCATCCAGGATGAAAAAAGGAAAAGCCCGAAGAGGCAACTTCGGGCTTTAAAGAAGAGCTACCACAAACAACCGGAAGCTCCAGCACAACATCTCTTTTCTAATACATCTTCCGGTTGTTTGCAAGACCGGAGGCCTACCTATTTTACTTTTACGTCAAATTCGCTGTGGTTGGTGTCATCTAATTTTTTATCTCTGCCGGCCTTGCTGGCGAGGACATCGTTACTGCAGTGATCCTTGCCGGTTGGCAGCCAAACGAAAACAGCGCCGCGAAGCCCAAAGACGATATCGCCAGACCCCCAAAGGCAAAAAGGCTCACTGTGAATCCGAAAACCGCCGCCGACATGGCTTAAGTAAAAAAAATCAAAAAAACATAAAAAACATGGATGATGCATCTTCCACACGGCTACCGGCATGGTGTATGGGTCTATTATTGGCTATCGGGAAGCGAATTTTACCGGTGCAAACCACGACATGTTGCTATTTTTGTGGATCTTGCGGGCAAATCGTGGATGAATTTCCCCGCCGAGGCTATGGCTAAGGCAAAAAGGCAAGGTGTTTGGCATGATACAGAAAAAAATTATCAACCCCCAACGGGTCAGGCGCATTGATGGGGGCTTTAGCTTTATCCCCCATCGGTTTTTAACCGAAGGGTTTTTAGCTTCTTTGGGGCAAAAAGAACTTCTTTTATATTTGTTTCTTATTCTCGCGGCCGATCGATATGGGCTTTCTTTTTACAGCTATGATCGCATCTGCTCGCTTTTGCACCTCAGTGTCGACGAATATATCGCATCCCGCGACAGCCTGATTGAAAAAGATCTGATCGCCTTTGACGGCACGCTTTTTCAGGTGTTGGAGTTGCCGCCAAAACCTTTACCAGCCCTGACCGTCTCACGCAGGTCAGGCAATGAAAACCCTGTGCCTATCGCCCAGATCATCCAACAAAGCCTTAAGGGGATTTGCCATGAGTAAAACGCGGCCTTGTCAACCCGACCAGTGGATGCAAAGGTGGTGTCGAGACCACGGCTTGCCCAAAATAAGCCTGTCTTTGAGGCGCCGCCTGCAACAGGTCATCGCTGATTATCTGCAGTGGATGAAAGACCAGGGTTACCCTGACAGTACCCGCGATGATCACCAACTCGAACTGGACCACTTTATCGCATTTGTGCAACACGGGCGTTGGAATTGGGATCAGATTTTTAGCTTCGATGTGCTGGGCTTGTTCCAAAAAGAGGTCGGCAAAAGCTACGGCCGGGCGCTCAGAGCACTTTCCTGGTATTTGTTTAGTCACCAAAAAATTAAACGCCCCATCGAAAAACACTTTGTGCCGCTGCCGCCGGTCTATGAGCAGTATCTGGCCTATCGCCAAAAAAGCGGGCAGGTAACTGAGCGAACCGTCAAGCAGATCCGCCGAGTGCTGGTGGCTTTCTATCAGTACTTAAAAAACGGTGATATTGATCTTGGCACCTTAAAAATTGATCAGGTCGATGACTTTTTGGCCCAGTTTTTAGTGGGCTTTGCGCCGGCTTCCTGTCGGCTTTACCGCGGTTATCTCAAAGGCTTTCTAAGGTATCTGTATCAGCACAAAAACACGATCAGCCGCAATCTTGCGCCACTGGTTGTGAGCAGAAGATTATATGCCCAGAACAAACCGCCAAAGTTTTTACGCCCTGCCGAAGTTCAAAGACTCTTTGCCGGTTTAAGTCTGTCTTCGCCCACCGCCATCCGCACCTATGCCTTGGTTCATCTGGCTTACTTTTTAGGCTTGCGTCCCATTGAGATCCACAGCATCAGCTTGGACGATATCTGTTTTACCAAGGCTGAGTTGACCATCAGAAGAAGAAAAAATGACAATCCCATGGTACTGCCGGTACCGCCGGCCGTACTCAAAGCTGTTAGTTCCTACATGATCGGCGCCCGGCCCAAAAGCAAGTGTCGTACACTTTTTTTAAGCCATCAAAGCCCTCACGGGCCATTGTGTGCGGGTGCCGTGGCCTATTACATGACGGCGGCCATCAGACAAGCCGGGCTGACTGGCACCGCTTACTGGCTGCGTCACACCTATGCCCAAAATCTTTTGGAAAGCGGCGCAACAATTTTTGAAATCATGCAGATGCTCGGACACGATAAAATTGAGTCCACCAAAGTCTATCTTCACGTGCACATCAAGCTGATGCGAAAGGTGCTCTTTGATGAATAAAGTGTTTGAAAGCTTTATGGCCCCCCAATTAAAACAGTTTACCGCCTATCGCAAACAGCTGGGATATGAACCGGATGGGATCCGCTCCGTGTTGCTGGACTTCGACCGCTATTTGCAAAAAAATGCCGTCGATCAAAGCCAATTGACCCCGGCCTTTTTTCTTAAACTCAGAGCCAGCATCCATGAAGATCCCAATACGGTCAATCGAGTTTTGTCCGGGCTGCGCGCGTTGTTTGCCTTTTTAGTGCGCCAGGGTCTTTATACCCAAAACCCCCTGGATGATATCCCGGCCCGCGGACAGCGCTACTTTGTGCCCTTCATTTTTACAATGCCCCAAACCGATCAATTGCTTCAAGCCATGTGCCAAACCATCCGGCATCTGCCGCGATATTTTCTCTTCGATGTGGCCATGTATCTGTCTATTTTACTGATGGCACGCTGCGGCATGCGCATCAACGAACCGTTGCGCTTGCGACGAGAAAATTACCGACCCGACGAGGGTACGGTTTACATTGAAAAAACCAAGTTTAGAAAAGATCGCTTGATCCCGCTGCCGGCAGCCGTCAGAAAGGAGCTCGATGATTATCTCAAATTACGGGAAGTGTTCGATGGCGATGATCAAAACCCGTATCTGTTGGCCCGCAAAAAGCAACGGGGCTTGCATGAGAATCAGGTGCGCAATGTCTTTCATCGGGCGGTTGACGCCATCGGCATCCGCCAAAAGCGGCAAATCATCGGCGACATGACCTTCGGCAAACCCGTGCCTCACAGCCTGCGCCACGCGTTTGCCATCAATACCTTAACTCAAATCAAGGCCCGCGGCCACAATCCCCAGCATGCCCTGCCGGTACTGGCCGCTTACATGGGACACCGTAAATATCAGTACACCGGCGCCTATTTGAAAGTAAACCATGCCCGTGATCGTAGCGGGCTGATCGAATTTGCCAAATCCCAGCTGGAGGTCATATGAGACTCTCTTCCGTCACCCATCAGTTCTTCAGCAAGTATCTGCCGCATATCAAAGCGGTCAGCCCCCATACGATCAAAGCCTATCGGGATACCTTTAAGCTTTTTTTACCCTTTGCCGCCAAATATCATGGCATCAAAATCAGCTCCCTTCACATCGCGCATCTCAGCGTGGAAGTAGTATTAGACTTTTTAGACAACCTTGAAAAAAAGCGTCAAAACTCGGCTAAAACCCGCAACAGCCGCCTGGCGGCCATTAAATCACTGGCCAAGATGATCCGCTTCATGCATCCGGATCAAAGACAACTGGCGGATAGAATCCTGAGCATTCCTCAAAAGCGTTCTCAGCGGCAACTGATCGGCTTTTTATACCCCTATGAAATCGATCAGATCCTACAGGCCGTGGATCTCAAAAATACCCAGGGTGTGCGTGACTACTGTCTTTTGCAGCTGCTGTATGACTCCGGCGCCCGGGCATCTGAAATCGCAACGCTGAACCTGGACTATTTTAACGCTCACAATAAAACCCTGGCCATCTTAGGCAAAGGCAACCGTTATCGTCAAATCGAGCTGGAGCCCAAAACCGTCAGACTGCTCAATGCCTATATTGGAAGATATCGTGTCAATCCCAAACCCGCATATCAGCATCGGCTCTTTATCAATCAGCGCGGCCAACAGCTCACCCGCCACGGCATCTATCGCCTGTGTAAAAAGTATCTGCAGATGGCTCTGCCACCCAAACGGCTAAAACATATCAACCCGGTTCACTCTTTCCGCCACGCCTGTGCCGTCAACATGCTCGCGGACGGCCACTCGGTCTCCGATATCCGTAATAAACTGGGCCACGAAGATATCCAATCCACCATGGTCTACCTGCAGCTGGATTTGCCTAAAAGAAGGAAAATCCAAAACCGCTTTATCCAATATGTCCAATCGAGCGTGACGCAGAATCCGGAAATAGAGGCATTGATCGATTGGCAAAACAAAGATGATATTATGGCCTGGCTCGACGATCTCTAACCTACACCGCTGACCACCAGACCAATGACTTAAGGTGGGTTTATACCAAGAGAATTATGTTGTCTCTCTCATCTGCAAGATGATCGAATATACTATTATGTTGCTGATTTTAATCGAAATATCGAATTTGCAAGGGATGTGAAAGATATTGTAATATTATCGGATAGATAGGTGGGCTCGCAACATAATAGCCGAAATCCAATCTTTCGCAATTTTGTGGATTTCATCCACCAATCTTCTATTTTTAATCCGCAGAAAATCATACCCCAATACCGTTTGATTCTCAGTAGAAAAAAGAAACCTACATCCGGTATGGTGACCGATGCCGGAAAGCAAAGATTCAATATAAGGAATTCCTTTTCGTAATTGCATCTACCTTTACCGAGTCTTCCATATTTTCGGATCAAACGAAGCTGCATATTTATGGTAATTTTCAGGAGCAAACGCGGTCAGGAAAATTACCCGCACATCATCCTGATCGAGCAGCCGTGCATCCGGATATACGGCTTTAACTTTTTTGATCCGCTCAAGGGCCATCGCTTGCATTTCTTCGAGTTCCCCGAAATTCATGGTTCCGGTGGGACAGGTTTTTACGCAGGCCGGGGCCATTCCTTTTTTTACCCGGTCATTGCACATCGTGCATTTGACCAGAAGCCCGTTTTTAGCACTGCGCGGAACGTCATAGGGACAGGCGCCGGTGATATCCCCGGCCGACAGATTCTCAGTTTCGGCAGTATAAACCACCGCGCCGGTATCTTCATCCTGATAAATGGCGCCCGAATTCTGGGCCCACAGCAAACAGGATGGAATCAGGCAATGGCGGCACTGATCCGGGAAAAATAGCCACCTGAGCTTGCCGTCGATGATTTCTTCGTTAAAGCGCACCGTCTTGTATGTTGCGGATGATAAATCAGGCGGGTTTTGATAATCACCATTATTTTTGGTTTCCTCGGCCGGCAAACCGTTCCATTGCTTGCAGGCAACCTGGCAGGCTTTGCAGGCAATGCAGCGAGTGGTGTCGATAAAGAACCCTTTGCTCATTTTTTTATCCTTTTTTTGAAATATTAACCATGAATGCTTTATATTCAGGTATTTCAGCCCCGGGATCGACAGCGGTAGAAATCAGTATGTTGACACTTCTCTCCGTACCCTTTTCCGGCCAGCGCCAGCCATAATTCCAGGGTATGCCGACCTGATGAACGGTTTGGTTGCCGATCAGCATCGGCTTCAGGCGATGCGTCACCACAGCTGTGCATTCCAGTTTGCCGCGGGAGCTTTCAACCAGCACCCGCTCTCCCTTTTTGATCCCTTTGATTTCAGCCAGTTCATGGCTCATTTCAACGAACACCTGGGGCTGCAGCTCCAGGTTCCAAGGGATCACCCGGGTTACGGTTTGCCAGTGCTCGGTAACGCGATAGCTGGTACAAACCAGGGGAAATCGAGGGTCGGCAGTGGCCGGATGGTCTTTTTTTGAGTAGCGCAGCAGGGGATTTCGACGATGGGAACTCAACAAATTCTCGGCAATTGGGCCTTCCAGGGGTTCGTAATGTTCCGGCAACGGGCCGTCCTTGAGCCCCGGACCGAAAATCTGGCCGACCCCGTGGGGTCGCATGATATAAGGGTAACGCCCCTTATCATTTTTTGACCCATCCGGATGCTGCAACGGCATGCCGCCACCGTCGATAATATCCCCCACCCATTTACCGCCGATAAATTTGCCGTTTTTGACTTCCCCGTCAAACCGGACCACCCAGTGCCGGGTATCCCAGGGGTGCCCCTTGAGATCTACCGCGGCGCGATTGTATATGATCCGCCGGTTCAGCGGCCAGGACCAGGCAAATTCCGGATAGTTCCCAAGATTGTTGGGGCCATCCTGCTGTCCCTGGCGCGCCGATTTATTGCCTTCTTCGGTATAGCTGTTGCAATAGAGCCAGTTCCCGCTGGAGGTACGGCCATCGTCCCGCAAATGGACAAAACTCGGCACCAGGGAGTCTTTTTTATATATTTTACCATCAATCGTCACGTCCTCGAGAAAATAGCCGTTTATTTCTTTGGCCACCTTGTGAACATCAAACTCACCATGGGTGGTGTAGTCCCATTTGAGATTGCGGATCGGGTCGGGGAAAGTACCGCCCCCGGCATAAAGCGCTTTCAGTTTACTGCCAAGCTCCATCAGGATATGACCGTCGGATTTAGTTTGACCCAGCGGTTTCGGTCCCTGGTAACGCCACTGCATCCACCGTCCGCTGTTGGTCACGCTGCCTTCCTTCTCAACCCAGGTGCAGGCAGGCAGACTGAACACTTCTGTTTTAATCTCTTCGGGTTTCATGCCCGGTCCACGCCAGAAAGCACTGGTCTCCGTATCAAACACATTGACATGCACCATCCAGTCCAGTCGGGTCAGGCATTCGCGAATGATGTTCACGTTGCCGCAGGAGGCCGCCGGATTCATGCCCCAGGCGAAAAAGCCTTTGACTCTGCCGTGGTACATGGCCTGAAACAACTTCCACCAGGAGTAGCTGCGTTCATCTTTGCACTTGGGCATCCACTCGTATCCGAAATCATTACCCGGTGTGGCACTTTCGCCGAACATGGATTTGAGAAAACTGACCGCATATTTGGGGTAGTTCCCCCACCAGTTGACCGATCGGGAATCATGATTGACAGGCGTATATTTGGCGTTATAGGTTGCCAGATTTTTGTCTGAATCTCGCGGTATTTTTAAATATCCGGGCCAGATGTGGTAAAGCAATGCGTGGTCGGTTGAGCCCTGCACATTGTTTTCTCCGCGCAGCGCATTGATGCCGCCGCCGGCAAGGCCCATATTTCCCAGCAATAGCTGGATGATGCTCATGGCCCGGATGTTCTGGACTCCCGTGGTATGCTGGGTCCACCCCATGGCATACATAACAGTCCCGGCCAGCGAGGAGGCACCGGTGGCGGTAAATGCTTTATACACCTCCAACAGACTTTCTTCAGAGGTTCCGGTAATTTTGGATACGGTCTTTAGATCATAGCGGGCAAAATGTCTTTTCAGTAACTGGAACACACTGCGTTTATGCCGCAGGGTGGCATCTTTTTTGGGGATCCCCCCGGCATCCAATTCAAAGGCCCAAAGCTTGCGGTCGTATCGTTTATGGGAAGGGTCAAATCCGGCAAACAAACCGTCTTTGAAACCGTATTGCTTATTTACGATGAATTGGGCATTGGTGTAGTTGGCAACATATATTTCTTGGTAAAGTCTATTGTCCAATATGTATTTGATCATACCGCCGAGAAAGGCAATATCGGTGCCGGATCTTAACGGTGCGTATATATCCGCCACTGCTGCCGTGCGGGTAAAGCGCGGATCCACACAAATCAGCTTGGCACCGTTATCTTTGGCCTGCATCACGTACCTGAATGATATGGGATGGTTTTCGGCCGGATTGGCTCCCATTACCAGGATGCAGTCACTGTTTTTTATATCGATCCAGTGATTCGTCATGGCACCGCGTCCGAACGACTCTGCCAGAGCCGCAACTGTCGAGCTGTGTCAGAGTCGGGCCTGGTGTTCGATGTACACCAGTCCCAGCGAGCGCAGCAGCGTCTGTAATAGCCAGCATTCCTCGTTATCCATGGCCGCACTTCCCATGGAAGCCATGTTCGTGACACGGTTGACAACGTCGCCGTCATCGTTTTTGGGTATAAAACCGGTATCGCGGGTTTGTTTGATGCGTTGAGCTATTTTATCAAGGGCCCATTCCCAGGTGACTGTTTTCCATTCCTTTGAATAGGGTGCCCGGTACATGGGCCGGGTCAAGCGGTCTTTGTTTTCGACAAACTGATACAATCCGGCGCCCTTGGAACACAGGGCTCCTCGACTGATCACATGGTCGGGATCGCCTTCAATGTTCAGGGTCCGCCGGTCACCGTCGAGGCGGGTATGGACTATAGCACCACACCCCACAGAACAGTACGGGCAGATGGTTTTGGATTCCCGGGCGTTTACCAGTTTATACTGTTGCGCGTGGGCTTCAATCGGACTGAGGTCAAAACCCAGCCCACTGACAGCTACGCCGACACATGCCGACCCGGTTAGTTTAAGAAATCTCCTGCGTGTGAGTTCCATGGTGCTTTCCTTTCGTTACTTCAAAATTGAGGTGTCCGATCAATTTTTTTATTCAATTGAATTTGGATTTCTTTTTGCGGATATGACACCGCCAGCACGCCACCGACACCGTTGAATATGAATTGTTGGCTTTGACTTCCTTATGACATTCAATACACATTCTGTGTAAAGCAATCAAATATGGCTGGGCTCTTTTTTCTCTGGGGATACGTTGATCTCGTTGATTTCTTATGGCCTTTCTCCCATGGCAATCTAAACAGCTTTCTTCAACTGCAATCGCACCTGGCTCCAGCGTATGGTGGCATCGAACACAGGTAATCTTATATTCCATAGCATGCGTTGAATGCGCAAATGTTGCAGAATGGCTGGAGTATATCTGTTTGTTAAAAACCGGAAACTCGTATTTAAGGATTAAGGGAATCTCGGATTCTGTAAAGCCAATCCCATATAATCCTAAAACGATTATTGCTGTTGCCACCGCCAGAAGTTTGCTTTGAATAATCATTTACACTCCCTTTGCTATTTAGCTCTGCTCCTTTAGCAGACTTTCCTGTAAATAAGGCGGCCAAACTAATCTCATGGCGCTGAGAGTTTTTCATCGGTGACCGATTGCTTCACCTTTTCTGTTGATGTCGACTCAGGCCGCTTTTCCCCGGTAATGGTAAGTTAATTGACTGGATATAACACAGTATACGAAAGGTCAAAAATGTTAAACCCAAAACTGTGCCAATATCCAGCTTAAGTCTGATAGCATAAATCATCTAATAAATCAAATTTTGGCCTATAAATAAGTGTGACATGCGGCCTGTATCGATTCTTTAGTTACACGCGAAAAATTTGGGATTAGAGAACGGAAGATGCAATTTATTGCGATGATGAGTTATAGCCGTAATCCATCATTCAGCTACTTTTTATATTGCGTTAAGTAATCCAAAAGTCAGAATAGTTAGCATGTATCTAATGTGTTGTTGGACGGAGATGATTTTACAATAATCAAAAATAAGATTTACTTAACTTGACAACCTCTAACTATGATATCTGAACTTTGAGTAAAGTTTTGAGCGCCCAAGTTCAGGGCCCGTTTAGCTTCCGCTTTTTGAACACGGGCACATAGATGCCTTTGGGGATGTCGATTCGAATCGGATCGTTTTTACCAGCGGTCTCGTAATATCGCACCAACGCCCGTCTCAGTAAGTCGGCCTGTATGCTCACGATGGGGTCGATACGCTGGTCGAAGTCCGGCCCGCGACTGAATACATCGGACGCCATGGTGTCATCCTTAATGTCTCGAGCTTTGCCGGCCAGTGTCTGGTTCACGACATATTTTAAAAGGGCTATTTTCAGGGATGTGGCATTGAAATCCGGGCTTGCAAGTATCAACTCGAGCTGATGGGAAATTGCTTTGTGAAAGGAAGGAGAAGCTTTTGTGTATTGATCTTTCATCAAGCAGTCCTTCTGCAATTAAAAAATGTGTCAAGCCAAAGCTGCAATATAGCCCTTTCTTGGGGCTGGTGAAGTACTGTTAATTGCGTTTAGTAATCCTTTTTTGCGATGAAATCAACCGCTATTTTTTTTAATATATCTTCAGGTATTGTGATAACATATTGTCAATCGAAGTGTTAACCTGCCTTCCAATTTTATCAACTCAAGTATAGGTCAGGGCATCTAATTCATCCGCTAATTTTAGAATCCCATCAAATTCAAAGTCTTCCGCCATTTGAACAATCTTTTTGCTGAGGGGCACACAGGAATCTGAGTAGGTCTTTATTTCCTCTGCGATGGCATTTAGCGTCATGACATCCCCAATTTCCACTGCATCGCGAATGCGATTAACAATATCCTGAGATAATTCAGCGGCAATACCTGCAAGCTCTACATCAAGTGGTTCAATGGCTTTATCTTCAACTGATATGCCAAGCGTCTGAACCGATTCCAAGGCCTGGTTAAGCGTGTTTTCCAACCTGGCCAACTTTTGATTCAGCTGTTTTACAGGTGGCGTCTGCTTTTGATCACCTTTAACCAGCTTTTCAATTTCGATTGCTGCAGCTTGAAGGTCCGTTGCGGCAAGATTGCCGGCCAACCCCTTGAGGTTATGTATCAAACCGTGTGCCTGCTTCAGATCCCTGGCATCCAGCGTCTCACGGATCTCATTGGCTACCTGGGTGTATTTGGCGCCGAAATCAAGCAGCAGTTTTTTGTAAAGCCTTTTGTTGCCCTGCAAACGCTTCAATCCATCTACCAGGTCAAATCCCGGCAATGATTGTGGAAGCTCATCTTTAGCCAGCATCGCCTTAACCGCTTCGGGACCTTCGACGGAAGTTTCCGGTTTTTGGCCCAGGTCGCGTTTCTCATTCGGTTTTATCCATTTCTGCAGGGTGGCAAAAAGTTGATCCGGGTCAATCGGTTTCGCGACATGGCCGTTCATGCCCACTTTCAAACTTTTATCCTCATCACCGGCCATGGCATGGGCGGTCATGGCAATGATCGGCAGATCCTTGAACCGCTGGTCCTCACGGATTTCACGAGTGGCCTCGTAGCCATTCATCACCGGCATTTGAATGTCCATCAGAACTACGTCATAATCCTTTTCCTGAACAGCTCTAACTCCTTCCTCACCATTATCTACCACCGAAACAATGAGCCCTGCACTCTCAATGATTTCCTGTGCAACTTGCTGGTTGATTTCATTATCCTCTACCAAAAGCACCCGGGCCCCACGGATGGCTGCCAAATCCTCAGCCACCTGCTCCTTTTTGCGGTCGACATGGGATACTTTTTGAAGATCTTCTCCCATTGCATGCATAATGGCATCAAAAAGCACTGAAGGACTGACCGGTTTGAGAAGAAAGCCTTCCAGGGCAAGTTGCTCGGCCTGCTGCATAACTTCTTCACGTCCATAGGCGGTGACCAAAATAATCGGCGGAATTTTGCCCAAATCTTTATGATGCTTAATGCGCCTGGAAGCTTCGATGCCATCCATTCCCGGCATCTTCCAGTCCATAATGACCAGATCATAGGGCTGGTCTTTGGGAGCGCTTTCCAACTCAGCCAGGCCCTCCTCACCGGAACCGGACAATGTCACCTCAAAGGAAAAAGATTCCAGGATCTTTTCCAATATGTCTCTCGAAGTGGCATTGTCATCCACTACCAGGACCTTTATGCCGTGCAGATCCGGCGAGAGCACGAAGCGCTTTTTGACCTTTTCTTTTCCCAAAGAAAAATTACCTGTGAAGCTGAAGGTACTGCCCCGACCAGGTTTGCTTTCCACCCAGATTTTACCGCCCATCATTTTCACCAGACGTTTACTGATGGTTAACCCCAGGCCGGTGCCGCCGTATTTGCGGGTGGTGGATGTGTCCGCCTGTGAGAAGGCCTCAAAAAGTTTGTCAATTTGATCCTGAGTAAGTCCTACGCCGGTGTCGCTCACCGAAAACTTCAACGTGACCTGGTCTTCATTTTGGCTGACCAATTCAGTGGAGACTACGATTTCCCCGGATTCGGTGAACTTAACCGCATTGTTGGCCAAATTGATCAGTACCTGCCCCAGTCGCAATGGATCACCCACTAAAAAATGCGGTACCTTTCGCGACGTTGCAAATAGAACTTCAAGATTCTCTTTTTCCTCAGCTTTTACAGTGACGAGGTTGGCCAGGTTGTCTAAAACATTGTCCAGATTGAATTCCACCGATTCCATGTCCAGCTTACCGGCTTCGATCTTGGAAAAATCTAATATGTCGTTGATGATACCTAACAGCGAATTGGCTGAAGATTGAATTTTGTTCAGATAGTCCTTCTGCTTGCGGTTCAGCTCGGTTTTTAACGCTAAATGCGACATGCCGATGACCGCATTCATGGGCGTACGGATCTCATGACTCATATTGGCCAAAAAATCGCCCTTTGCCCTTGTGGCCTCATCCGCCCTTTTCTCGGCCCGCTTCCGTTCAACGACCTCCTTTGAAAGCCGTCGGTTCCAGTAGAAAAACAGCATCACAATAATGAAAGCCGGTACCAGTGCTTTCCACAAAAGCGAATAGTCGAAACCGTGCTCATATTTAACCGAAACCCAACGGTTGAATATGCTGTCCCTTTCGTTTTGGGAGATGGCATCCAGGGCTTTCTGGAGGATGCCGGCCAAAATCGGCCAGTCCTGTCGCACCGCCATGGCCTGATCGTTTGTGTAGGGCGTCTCCCCGGCCACCTTGATCTGGTTTAGCCGCAGTTCGCTGATGTAATAGCTGGTGGTCACGACGTTGCCGACGAATGCATATACTTCGCCTGCGGCCAACATTTTAAGAGCTGCGGGGATAGATTTCGCAGTCACCAAACTGATACCGGAATGGTTGTCTCGAAGCCACTCGTGAATGGCATACCCCTCCACCACCGCTACAGGTTTTCCTCTCAAGGCTTTCAGGTTTCCAATGTAGGTGACGTCGCCGCCGGTAAAAATGTTGATGGGCATGGACAGGTACGCGGTCGTGAAATTATACCGGGCCTCACGCTTTGGGGTGCGCGCTACAGAGGAGAACATATCCATCTCGCCGCTATCTACCGCGTCCATTGCCTGCTGCCAGGTGACATCCTTATTGAACTGAAACTCCACACCCAGCATTTCAGATAATTGTTTAAGATAGTCGATCGAGATCCCCTTGAATTCTTCGTCATCATCAACGAACTCCACAGGTGCCCAATGGGTATCGGCCGCCACCCGGATTACGGGATGGGCCTCAAGCCATGCCCTTTCTTTTTCGGTTAGTTGGATCGTTTGGGTAGGTGTTGGAAGATTTATCCATTTCGCGGCGATTTCATTGATTTTTGCCTGACCGATAGAGTCGATGCCTTTGTTGAGAATGCCGACCAACTCAGGCCAGTCGTTCCGAATTGCTGTAACAGCTAATAAAGGATGATCTATATCGATGAAACCCGCCTTAATGCCGGTCAGTAGGTGCCTGGCAATTAGGTAGTTATCTATATTCAGTCCGACAGCGGCGTCTGCTTTGCCCTCAAGAACAAGCTTTATCGCTTCAAACGTGCTTCGGGTTTCAATGACTTTTATTTTCTCTTGAAAGGGCTTTAGAAGTATCTCAGCAAACTTAAATCCTTTTACGTGACTGATTGTTCTACCTTCAAGATCCTTAAAGCTCTTGATCTCATTTTGATCATCAGCCTGCACAAATACGGTAACATAATTGATAAAATGTGAACGGGTAGGTAACAAACGGTTGGCCTTTGCCAGAACGGGAGAACAGGCAGCAATTCCGTCTATTTCCTGATTTCTAGCTCGCTGCGAAATATCAGACCATGCACCTGTTTCTATGATAATATTCGTCCTTAATTGATGATTCAGTTGATCGAAGAAGTCGACTATAAATCCTGAAAGCTTTCCGTCTTCGTCGATGATAATCGCCGGCTCCAAATCTTTATGAAATCCCAGCCGTATGACTGGATGCGCCTGCAGCCAGGTTTTCTCCTGCTCCGTAAGCACAAATGTTTTCGTCGACGCCGGGAGTTCGATCCACTTGGCAAGAATATTTTTGATCCTGTCTTCACCCAGAGGCATCGATGCCTTTGTTCAAAATTCCGACCAGTTCCGGCCAGTCAACGCGCAGCGTGGCCCCGATACCAACACGGCTGTTTATGAAAGAGAAAATCGGCCTGATGTCCGGGCATAACAAATTTTTTTAGAAAATAGGTATTGTGATTCATACCGAGGGCCACATCGGCCTTTCCATCCTGTATGAGTGTAAACGCTTCGAGCGTGCTGCCCGCCTCGATGATGGTGGATTTGTCACGAAGCGGTATAAGCAGGTGCTCGATGATTTTGACCGCTTTCAAATGGACGATGGTCAGCCCTTCCAAGTCTTCCAGGCTGTTAATGCTGATGGCCCTGTCTTTTCTGGCAAAGGCGGCGAGATACGCATGGTAGTATGGTTTGGTTTGCGGCATGCCCAGTGCTTTGGCAAGCACCGGGGCCGTGGCCGTTATGCCGTCTATTTCTTTTTTCTTGGCCTTTTCAATGACTTTTGGCCATTTGTCGATAACGAGCTCTATCTTAACCCCGAGGATTTTCTGCAGCTTTTCGAAGATTTCAACGTGAAAGCCGGACAGCGAGCCATCCTCGCCGACAATCACCAGTGGCTCCATGTCCGGGTTGAAGCCCAGACGGATTATCGGATGCGCCGCGAGCCACTTTTTTTCTTCATTCGTAAATCGAACAACGGGGATAATCTCTTCTGATGCTCAAAAGTGCCCCGCTAAGTGCTTGGTCCCGTCTTTGGACATAGGCCTTCAGGCTTTGACTATAGATCTTTTTTTGCTGCCAATACTGACTGCTTTCGAGGATATCGACAGCCTGTTGGGTCTGGCCGCTATTAACAAGCTCGATGGAACGATATTCCATTTCGACAAGTTTAAGATTGGCCTTATCAATGCGATCTAATAATTCTTTGTCAGTGCTGTCTCCATTTGCAAGCGCTTCCTCAAGCGCTGCAATCAATTTGGGTTCACTCTCGCGATACCGTCTTTCCCACTTTTTGTCTTGGGTAAACGCGTAATTCCGGGCCGACTGGGTCAGAACTTCATCGTAATAATCGATCAACAATGCAAGCTCACGTAATAGTAAGGCCTTTTCAAGACCTCTTATGCTTTGTGTATCGGACTCATGAATGGATTCAGCAGCTTTGGCAGCTTGGGATAGCGGAACATAGCCGAAAGCAAACACGATTAGGATAACAGCCGTTAATTCTTGCATAAATTTTCGCATGATTGTCATCCTTTTACCCTCTAATGAAAATCTGTATTGCAAATTCGTACGAGACAGTGAACTTAATGGGAAGTTCACACATAAGCCATAGGTTGTGTTTGAAAATTAAAGTTAGAACTTGAGGATAACCCTAACTATAAATTAGTCCGATTGCATAATGCTTACTCAAATCTTCAATATTTTGCAAGGGTTTGAATTGTGGACTATCGTGCCTGCTCCTAAAATAGAGGAAATATATAGATTGCATAACAAAGTTTAAACGGGTTATGATTTTCCCGCCCATCGAACTACCACAATATATAATGGTACCGCCCACTGATTGTGAAATGAAGGATATAATTGGATATCACAATAAGCATCTAACGGGAAAAATTTCAAATTACACAGCCTTTTTTGAAAAATTCGATGGAACGATATTCCATTTCGACAAGTTTAAGATTGGCCTTATCAATGCGATCTAAAAATTCTTTGTCAGTGCTGTCTCCATTTGCAAGCGCTTCCTCAAGCGCTGCAATCAATTTGGGTTCACTCTCGCGATACCGTCTTTCCCACTTTTTGTCTTGGGTAAACGCGTAATTCCGGGCCGACTGGGTCAGAACTTCATCGTAATAATCGATCAACAATGCAAGCTCACGTAATAGTGAGGCCTTTTCAAGACCTCTTATGCTTTGTGTATCGGACTCATGAATGGATTCAGCAGCTTTGGCAGCTTGGGATAGCGGAACATAGCCGAAAGCAAACACGATTAGGATAACAGCCGTTAATTCTTGCATAAATTTTCGCATGATTGTCATCCTTTTACCCTCTAATGAAAATCTGTATTGCAAATTCGTACGAGACAGTGAACTTAATGGGAAGTTCACACATAAGCCATAGGTTGTGTTTGAAAATCAAAGTTAGAACTTGAGGATAACCCTAACTATAAATTAGTCCGATTGCATAATGCTTACTCAAATCTTCAATATTTTGCAAGGGTTTGAATTGTGGACTACGTGCCTGCTCCCACAATTTTAAACGATTAATTAATTTTTGGATGTCCTAACGAAACCTAAATTAAATATATTTGGGAATTGGTAATGGAAATCTTTGAATGATATTTTGGATTTGGATCTGATTTAACCGATAGCTCAGATGGATAACTGTCGAATTAAGATTCAGCCAATAGAAACTTGTTAAATACAAAAATCAACGCCTCTGTTTTTCACATAGCTCCAGGTAATTCAGAATCGTTTTTTTCAAACTTGAACCTCATCCCCTTGTCTGGGGTTAAATTCAAAATCTCAGAGCTATCTCACGGGCTCAGAATCTGACCTCTAAATCCTATTCCGGCCCTCTTTTTGATTTCCTTAAATTTTAGACATCTGTAATCACGAAGTCCTCTGATTTACAGGTTTCTTTTTTATTCCCGCTTGTACACGATTCAATACAACAATACTGGTGAATATTATGAGTCCACCTATCCAAAAGCTCACGGAGACTAGGTCGTCTAGAAATACGATTCCCACGACAGCAGTGAAAATTACTTCGCTGGACATTAATACCCCGCCTTCCCATCCTTTGCAGTAAAAAAATCCCTGGTTCATTAATAGCTGTCCCGTGGTTGAAGTAAAGATGATCCCCAGGATCATGACCCATTCTAAAGATGTTGACGGAAGAATTGGGTGAATAACGAACTTCGGAAGGGTAACAAGTGTTCCTATAGTGCTAAGATATAGACAGATTATAGCCGGTCTGTCCGTCTTCCTAAGCGTGTGAATCAGTGTCACGGTTAATCCGGCAAATGCACTGGCGATTAGTGCCATGGTTTTTCCGAGGTGCCCGCCATCCAACTGAACATCAAAGAGAATGCCAACACCGATTATAACACCAATTATGCATACGACCTGGATCTTTCCAATAGTTTCTCTGTAGATTAAAAACGAAAAAATGGCGGAAAATGCTGGAAAAGAGTAGAATATAACAAGTGCTGTGGATACGGGTAGTAGACGAATTGCTGTAATTGCTGAAATATAGGCAATAGACCCGGTCACGCCACGAATAATGAGCAGGCGCATATTGTGCCCTTTGTAAAGATTTTTATGGCGCCCGAATATTAAAATTATAACAACCATCCCTCCGAAAAATCGCAAAAAGCCAATGTGCCAAGCGGTAAACTGATGGTCCAGAAGCTTAATTAAGAGAGTATTCACCGTGAAAATTAGTGAAGCCGAGAGCATGAAAAGCGGTCCGGCTACGGTGGCATCCAAATGAATTGCGCTTTTGTTCTTTACAAAATTTGTCATTGGCATCCTGTTGAATCGACATCTGATTATGGTATTCGAGGGCAGCAGTAATGGTTTTCCGACTGACATTAATCAGTTCGCCAATAATTAGCATACGTTTCTTCTCTCATCGGTTCACTCTAATACATTATGGTGTTATTATATAGTGCCGTGTTAAGTCATAAGCGCTTTGGCTTTTTCCACAGCAGAAGCCACATTGGCACTGTAAGCATCGGCTCCGATTTTATCTACAAAATCCTGGATCACTGGCGGGCCGCCGACCATGATCTTGACCTTATCGCGAATGCCGGTCTCCTTGAGCGCCTGAGTGGTCTCTTTTATCTTCGGC
>PVMK01126266.1_pt1 | contig 17927 bp, 15 predicted proteins | sample 1853481 | NCBI WGS metagenome assembly PVMK01 (sample SAMN08533507, study PRJNA380276) | Marine sediment metagenome, whole genome shotgun sequencing project. | reverse complement strand
ACGACCGGGTCTTCATCGGGGCATCGGGAACCGGGCACGGGGTCGTCATGAGCTCGATCGGCGACGACGGCCGGAGCCTCGGGCCGAGCCCGATGGAACTGGTGCTCATAGGCATGGGCGGCTGCACGTCCTATGACGTGGTCGAAATCCTGGAGAAAGGACGCGAGGCGATCGACGGTTGCGTCGCCGAGCTGGAGGCCGAACGCGCCGCCGACATTCCCAAGGTGTTCACCCGCATCCACGTCCACTTCATCGTCACCGGGCGCGGCCTCAATGCCGACAAGGTGGCGCGCGCCGTCGAGCTTTCGGCCGAGAAATACTGCTCGGCCACGCTCATGCTGCAGAAGACCGCGGTCATCACCCACGACTTCGAGATCGTCGATTCGCCCGGCGGAGGTTAGAGTGCGCTCCGGCGCCGCGAAATCCGAAGGCGCGCCAGGCGCTGGCCAAAGGGGAAGGACTCGGGACGTGGCGCAGGAAAGCGCGCCGTTCTGGCGGACCAAGAGCCTCGGCGAAATGAGCCGCGAGGAGTGGGAGTCGCTTTGCGACGGCTGCGCCAAGTGCTGTCTTATCAAGCTGCAGGACCCCGATGCGGATCAGGTCGATTACACCGATGTGGCCTGTCGCCCGCTGGATACGGACGCCTGCCGCTGCACGGATTATCCGAACCGCCACCGCAGGGTGCCCGACTGCGTGCGGATGATCCCCGACCGGCTCGACGAGATCATCAACTGGATGCCGTCGACCTGCGCTTACCGTTTGCTGGCCGAGGGCCGGGATCTGCCCGAATGGCATCCGCTTGTCTCCGGCGATCCCTCGAGCGTGCACCGCGCCGGCGTCTCGGTGCGCGACCGGGTGTTGAGCGATTCGGGCTTCGACGAGGACGCGCTGGTGGCGCGTATCGTCGACTGGCCGCGCTAAGGGAGAGAAAACCGCAGCCTGCCAGCGACTAGTCGGTTCGTTGATAGAAGATGTGGCGGCCGATCCGGGGGCCTCTCGCCAGCTCGGTGCTCCAATCGGGCGAGACATAGTCGGCGTGATACCAGAGCGCGCCGCGGGTCGGGTCCCGCGTGGCGCCGCGCAAGACGTCCCAGGCAATTTCCCGGCTTTCCCGCCAGGCCAGATGATCGAGCGGATTGTCGCTGCGTCCGTCGCACCACCAGGAGAACTGGCAGCCACCGCGGGCCTCTTCTCCGCCCTCGCGTATCACTTGGCAGACGGAGCCTGGAAAGTCTTGGTCACGGACCCGGTTCATCACCACGTGACCAACGGCTCGCTTGCCCTCCAGGGCCTCGTTGCGGGCCTCGAAATAGATATTGAGCGCCAGGCAGTCCAGATCCGCCAATTCGCCTTCCACGGGCTTGGGCAGGCCTTGGTCCTGCACGATATAAGTGAGGATCAAAAGGGCCACCACCGCCCAGATCGCCCACGGCCAAACCACCGCGCCGGGCCGATCGCGAAGCCCGAGTCGGGCCCATCCGCGGCGGGCCCAGACGCGCGCGAGCCGAAAGGCTCTCGGCGGCTTCATGGCAAGGGTTGGGCTCATGCGTTGCAGGTTCATCAGCAGACCGGAGGCTTGCCAAGTCCAACTAGGCAGGACACTTGGCAACAATACAAAACAAATCTAGGACGTCAATCCAGCATAATTGAGGCAGATAAATGACGTCTTATTAAGTATACATTTAGTTAACAGAAATTATATTCTACTTAGATTAAGAATTCTGCGCTATTGTTTGGCACTTCACTTCGCGACTCGTCACCATGATCTGTACCGCTGCGATGGATCTTTTGTGTGGAACCCTAGGCGCGGCGACCGGCCCTTCCAGAATGGCGGGAAAGCTCTTTACATGATCATGGGATCATCGGATAGCTGTGCCCCGGCTTGCGCCGCGAGTCCAGTCGACAGACTAGGTGTTCTGATCTTTCCGCCATCTGCTAAGGCGAAGAAACTCTGCTAAGGCGAAGAAACAAGGGACCATGTAGACCATGAGCCTTGGCTTGCGCGAGCGAAAAGGCCGGCGCCGGCGTCAGATGCGTTTGCGGCTGCTGAAATGGGGCGCGGCCTTGGCGGCCATCGTTATCGCAGGAGTTTACGCCTATGAAACCGGCAACCGCCTGGCCGAGCGGGAAGTTGCGCGGCTGGATGAGCAGGTCACCGACTTGAACACGCGAATCCAGCAGTTGGAGCAGGACAATCTTCAGTTGGCGGAGGCCGCAAGAAGCGCCAAGGGAAAGGTCGAGGTCTGGCAGCAACGCTATCGCCAAGAGATTCCGACGGGCGATTTGAAAGCGCTTTACGAGCTCACTCGTGAGAAGCTGGCGGGCGGCGTGGACAGCGCGCGCCTTGCGTTCATCCTGCAGCAGGCGCGCCAACAAAGCGATTGTGCCGAGACGGTCGAAACCAAGCGCTTCTATGTCAAGACGCCCCTCTATAATGGCGGAAACGATGCCGTGGCTTTTGCGAACAGGGCGATCGTCGTGACGGCCCAGGGCGACGCCTCGATCGATGGGACCGGCAATCAGCTAGTGCGATACGACCCGGCGCGGCCGGTAGCGGTAAGCTTCGCGCGACTCGGTGGGGAAACCAGCGAGGCGACCGGATTGCTCCCGCTGCACTATGCGATGGTCATCGGCGACAAGGAATACCGCTTCTCCGTTGTCGCCGGCGAGTCGGGCATGGTGAATGTCACGGTCGGGCGCTGCCCCTTCCCCTAGTGGATTCTATCCACTAGACGGCTTTGGAATAGAGGCGAGGACGAGATCCTGATAGCTGGACTGCGAACGGCGAGGGCAGGCGGAGCGAGCGCCAGGCCCGATCCTGGACTGGTCCGCGAGGGCTGGTGGCCATGGCTGTTCGCGGCGGCCGGGTTCGCCATGTATTGTCTGGCGTTGTGGCCGACCCCGGCGTCGGCGGAGACTATCGCCGACGGCATCTCGGCCTACCGTCAAGGCGATTACCAGCGCGCACGCGATATCTGGCGGCCGCTGGCCGAAGCCGGCGATGCGGTGGCGCAGTTCAATCTCGGTAAACTGTACGAATACGGCGGCGGCGAGGTTCGCCAGGACTATTCCCAGGCGGCACGCTGGTACCGCGAGGCTGCCGCCCAGGGTGTTACGGCGGCGCAAAACAACCTCGGTCTCATGCATTCTCAAGGCCTGGGCGTGCCGCGCGATCCCCGGCGTGCTGCAGAGCTGTGGAAGCGCGCGGCGGAAGACGAATACAGCCTGGCCCAATACAATCTGGCCCTGGCCTATTTCCGTGGCGAAGGCGTGGCCCGCAACGAGCGGCTTGCGGCGCTCTGGTTCGAAAAGGCGGCCCAGGCGGGATTACCCGATTCCCAATATGCCATGGGCCAGTTGCTGCGCCTCGGACGGGTCGGCGCGCGCGACGAGGGTCAGGCGCTTACTTGGTACGAGCTGGCGGCGGCGCAGGGACACGCCGACGCCGCGCTGCAGGCGCAGAGCCTGCAGGGGCGGGGCGTGGTTGCGAAAAATCCCGTTCCCTTAGAGCCAGCGCCGGCGCCGGCGGCGGCGGCCACGCCACCCGAACCAGCCGCTGAACAGCCTGCTGCGACGCCCGAGCCGATCGCTGAACAGCCTGCCATACCGGCAGCGCCTAGCGTGGACACGGCCTTGACCGCCCAGGCCGCAGGCGAGCGGGATGCGACGGCGAGCGAAGCGCCCGAAGAGCCCGAGGAATCGGCTGACGCAGGCGTTGCGGTGGTGGTTCCGGTGCCTGAACCCAAACCCGATCCGTCGGCCGCGGCGCCGGAGGCGGACACGGTTCCGCAGCAAACCGCGGCCCTGCCGGCGCCCGAGGCCGAGAGCGATGAGGTTCCAGGTGCAGCCGTATCGGAGACGGATGCCGAACAGGAAACGGGGTCCGCGACGATATATCGGCTATGGCTGGTTTCGGCCGACAGCGCGGTGGCGGCCGAAGGCCTGCTCGATGAGACCCTGGCGCGCCACAGCGATGCCCTGGGCGGGGTGGAGGTCGATATCTACGAGATGGACTACGGCGAGCGGGGGCACTTCTACCGTATCCTGGCCGGGCCACTCCACAGCGCCGATGCGGCCAATGACCTTTGCCGCCGGCTTCGCGAGGATAATCCGCAGGAGTTCTGCAAGGTCCTCACGCGCTGATCGACGTCACGCCTTCAAATCCCCCAAGAGCTTGAAGCGCGCGATTCCCTAGGCCGGGGCGCGGCCCCCTCCAGATTCGATTTTGGGGTCAATTTCGGCCACTGGGCGTATCGCGATCGCGGAATTGCTGCGCCCTTTAATGCCAGAGTGACCGAGCCGTTTCGTCCCCGGTTGAGATGGAAAGCTGTCTAGCAGCTGTTGCCGGCGCCGCTGCCGCCGCCTTGGCCGTCACCGCCGCCGCTGCCGCCGCCAAGTCCGGCGCCCTGCCCGTTGTTGTTGCATCCCGCCTGTTCGATGATATCGGACGAATTTTCCAACGAGCCGGCGATGGTGTCACCGAGCACAAAGGCCGACATCGCGAGCAAAGCCCCGACCACGGATAGCAATAAAGCATACTCCGCCGCCGAGGCCCCCCGGCAGTCGCTAAGAAACCCCCTCGCCAACTTGAATGCTTTAACCATAAATATATACTTTTCAATGCCTTATAAGGGTGCCTGATGTGGTGGCAGACATCAAGCGCGAACCATCGGCAGCAAAAAGAAGCCCCGCTTCAGCGGGGCTAGTGTCGAACTTTGATTGTTGTAGTCTGGGGAATTGAGTCAAATAGGGTAAAGGGTCATTTCGAAGCCATGTGAAGTTCTGCGAGCTGTTGTCGCTCGACGATCTTGTGGCGAATTTGTTGCCAGGTGGCGGCAAGCGCATAAAAGCCTTTGGAATTCAATGCACTCACTTGCCTCGCCGCCTCGGCCAGGGCCTGCGTGCCATGCTCCCGCAGGAGGGCCTCGGCAGCGGGTTCGATCGCTTCGTTCGATAGCGGGTGTTTCGACAAAGTTTTAAATCCTAATGCGCGAATAATTGAGGCAATAATTACCAACATTAATGAGCCAAATTAGATAAAGATCTTACCATGGCTTGGACCACCATGAGTATTAGCCAGATGGCCTATTAGATGTTCAAGCATATGCCAAGTGTAAGATCGCGGAACCGACCGAGGATTATAATTTATCTGCGGCTCCGGCTGTGGCGATGGATGAAAGGGAGCCAAGCGAGACAACCGCCCATGCCGCGTTTCGCTGTGGCGGGTGGGAACCGCCGCGCCCTGCCTGGTGTTGAGTTCCCGACGCGGTAGAGTAATCTCGCTAACGCCCCCGGTTGACACGGGCGGGACGGAAGAGGGGAGGCCAAGATGCGAGAGTCTTTCAAGGCTCGCCTGCAGGCGGGCCGGGCGGCCGATGGCTGTTTCCTGCAGATGTTCAACCCGGTCGCGGCCGAGATCGTCGCCCAGGCCGGCTTCGATAGCGTCCTGATCGATCTGGAGCACGGGCCCGGCGGCGTTCTCGACGCCATCGGGCTCATCCACGCTGTCCAGGGCAGCGGCTGCGCCGTGCTGCTCAGGGTGGAGGAGAACCATCCCGTTCCGATCAAGCGGGCCCTCGACATCGGGCTCTCGGGCCTCATGGTGCCGGCGGTGAGTTCGCGCGCGGAGGCCGAGGCTTGCGTCGCGGCCTGCCGTTATGCGCCGCGCGGCCACCGCGGCATGGCGGCCCCCGTGGTGCGCGCTACCGGCCACGGAGCGAACTGGCAGGACTATGTCGCCGGCGGCGCCGACGAGCTGCTCCTCATGTGCCAAATCGAAACGCCCGCCGGGGTCGAGAACGCGGCCGAAGTGGCGGCCACCGACGGCGTCGACCTGCTGTTCGTCGGGCCCTTCGACCTCTCGGCCAGCCTGGGCTACCTGGGCGAGCCCGATCATCGCGTGGTGCGCGCGGCGATCGACGGGGTCGAACAGGCCGCCAAGGCCGCCGGCAAGCTGCTAGGCGCGATCCCGACGCCCGGACGCACGCCGGAGGAACTCTACGCCGCGGGTTACGACCTGGTCGTCGGCGGCCCGGACAACGGCCTGTTGCGGGAGGCCGCTCAGGCCGCGGCGGCAGAGCTTAAGGCAGCGCGCTAAAATAGTTTGATATATAGCTGATATAATGAGTTAAGCTTGGACTACTGACACGTTAGACGAGCGCGTCCGTCGGCGTCTCCGGACACCGTTCTGACCGCGCCGCCCAGCCCTGCGACTCGAGGTTGACGGCAATACGGAAAGCGCGGGAAAAAAGACGATGGCTGAGAGGAACGACAGTCCCGATCATCGCTGTGCCGTCCTGACGGTTGCGGAGACCTATGCCGCCGATGCGGCGGCGGCAGAAGCGGGTGCGGCGGGCGCGGAGCTGATGGAGAATGCCGGGCGCGCGGTGGCCGAGGCGGTTCGGTCCCGCTGGCAGCCGCGGCCGGTGGCAGTGCTTTGCGGTCCCGGCAATAACGGCGGCGACGGCTTTGTCGCGGCGCGGCATCTGGCCGAGGCGGGCTGGCCGGTTAGGCTTGCCTTGCTCGGCGATCGGTCGAGCCTAAAAGGCGATGCCGCCCAGCATGCGAGCGCTTGGGATGGGGACGTCCTGGAGCTGTCCCCGGCGATTTTGGGGGACGGCTGCCTGGTGATCGACGCCCTGTTCGGCGCCGGCCTCAGCCGGCCGCTCGAAGGCCCGGCACGAGATACCATCCAGGCCGTGGCGACCGCCGACTTTCCCGTAGTGGCCGTCGATGTACCGAGCGGCCTCTCCGGCGACAACGGCCAGGTGGTGGGTGACGTGATCGCACCGGCGGACCTGACGGTCACTTTCTTCCGCAAGAAGCCGGGACACCTGCTGCTGCCGGGCCGCACCTACTGCGGCGAACTACTGGTCGCCGACATCGGCATTCCCGAAACGGTGCTGCGGGACATCCGGCCGGGCTGCTTCGAGAACGGCCCGGATCTCTGGGCCGCCTGCTATCCCTGGCGTGGCCCGCAGGACCACAAATACCAGTTCGGCCATGCCTTGCTCGTCGGCGGCGATACCATGACCGGCGCGGCCCGCCTGGCCTCGCGCGCGGCGCTCAGGGTCGGGGCCGGGCTGGTCACGCTGGCCTGCGCGGAACGGCTGTTGCCGATCTATGCCCTGGCGTCACCCAGCGTGATCACCGTGCCCCTCGGCGAGCGGGGCGATTTCAGGACGTTGCTCGCCGACCATCGCAAGAACGCAGTCCTGCTGGGGCCCGGCAACGGTATCAGCCACCAGACCCGAGGGCGCGCGCTGGCCGCCCTCGCGGCGGGCAAACGGACGGTGCTCGACGCCGATGCCCTGTCGGCTTTCCAGGCCGATCCGTTCGCTCTCTTCGATGCGATCGCGCACGCGGGGCCCGGCGCTGCGGTGTTGACGCCGCACGACGGGGAATTCGCGCGCTTGTTTGGCGACCAGATTTCTGGCGCCGATAGGCTCGCCCGCGCGCGCGCCGGGGCCGAGGCCAGCGGAGCGGTCGTGGTACTGAAAGGCGGTGATACGGTGATTGCCGACGCCGATGGTCGGGCCGCGATCAACGCGAACGCCCCGCCGGAGTTGGCGACAGCGGGGACCGGCGATGTGCTGGCCGGCCTGGTGGTCGGGCTTCTGGCTCAGGGCATGCCGGCCTTCGAGGCCGCGGCCGCGGCCTGCTGGCTGCATGGCGAAGCGGCAGCGCGCCTCGGCCCGGGCCTGATATCCGAGGACCTGAGCGAGGCCTTGCCCGCCGTACTGGCGGAACTAAAGGGCGCCGGCTAGTGGGTATCATATGTTGGATTTTATCCACTAGACCCGCCAAAACCCATGAGAATTGTATATTTAACGAGGGCTTAACCGGCTCTGCGGCAGTCTGCGGGCTAGCATGGAATAGGCCGCGGTTCGGCCCGCGGCCTGGCAAGGCTTCGCAGACGGATGAGTAGAGATGTTCGGTTCATCGGTGGGAAACCTGTTCAAGACCAGCGACAAGCCGCTCGACGTGGGCGATGTGCGCGAAGGGGCCACCTATCGCCACAAGCGTCCCGGCGAGTTGACGGAGACGGCAAAGGTTGTGCATGTCGGTCCCGATGCCATGGGAATCACCCATGTACGTTACCGGGTGATGGTGGAATGCCCACATGAACACAGGGCCAATTTCGAGGAGTCCCGCACCCTCAATATCGAAACCTTCTCTGACTACTTTTCCGAGACAGTCGAAGCCGAGACGATCGAAGCCTGAGGCGGACAGCCCCCGCCGCCCGGGTGTGTGCTCGGTGGGTTTTGCTTAGAAGGCGCGGAGTTCGTTGGTGGCGCGACTGCGCACCCAGTCGACCGCGGAACGGGCCTCGAGGTCCGACCAGTCCGGCCAGCCCTGCGATGATCGCCCCGTAAACGGCAGCGGGCCCGGCCGCGCCCGGCGTCTGGTGCGGCGAGGTATGGGAGGGGACCGCATGGCGGACAGGCGCATTGTTTATCCCGATGCCGACGAGACGATGCGGCCGTTCTTCGCCGGCGAGCGACGCCAACGGGTCGAAAAGCTGGGAAGCTTCGAGATTCACACGGGCATTCCCGCCTCGGCCGAGGTGTTTGCCGAGCGCTTGGCCGGTGCCCACGCCGTCTTACTCCACGGCACGGTGGGGATCGCGGACGCAGTTCTGGAGGCGGCGCCGGAACTCGAGGTGATTTCCGTCTGTGGTGTCGGGGCCGGCAGTTTCGTCGATCTTCCGGCCGCCGCCGCGCGCGGCATCACCGTCTGCAATTCGCCCGACGCCACGGTGAATACTGTGGCGGAATGCGCGCTGGCGCTGCTGTTCGCCACCGCCCGGCATGTCGCGGCGTTGGACCGTGACCTGCGCCAGGGCCTGAGGAACCAATCGCGCCAGGGCTTCGAGCTCAAGGGCAAGAAGCTCGGCCTCATCGGCTTGGGACCGATCGGTGCGCGCTTTGGTGAAATGGCGCGGGCGCTCGGCATGGAGGTGGCCGCCTGGACCCGTACGCCGAGCCCCGAGCGGGCTGCGAGCCTCGGCTTCGGCTTCAAGCCGCTCGACGAGATCCTGGCGGAGAGCGACGGTTGTCGCTCCATCTCGCGCTCAACCCAGCCACCCAAGGTTTCCTCGGTCGCGATCAGCTCGCGCGCACCAAGCCCGGCGTCGTGCTCGTCAATACCGCGCGTGGCGGGCTCGTGGACGAGGCGGCGATGATCGAGGCCCTGCGCTCCGGCCACATCGCCGCCGCCGGGCTCGACGTCTTCGCCGAAGAGCCGCTGCCCTCCGGGCATCCGCTGCTGGCGCTCGACAACGTGGTGCTGTCCCCGCACGTCGCCTGGAACACGCCCGAGGCGACGGCGCTCTTGCTCGACACCGCCATCGGGAATCTGGAGCGCTACTACGATGGAGATCCGATCAATATCGTTACTGGATAGAGTGTTACATAGGAAGTGTTGCCGATTTACTTTAGGAAGGTGGGTAGCTCCGGCCGAAGAAGCTTGAGAAGCGCGCGGGCCTCGTGAAGGATGAGGTCGCTTGGCGAATTAGCCGATCGATCCGGCAAGCGAGGTCGAGGGTATGACGAAGGCGGAAATGGCCGGACGTGTCGATAGCGGCGTGATCGCGCCGGAGCGCTTGGCCTGCCTCAAGGCGCTGGAGAAGAAGATCCTCTGGCTCGCCGCCTGGATCATCCACAACGCCAATCACCTGCGCGAGAGCCGGGACGGCTGAAGGTCGGCGGCCACCAGGCCTCCTGCGCCTCGATGGTGACCCTGATGACGGCGCTTTATCTCGATGTCCTGCGGCCGCAGGACAGGGTCGCCGTCAAGCCGCACGCCAGTCCCGTGTTCCACGCCATTCAATATCTGCTGGGCCAGCAGACGCGGGACAAGCTGGAGCGCTTCCGCGCCTTCGGCGGCGCCCAGTCCTATCCCTCGCGCACCAAGGATACCGACGACGTGGATTTCTCCACCGGTTCGGTGGGCCTCGGCGTGGCCATGACGAGCTTCGCCAGCCTGGTGCAGGACTACGTGCGCCTTAAATCCTGGGCGCCCGCGAATTTGCCCGAGGACCTGGCGGAAGGCCGCATGATCGCCTTGCTGGGCGATGCCGAGCTCGATGAGGGTAATGTCTTCGAGGCCATGCTGGAGGGCTGGAAGCACGACCTCAGGAATGTCTGGTGGGTGATCGACTACAACCGCCAGAGCCTGGATGCCGTGATCACCGACCAGCTGTTCGGCCGTTTCGACGATCTGTTCCGCAACATGGGCTGGAACGTGGTCACCCTGAAATACGGCACGCTGTTGCAGGCGGCCTTCCAACGGCCCGGCGGACCGGCGCTGCGGCAATGGATCGACGACTGTCCCAACTCGCTCTATTCCGCCCTGGTGTTCCAGGGTGGGGCCGCCTGGCGGCGCCACCTGCTGGCCGACATCGGCCAGGTGGCAGGGGTCGAGGCGCTGCTGGCGTCCTACGACGACGCGGCGCTCGCCCGCCTCATGACCAACCTGGGCGGGCACGACATGGTCAGTGTTCTGGAGGCCTTTCACGACGCGCCGGCGGAGGGGCCGACGTGCTTCATCGCCTACACGATAAAGGGCTTTGGGCTGCCGTTCGCCGGCCACAAGGACAATCACGCCGGCCTCATGAACCCGGACCAGATGGCTCAATTCCAGCGCGCCAACGCGATTGCCGTGGGCGACGAATGGGCGCCCTTCGCGGGCCTGGATTTGCCTCCATCTGAGCTCCAGGCCTTTCTCGACCAAATCCCCTTCGCGCAGGCCGGCGCGCGGCGCCTTACCGCGCCTTACGTGGCGGTGCCCGACAGCCTGCCGACGCCCGAGGGCGCGCGGCTCTCCACCCAGGAAGCCTTCGGCAAGATTCTCGGGGCCCTGGCGCGCGAGGAGAGCGAGCTGGCCCAGCGCATCGTCACCACTTCGCCCGACGTGACCGTCTCGACCAATTTGGGCGGCTGGGTCAACCGTCGCGGCATCTTCGACCGCCACGCGCGGGCCGATGTGTTCAAGGAGGAGAAGGTCGTCTCGGCCCAGCGCTGGGCCATGTCACCCGAGGGCCAGCACATCGAGCTGGGCATCGCCGAGAACAATCTGTTCACGCTGCTCGGCGCGCTCGGGCTCAGTCACACGTTGTTCGGGACCCGGCTGCTGCCCATCGGTACGCTCTACGACCCCTTCATTCAGCGCGGCCTCGATGCACTCAACTACGCGTGCTATCAGGATGCCCGCTTCATCGTCGTGGCGACCCCCTCCGGCGTGACCCTGGGGCCGGAGGGCGGGGCGCACCAGTCGGTCGCGACGCCGCTCATCGGCCTGGCCCAGGACGGCATGGCCGCCTTCGAGCCGGCCTTCGCGGACGAGCTCGCGGCCATCCTCGCCTGGAGCTTCGATTACCTGCAGCGCGACGGCAGCGACCCAAAAGTGGGCGAGGAGGGTGGCTGGTTGCGTGACCACAACGGCGGCTCGGTCTATCTCAGGCTGTCGACCCGCAGCGTCGATCAGCCCCAGCGCCGGCTCGACACGGCCTTGCGGGAGCAGATCATACTGGGCGGCTACTGGCTGCGGCGGCCCGGGCCGGGCGGCGAACTGGCCCTCGTCACCACCGGCGCCCTGATGCCCGAGGCGCTCGCCGCCCATGACGCGATTCGCGAGGAGATTCCCGGCGCCGGCCTGCTCGCCGTGACCTCGGCCGACCGCCTGAACGCCGGCTGGCACGCCGCCCAGCGCGGGCGCCAGAGCGGCGAGGGATGTGGGCACCAAGCCGGGCGGGAGCGCGGCGCGGCCCATGTCGAGCGGCTGCTCATGGATCTGGCGGCGGACGCGGCGCTGGTCACCCTGGTCGACGGGCATCCGGCGACCCTCAGCTGGCTCGGCGGGGTGCGTGGCCAACGGGTGCAGGCGCTCGGAGTCGAGCATTTCGGCCAGTCCGGCGACCTGCCCGATCTCTACCGTCACTACCGGCTCGACCTGGACGCCTTGATCGACGCCTGCGCGGCCGCTTGCCTGGGCCGGAAGGGATTTTGAATTAACAGGTAACATCAAAGACTTAAAGCTCAACGCGCGGTTATCGGGAGGGGACTTGATGGGACGCCCGCATGCGCCCTGAGCCCTTCTTGTAGGCTCCATTTCACCATGCTATACACCGGCGCCTCGACCGAGACCGTGCGGGCGTGGCGGAATTGGCAGACGCGTCAGGTTTAGGTCCTGGTGAGGAAACTCGTGGGGGTTCGAGTCCCTCCGCCCGCACCAGACCGGCCGAGCGGCGGCTACTCCAGAAGCGGGACCGCGAAGCAGGACTTCAACGAACAAATGCGGCGTTAGGAAAGGCCGAACCGCCCATGCAGGTTACGGAAACACTCTCGGACAGCCTCAAGCGCGAATACACCATCGTCATCGCGGCCAAGGACCTCGGCGAGAAGCTGGAAGCGCGCCTCGAGAAGATCGGCCAGGAAGTGCGGCTTCCCGGGCTTCCGCCCCGGCAAGGTGCCGATGCCGATCCTCAAGAAGCGTTTCAGCCAGTCGGTGATGGGCGAGGTCATCGACCAGGCGGTGCGCGACAGCTCGGCCCAGGCCCTCACCGAGCGCGGCCTGCGCCCGGCCATGCAGCCGAAAATCGAGATTACCGCCTTCGAGGAGGGCAAGGACCTCGAGTACAAGATCGCGGTCGAACTGCTGCCGGATATCGAGATTGGCGACCTCTCCAAGATCGAGCTGGAGCGGATCAAGATCGCGGTGCCCGAGGCGGAGATCGACGAGGCCCTGGACCGCCTGGCCAGCGCCAAACGGGAGAGCACGGCGCTCGAGACGCCGCGCCCGGCGGAGAAGGGCGACATCCTGGTGATGGATTTCCGGGGCACGGTCGACGGCGAAGCGCTGCCGGGCATGGCCGGCGAGGACCACCATCTCGAACTCGGCGGCAACCGCTTCGTCGAGGGTTTCGAGGAGCAGCTGATCGGGGCCGAGGCGGGACAGGAGCGGAACATCACGGTCCGGTTTCCCGAGCAGTACGTGAACGACAAGCTAGCTGGCCGGGAAGCCCAGTTCGAAATCAAGGTCAAGGAAGTGCGCGCCACCGTCCCCCGGGCGATCGACGACGCCCTCGCCAAGGACCTGGGCGAGGCGGATCTGGCGGCCCTCAGGTCCAAGGTCGGCGAACAGCTTCAGGGCGACTACGACCGGATGAGCCGCACGCAACTGAAGCGCCAGCTGTTGGATGTGTTGGCGGACGCTTACGAGTACGACGTGCCGCTGGGGATGGTCGACAGCGAGTTCGAGGCCATCTGGAAGCAGATCGAGGAAGAACGCGGCCACGGCCATTCGGACCCGGAAGACGAGGGCAAGAGCGATGACGAGCTCAAGGCCGAGTACCGGGAGATTGCCGAGCGGCGGGTCCGCCTCGGGCTTCTGCTTTCGGAGGTTGGGCGCCTCAACGGCATCGAGGTGAACCAGGACGAGCTTAACCGCGCCATCATGATGGAAACGCAGAACCATCCCGGACACGAGCGCAAGGTTTTGGAATTCTATCAGAATACGCCGGAAGCGCTCGCCAATCTGCGTGCCCCGCTGTTCGAGGACAAGGTGGTGAATTTCATCCTCGACCTGTCCAAGGTCACGGAACGCAGCGTCAGCCCTTCGGATTTCCAGGACGAAGCGGCGGCGGCTGCGACGACGGGCGGCCAGAAGACGGCTAAATCCGACGCCAAGGCGAAGGCCAAGAAAACAGCAGCCAAGAAACCGGCGGACAAGAAGTCGGCGGACAAGAAGGCAACGGACAAGCCGGCCGGCGAGAAGAAACCCACCGCCAAAGCCAAGTCGGCGGGCAAAGCCAAGACCGCCGCCACGGCGACCAAGACGAAGAAAGAGGCTTAATCGAGGTCTCGCGGTCAAACCGGGCAGGGGCCTGCCGGCCGCGCGCCTGACAGCCGCGGAGCCAGACAAAAAGGACTCTAAAGAACGATCATGAACGATCTGCGCCAGCCAATAACGAACACGCTGGTCCCGATGGTTGTCGAGCAGACCAACCGGGGCGAGCGCGCCTACGACATTTTTTCACGGCTGCTGAAGGAGAGGATCATCTTCCTCACCGGGCCGATTTTCGACGAGGTGGCAAGCCTAGTCTGCGCCCAGCTGCTCTATCTGGAATCGGAGAACCCGAAGAAGGACATCGCCTTCTACATCAACTCGCCGGGCGGCGTCGTATCGGCCGGCCTGGCGATGTACGATACCATGCAATACGTGCGGCCCGACGTTTCCACGGTGTGCATCGGTCAGGCCGCCTCTGCCGGCTCGCTGCTACTGATGGCCGGGGCGCCGGGCAAGCGCTTCGCCCTGCCAAATTCCAAGATCATGGTCCATCAGCCCTCTGGCGGCTATCAGGGCCAGGCCACCGACGTCGCGATCCATGCCGAGGAGATTCTGGCGACCCGCGCGCGCCTCAACGATATCTATGCCAAGCATACCGGCCAGAAGTTGGATGCGATCGAGAAGGCGATGGAGCGCGATACCTTCATGTCGTCGGATGAGGCCGTCAAATTCGGCCTATTGGACAGCGTGGTGGAGCGCCACGAGCTGCCGGCGGCGGACGAGGCGTCCAGTGGCGGCGGCGGGAAGAACGGTGGGTGAACGCAAAAAATCTTGCGCGTTAACAGATTTTTGAGCCGTCGAACCTAGCCTTGGTGTCAGGCCGATTCGGCGCTCCCTTACAAGGGCGCCGGTGGGCTCCGGGGGCAGAAGTCCGCCAACATTAACGATGTTTTTTGGCATTGTGTGCCAGTGGCGCGTCTGTCTAACATGAAATTCGACGGAGTCGGAAAGCGAAGAAGCCAGGCATGAGCAAGTCCAGCGGCAGCGACTCAAAGAACACGCTTTACTGCTCCTTTTGCGGCAAGAGCCAGCATGAGGTGCGTAAGCTGATCGCCGGCCCGACGGTGTTCATCTGTGATGAATGCGTCGAGCTGTGCATGGACATTATTCGCGAGGAGCACAAGACCACTTTGGTCAAGTCCGGCGACGGCGTGCCGACGCCGCGCGACGTGTGCGGCGTGCTGGACGACTACGTGATCGGCCAGGAGCACGCCAAGCGGGTGCTCTCTGTGGCAGTGCACAATCACTACAAGCGCCTGGCGCACGGCTCCAAGAACAACGACGTGGAGCTGGCCAAGTCGAACATCCTGCTGGTCGGCCCGACGGGCTGCGGCAAGACGTTGCTGGCGCAGACGCTGGCCCGGATCCTCGACGTGCCGTTCACCATGGCCGACGCGACGACCCTGACCGAGGCGGGTTATGTCGGCGAGGACGTGGAGAACATCATCCTCAAGCTGCTGCAGTCGGCCGACTACAACGTCGAGCGGGCCCAGCGCGGCATCGTCTATATCGACGAGGTGGACAAGATCAGCCGCAAGTCGGACAACCCCTCGATCACCCGCGATGTCTCGGGCGAGGGCGTCCAGCAGGCCCTGCTGAAGATCATGGAAGGCACGGTCGCCTCCGTGCCGCCCCAGGGCGGGCGCAAGCATCCGCAGCAGGAGTTCCTGCAGGTCGACACGACCAACATCCTGTTCATCTGCGGCGGGGCCTTCTCCGGCCTGGAGAAGCTCATCGCCCAGCGCCATCAAGGGCTCGAGCATGGGCTTTGGCGCCGACATCCAGGGCCCCGACGACCGCCTCACTGGCGAGGTCCTGCGCGACGTGGAGCCCGAAGATCTACTGAAATTCGGCCTGATCCCCGAATTCGTCGGCCGGCTGCCGGTGGTGGCCACCCTCGAGGACCTGGACGAGGACGCGCTGATCGAAATTCTCACCCGGCCCAAGAATGCGCTGGTCAAGCAGTACGAACGGCTGTTCGAGATGGAGAGCGTGGCGCTCAAGTTCACCGAAGACGCGCTCAGCGCCGTTGCGAAGCGGGCCATCGCCCGCAAGACAGGGGCCCGCGGCTTGCGTTCGATCCTCGAAGGCATCCTGCTCGAGCCCATGTTCGACCTTCCGGGCCTGGAGGGTGTGGAGGAAATCGTCATCAACCGTGAGGTTGTGGACGTTGAGGCCCGGCAAAGCCGCTCTATATCTACACCGAGCGGCGAGAGGGCGTGGGCAGCAGCTGGCTAGATGCCGGGCGAAGGCTGACTGGTCCATCTTGAAGAGTCGCCCGCTGCCTACAATTTGTTGAACAAGCTGCGCTGCCTGGTGCAGCTTCCTACGTTTTGCGTGTCGAATCACGCCTACATGGGTGAAATGGTCTGATGCTTGATATTCCGCGCGGCAATCTGTTTCCGGTTCTTCCGCTTCGCGACATCGTGGTCTTCCCGCACATGATCGTGCCGCTGTTCGTCGGCCGCGAGAAGTCGGTCCGGGCGCTGGAAGACGTGATGAAGGACGACAAGCAGATTCTTCTGGTGACCCAGAAGAATGCGGGCCAGGACGAGCCCATGCCCGCCGACATCTATTCGGTGGGCACGATCGGCACGGTCCTGCAGCTGCTCAAGCTGCCCGACGGCACGGTGAAGGTGCTGGTGGAAGGCGGCGAGCGTGCCCGTATCGCCAAGTTCACCGAGAACCCGGATTTCTTCCAGGCCTACGCCGAGGTGCTCGAGGAGAAGGTCGGCGACGACCGCGAGCTGGACGCGCTGGCGCGCACCGTGGTGTCCCAGTTCGAGCAATACATCAAGCTAAACAAGAAGATACCGCCGGAAGTGCTGGTCTCGATCAACCAGATCGACGACCCCAGCAAGCTGGCCGATACCGTCGCCTCGCACCTCTCGCTCAAGATCGTCGAAAAGCAAGAGCTGCTGGAGTGCGAGACGGTCAGCGAGCGGCTGGAGAAGGTCTTCGGCTTCATGGAAGGCGAGATCGGCGTGCTGCAGGTGGAAAAGCGCATTCGCAGCCGCGTCAAACGCCAGATGGAGAAAACCCAACGCGAGTACTATCTGAACGAGCAGATGAAGGCGATTCAGAAGGAGCTGGGCGAAGGCGAAGACGGCCGCGACGAGTTGGCGGAGCTGGAAGAGAAGATCGCCAAGACCAAGCTGTCGAAGGAGGCGCGCGAGAAGGCGCTGGCCGAGTGCAAGAAGCTGCGCAGCATGAGCCCCATGTCGGCCGAGGCCACGGTCGTGCGCAACTACCTCGACTGGCTGCTCAACATTCCCTGGAAGAAGCGCACCCGGATCAATAAGAGCATCAAGCACGCTCACGAAGTGCTCGATGCCGATCATTATGGGCTGGATAAGGTCAAGGAGCGCATCCTCGAGTACCTGGCCGTACAGCAGCGCATCCAGAAGATCCGCGGGCCCATCCTCTGTCTGGTCGGGCCGCCGGGTGTCGGCAAGACCTCGCTCGGCAAGTCGATCGCCCGGGCGACGGGCCGCAACTTCGTGCGCATGAGCCTAGGTGGCGTGCGCGACGAGGCGGAGATCCGTGGCCACCGCCGCACCTATATCGGCTCCATGCCCGGCAAGGTCATTCAGGGCATGAAGAAGGCCAAGTCCTCGAACCCGCTGTTCCTGCTCGACGAGGTCGACAAGCTGGGCTCCGACTGGCGCGGCGATCCGTCCTCGGCCCTGCTGGAGGTGCTCGACCCGGAACAGAACAACACCTTCAACGACCATTACCTGGAGGTCGACTACGACCTCTCGGACGTGATGTTCGTCACCACAGCCAACACCCTGCGCATTCCGCCGCCGCTGCTGGACCGCATGGAAACTATCCACCTGCCGGGCTACACCGAGGACGAGAAGGTCGAGATCGCGAAACGTCACCTGATCCCCAAGCAGATGAAGCTCCATGGACTCAAGGCCGAAGAATGGTCGATCTCCGAAGAGGCGCTGCGCGATGTCATTCGCTATTACACGCGTGAAGCCGGCGTGCGCAATCTCGAGCGTGAGTTGGCGGGCCTGAACCGCAAGTCGGTCAAGGTGATCGCGCTCGGCGATTGCGATCGCGTGAAGTTGACC
>PVMK01157923.1_pt1:7500-17933 | contig 17933 bp, 14 predicted proteins | sample 1853481 | NCBI WGS metagenome assembly PVMK01 (sample SAMN08533507, study PRJNA380276) | Marine sediment metagenome, whole genome shotgun sequencing project. | reverse complement strand
TCAATCATTCATTTGGTTTTGTAGTAACCGTTTCAACCCATTACTTTATTTAGGTTCAACTTGCTAGGTAAAACAAATGTTTACAACAATAATACTTGTATGCAATATCATTACAGCCAGGAGGGTAATGATTATTAAAACGAATGCTTGATGAAACAGAGTTCCTGTCTGATTACGGGGTTCGTGCACTATCTAAATTTCATAAATCTAATCCGTATATTTTCAGAACAAACGGGGATGAATTTAAAGTAGGATATGAACCAGCAGAATCGCAGACGGGTTTGTTTGGCGGCAACTCAAACTGGCGCGGCCCAATCTGGTTCCCGATGAACTTTTTGATTATTGAATCTTTGCAAAAGTTTCATCATTATTACGGAGATGAGTTTAAAATTGAATATCCAACAAACTCGGGAAATTATTTTACAATAAATGATGTTGCAAATGAACTGAGCAAACGGTTAGCTAAAATATTTTTGAGGGATAAAGACAGGAACCGCCCTGTATTTGGTGAAAATCAAAAATTTCAGAAGGATAAGAATTTTAAAGATTATATTTTGTTTTATGAATATTTTCATGGCGACGGAGGCAAAGGACTAGGAGCTTCACATCAAACAGGATGGACAGGATTGATTGCAAAATTGTTGCAGCCGAGAGATTAATAATTTTTTTTATTTTCATTGCTGGCTAATTCTATTTCATCAGCATAAAATGAATCAGGTGATTTCAATCACTCTAACGTATCTTTAATTCAATATATATTTATAATTGACAAATCGGTTACAAATTTTAATAACACTTAAATTTAATCTTGTATTTAAAAAGGAGAAAAAAAATGAAATTAGGATTTATCGGTTTAGGCAAAATGGGCGGCTTTATGATTCAAAGATTAATGAAAGACGGACACGAAATTGTTGTTTTCGATTTAAGTAAAGAAGCTGTTTCAAAAGCTGCAGAAGAAGGTGCAAATCCATCTAAATCGCTGGAAGACCTTGTTAGCAAACTTCCCGAAAGAAAAATAGTTTGGTTCATGGTTCCGGCAGGCAAACCTGTTGATATGACTATTGATACCCTGCAAACTTTACTAAAGGCAAATGATATTATTATCGACGGAGGAAATTCATTCTGGAAAGATACGCAGGCGAGAGCGGAACAGCTTAATGAAAAAAACATTCATTATCTCGATTGCGGAGTAAGCGGCGGAGTTTGGGGACTAGAAAATGGTTACAGTTTAATGTCCGGAGGAGAGAAGGAGCCTTCGGAATATGTCTATCCAATTTACAAAACACTTGCACCTGAACATGGTTATACATACTGCGGCGAAAGCGGATCCGGTCATTTTGTTAAGATGGTACACAACGGAATTGAGTACGGTATGATGCAGTCTTATGCAGAAGGTTTGGAAATTCTTGAAAAGTCACCATTTAATATAGATTTAAAATCAGTTGCCAACGGGTGGCGTTTCAGCAGTGTAATAAGATCGTGGTTGTTGGATTTAATTGTGAATGCTCTGGAGGATGATCCTAAATTAGAAAAAATAAAAGACTATGTCCCCGATAGTGGTGAGGGAAGATGGACAGCTCAGGCAGCTATTGAATTTGGTGTTCCTGCCCATGTTATTACTTCATCTTTATACGATAGATTTCAATCGCAGCAGGAAGAATCGTTTGCAATGAAGGTGCTTTCAGCTCTGAGAAATCAGTTTGGCGGACACGCTGTTAAAATGAAGAATAATAATTAACAATTGAAAATGGAATAAATTAAATGAACAAACCGGAAAACAGCATTTTAGTTATATTCGGAGCTACGGGAGATTTAACGAAACGTAAACTCATACCGGGAATCTTTGCCCTTGAAATACAAAATTTATTGCCCGATAATTTTGCAATCCTTGGTTCAAGCAGATCAAAAATGAGCGATGATGAATTTAGAAAATCGATGCGTGATAGTTTGATAAAATATTCTAATTCGGCTGATTCAAAAAAGATAGACATATTCCTGAAAAAAAATATGTTACCAGTCTGTTGATGCGAAAGATCCAAATGGCTACCCGAATCTACTAGAAAAGCTGCAAAAATTAAGAAAAGAATTATCAATTAATGGGAACACAATTTTTTATCTTTCTACTCCGCCGAGTCTATACGGCGTAATCCCGCAAAATCTTTCAAGTATAAATCTAAATAAAGAAGATGACGGATGGAAGAGAGTTATAATTGAAAAACCTTTTGGTTATGATTTACAAAGTGCCGAAGAATTAAATAAATCGCTCAATAAAAATTGGCAGGAACATCAGCTTTACAGAATTGATCATTATTTGGGTAAAGAAACGGTACAGAATCTTTTGGTTACAAGATTTTCCAACGGAATTTTTGAACCACTGTGGAATAGAAATTATGTTCATCACGTTGAAATAACTTCTGCAGAATCTATAGGCGTAGAAAAGCGGGGGGGTTATTACGAAAGCTCCGGTGCTTTGCGGGATATGATCCAAAATCATTTGCTGCAAATTGTTGGGTTCATCGCTATGGAACCTCCTTCATCAATGGATTCAAATTCCATCAGGAATGAAATGGTAAAAGTTTTTCAATCGATTCGCCCCATTAAAGAAAATGAAGTAATTAATTCTGCCATCCGCGGGCAATATCTTGCAGCAACTATAAAAGGAGAAAAGGTATCCGGTTACCGCGAGGAAGAAGGTGTTGACCCCAAATCTAAAACCGAAACTTTTGCAGCATTAAAATTTTATATTGATAACTGGCGCTGGGGCGGAATTCCGTTTTACGTTCGCACAGGAAAGCATTTGCCAACAAGAGTAACCGAAGCGGTCATTCATTTTAAGCCCACTCCGCACTACTTGTTTGCACAGAAAGATATTTGTGAATCCTGCAACCAGCTTGTAATCAGGATTCAACCCGATGAAGGAATTCTTTTAAAATTCGGCATGAAAGTACCCGGCGCAGGTTTTGAAGTTCAAAATGTAAATATGGATTTTCATTATTCGAATTTGAGTGACCAAAGAATTCCAACTGCTTACGAAAGATTACTTTACGATTGCATGCTTGGCGATTCTACACTTTATGCAAGAGGCGACGCGGTAATGGCTGCATGGAAGTTTTTAGACCCCGTTTTAAATGCCTGGCAAAATGATTCTGACATTCCTGTATATGGTTATCCAGCCGGAACGTGGGGACCTGAAAATGCCGATAAATTGATAGAAGACTCAACGATGACATGGCGCTATCCTTGCAGAAATCTTTCGGATGACGGGGTTTATTGCGAGCTATGATGAAGGATCAATCGATTAAAATATTTCCGACAGTTGAGAAATTAGCAAGATCATTTGCAGAGTTATTACAACAGAATGCTGATAAGACTGATGATAATGATTTCTATTCTATTGCGCTTTCTGGCGGTTCAACGCCAAATAAGATCTTTAGATATCTTTCGGAAAATTTTAAAGACAAAATCAATTGGGCTAAAATCAAAATATTTTTTGGAGATGAAAGATGCGTGCCGCCGGAAAATGAAGATAGTAAATACAGAATGGCAAACGAAAGTCTGTTGAAAAACATTTCAATCCCAAAAGAAAATATTTTTAGAATTAAAGGTGAAAACGATCCCACAAAAGAAGCTTCACGTTACGAAGAAGTTCTCAAAAGTAATCTTCCCTCACTAAAGGGGATTCCGCAGTTTGATTTGATTTTACTCGGGCTTGGTGAAGACGGTCACACAGCTTCAATTTTTCCAAATCAGTTGAACCTGTTTTATTCTGCACGCCTTTGTGAGGTAGCAGTTCATCCGCAAACTAAACATAAACGAATTACACTAACTGGAAAAATAATCAACAATTCAAAACACGTGCTATTTCTGGTAACCGGCAAAAATAAAGCGAGTGTGCTGAGTAAAATTTTTGATGTGAACAATTCCAGAAGTGAATACCCAGCATCTCTTGTTAATCCGAAAAACGGAAAGTTAACCTGGTTTTTAGATATCGAAGCATCAAAAATGTTTGATGGTAAATCCAATAATAAACTGATTGAACGATGATACTTGCGGGTAATATCGGCGGAACGAAACCTCTGATAGCCTTGTTTGAAATTAATTAAAAAATATAGGAGTGGAAAATGTCAAAGCTAAATCAACTTGCGAAAATTGGTCAATCAACCTGGTATGATTATATACGCAGACAATTTATAACAGGCGGAGAATTAAAAGATTTGATAGATAAAGGACTACGTGGTGTTACTTCTAATCCATCTATTTTTGAAAAAGCAATTGCCGGAAGCAATGATTACGATGAAGATTTAAAAAGCCTGATCGGAAAAGGTTTATCAACCCAAGAGATATATGAAAAATTAGCACTAAAGGATATCGAACTTGCAACTGATTTAATGCTGCCCGTTTATAAAAAGACTAACAGACTGGATGGTTATGTGAGTATTGAAGTAAGTCCCAAATTAGCACATCTTACAGACAAAACAATCGAACAGGCAAAAAGAATTTTTGCACTGTTGAACAAACCAAATGTAATGATTAAAGTACCGGCAACCGAAGATGGATTGCCTGCAATTACCGAACTAATCGGCTCTGGAATAAATGTAAATGTTACTCTTATTTTTAATATCGAAAATTACAAAAAGGTTGCCGAAGCGTATCTTAACGGTCTTGAATTGCTGCTTGAGAGAAATGGTGACTTATCAAAAGTCGCATCAGTTGCATCATTTTTTATTAGCAGAATTGATACTGCAGCAGATAAAGAATTGGATAAAGTTCACGCACATGATCTTAAAGGAAAAATAGCGATTGCAAATGCAAAAAATTCTTATCTGGCATTTGAGAAAATTTTTAGTGGCGATAGATGGAATAAATTAAAAGAAAATGGGGCAACTGTTCAGCGGTTGCTTTGGGCAAGTACAGGAACAAAAAATCCGCTATATCCCGATACACTTTATGTTGACGGCCTTATTGGCAATCCAACTGTTAACACCATACCTCCGACAACTTTCAATGCTCTTCTTGACCACGGGAAAATAGCTTCCACATTGGATAAAAATTCAGAGCAAGCTATTGAGCAGCTTGAAGCATTGAAAAAAAAGGGAATAGATTTAGATAAAATTACAAATCAACTACAAAAGGACGGAGTACAATCATTTTCAATATCTTTTGAAAATATAATGATCGCTATAGAAGAAAAAATTGAAAGAATAAAGAAAGACGAAAAGCTTTTTAAAACTTCACTGGGTAATTACCAAAAAGATGTAGATAGTACTATTACTGAATTGAAAGAACAAAATGTTATTGATAGAATATGGGCAAAAGATTACACGGTTTGGGGTGACAAACCCGATGAAATAACAAACCGTCTTGGCTGGTTAAAAAGTCCCGAAGTTTCTATGGAAATGATGGATGACATTAATGAATTTGTTGAATCGGTAAAAAAAGATGGTCTTACCCACGCATTGCTTCTTGGAATGGGCGGTTCAAGTTTAGCTCCTGAAGTATTCAGGCTCACATTTGGAGTGAAAGAGCGCTATCTTGATTTAGCAGTTTTGGACAGTACACATCCTGAGTCTGTTTTGGAGAAAGCAAAACAATTTGATCCGGAAAAAACATTGTATATCGTATCAACAAAGTCCGGTGGAACAGTTGAAACACTTTCATTCATGAAATTTTTCTACAATCAAACGCTTAAAAAAGTAGGCAAAGAAAATACAGGTAAACATTTTATTGCGATTACAGATCCGGGAAGTAAATTGGAGCAAATTGCCTCACAGTTAAAATTTAGAAAAACTTTTTTAAATGATCCGGACATAGGCGGAAGATATTCTGCGCTATCATTATTTGGTGTAGTTCCAGCAGCTCTAATTGGTGTGGATTTGAACGAACTATTAGACAGTGCAGCGGTAATGGTTTGCAATAGTGAAGGTTCGAACTGCCCTGTTAATGGTAACAATACACCTGCCATACTTGGTTGTATTATGGGTAAGCTTGCTGATAGTGGAAGAGATAAAATTACATTTATCACATCTGATGAATTATCATACTTCGGTGCCTGGGTTGAACAGCTTATTGCTGAAAGCACTGGAAAGAACGGCAAAGGTATATTACCTGTTGTTGGCGAAGAAGTAACAACACCGGAGTTTTATTCTGATGATAGATTATTTATCTATTTGCATCTAATAAATGATAAGTCAATAGATGCTGTGGTACAAGCACTTAATGATGCAGGTCATCCTGTGGTTGAAATTGTATTGAAAGATATTTACGAACTCGGCGGAGAATATTTCAGATGGGAAATGGCATCTGCAATTGCCGGATGGGTAATTAGTATTCAACCTTTTGATCAGCCAAATGTTGAAGCTGCCAAAATTCTTGCAAAAGAAATGCTCGATAAGTATTTAAAGGAAGGCAAGCTTCCGCAGCCAGCCGCAAAATTCAATAGTGATGGATTAAAAGTCTTCGCAGAATCTAATACTAATAATCTCAATTCATTAATAAACGAAATCTTTGGAGATAATGATAGACAATTCAGAAATAAGGATAATAGCTATGTTGCAATTCATGCCTACATAAAACCTGATGGAGTAATTACTGAACAGCTTCATAAGTTAAGAACTGCCATTCAAAAGAAATACAACTCAGCAGTTACCGTTGGCTACGGACCGAGATTTCTTCATTCTACAGGTCAACTTCATAAAGGCGATGAAGGAAGGGGTGTTTTTATACAGATAATTTCAAAAATTAATGAAGATGCATCCATTCCCGATAATGCGGGTGAAGATAAATCAAATATGACATTCGGTGTGCTTATTACTTCTCAGGCATTCGGAGACCGCCAGTCACTGCTTGGAAATAATAGGAAAGTAATATCTTTCCAATTAGAAACAGATGTTAACAGTGCATTAGAAATTTTAAACAATAACTTTACTTTATATAATGACACTAAAGTTGACCGCTTACTTTGATAAACCGTTGAAACGGTTATTATACTTGATTTTTCGCATTAACCCACGACTTAAGTCGTGGGTTAATATACAAAACCTTATATTTTTAACCGTTTCAACGGTTTTCACATATCAGCTTTTAAATGGTCGACTTGAGTAATGATAAAAGCAATAATTTTTGATCTCGATGGAACACTTGTTCAAACGGAAATATTAAAAGCCCATTCATACGGAAAAGCACTTGAACAACTAAGCCACGGTCGAGTTAATGAAGATAAAGTAGTAAAAAGTTTTAAAGAATTAGTAGGGTTAAGCAGAAATGAAGTTGCCAAAAAGTTGATTGAACAATATGGAGATAATATTGTTAGAGATCATATCAAGTCTGAAAACAAATCACTTCCTGAACTCCTAATTGAACGTCGATTGAATATTTATCATAATATGTTATCCGATCCAGAGATTCTGCCTAAATACTCATGCAGGTATAATATAAAACTGCTAAAGACTGTAAGGGAAAAAGGATTCAAAACGGGCTTAGCCACAATGTCACACTGCGAGCAGGTTAAAAAAGTACTAAAGATTATTGAACTGGAAGATCTTTTCGATTGTATAATTACACGGGATGAAGTAAACAATGCAAAGCCCGATCCTGAAATTTATCTGAAGATATTGGAAAAACTTAAGGTCAATAAGAAAGAAGCGATAATAATTGAAGATTCTGTTTCGGGAATTAAAGCCGCGCTGGCTGCCGGTATAATAGTATTTGCAGTAACCAATAGCTTAACAAAGGACAAAGTAAATAACAGCGGGATAATTGACAGCACATTCATTATAAATGACCGGAGGGGTTTAATCAAAAAAGTTTTTTTATTTATATCTCTTACTGCCAGATAGTATCCTTCAAATTTCTATATAAAGAGAATTTAATGTTGTTTAAAAATAAAAACGGCGACTACCTACTCTCCCACCCAGTTGCCCAGGCAGTACCATCGGCGTACAGGGGCTTAACTTCTCTGTTCGGAATGGGAAGAGGTGTAACACCCTGGCTATAGTCGCCAAAATCATTGTTCAAAAATCAATAAAAATAAATGAAAGAAGAAAGAGTAGAGCCCAAAAATAAAGAGTTACAAATCTCTGTATATAAAAATATATTGGTTAAGTCTCACGACTTATTAGTACTGCTCGGCTAAATACATTACTGCACTTACACCTGCAGCCTATCAACCTCGTCATCTCCGAGGAGTCTTTAGTCCCGACTTGCGTCGGGAGGGATACCTTATCTTGAAGTGTGCTTCGTGCTTAGATGCTTTCAGCGCTTATCACAACCGAACGTAGCTACCCAGCGGTGCCGCTGGCGCGACAACTGGTGCACTAGAGGTTCGTTCACTCCGGTCCTCTCGTACTAGGAGCGACCCTTCTCAAGTATCCTGCGCCCGCATAGGATAGGGACCGAACTGTCTCACGACGTTCTGAACCCAGCTCACGTACCGCTTTAATGGGCGAACAGCCCAACCCTTGGGACCTTCTTCAGCCCCAGGATGCGATGAGCCGACATCGAGGTGCCAAACCTTGCCGTCGATATGAACTCTTGGGCAAGATCAGCCTGTTATCCCCGGAGTACCTTTTATCCTTTGAGCGACGGCACTTCCATTCGCAGCCGTCGGATCACTAAGTCCTGCTTTCGCACCTGCTCGACCTGTATGTCTCGCAGTCAAGCTCCCTTTTGCCTTTGCACTCAACGCATGATTACCAACCATGCTGAGGGAACCTTTGAGAGCCTCCGTTACCATTTGGGAGGCGACCGCCCCAGTCAAACTACCCGCCTAACACTGTTCCGGATCCTGATTCAAGGACCGCGGTTAGAATCCAAATAAAACAAGGGTGGTATTTCACCGTTGGCTCCACCGAATCTAGCGACCCGGCTTCAAAGCCTCCCACCTATCCTACACATGCTTTACCCGAACCCAATATTAGGGTGCAGTAAAGGTTCACGGGGTCTTTCCGTCCATATGCGGGTAACCGGCGTCTTCACCGGTACCACAATTTCACCGAGCCCGTGGTTGAGACAGTACCCAGATCGTTGCACCATTCGTGCAGGTCGGAACTTACCCGACAAGGAATTTCGCTACCTTAGGACCGTTATAGTTACGGCCGCCGTTTACTGGGGCTTCAATTCAGAGCTTCTCCCGATAAATCGGGATAACCCCTCCTTTTAACCTTCCAGCACCGGGCAGGTGTCAGTCCCTATACATCGTCTTAATTGACTTCGCAGAGACATGTGTTTTTGTTAAACAGTCGCCTGGGCCTTTTCACTGCGGCCCCTTTCAGCTCCTCCCGCAGGGGATTCACCTACCGGGGGCACTCCTTCTCCCGAAGTTACGGAGTTAATTTGCCGAGTTCCTTAACCACGGCTCACTCGAGCACCTTAGAATACTCATCTCGTCTACCTGTGTCGGTTTGCGGTACGGACCAATATATTTTTCCCGTACGAAGCTTTTCTTGGCAGTATGATTACGATCAGTTTATGGGCTAAGCCCTCCCGTTCGCATCTCGGCCTTAAGGAAAAGCGGATTTGCCTACTCTTCCAGCCTACATGCTTAGACCACCTAATCCAACAGGTGGCTGATCTTCACTCCTGCGTCCCTCCTTACGGTCAAACAAAATATACCGGGTACAGGAATATTAACCTGTTTCCCATCGCCTACGCCTCTCGGCCTCGGCTTAGGACCCGACTAACCCTGAGATGATTAGCATTGCTCAGGAAACCTTAGACTTTCGGTGAACAGATTTCTCATCTGTTTTATCGTTACTTATGCCAACATTTGCTTTTCTATACGCTCCAACAAACCTCGCGATTCGCCTTCAGTGCATATAGAATGTTCCTCTACCACTCCCTGATAAATCAAGAAATCCACAACTTCGGTAGGTAATTTAAGTCCCGAGTATTGTCGACGCAGAGCCGCTTGACTAGTGAGCTATTACGCACTCTTTAAATGAATGGCTGCTTCTAAGCCAACATCCTAGTTGTCTAAGCAACTCAACATCCTTTCTCTGTTAACTACCATTTAGGGACCTTAGTTGGTGGTCTGGGTTGTTTCCCTTTTGGCGATGAAGCTTATCCCCCACCGCCTGACTCCCGAGAAACATGTATACGGAATTCGGAGTTTGTCTGGGTTTGGTACCGTTGTGACAGCCCTAGCCCAATCAGTGCTCTACCTCCGTTACACTTTTACTCGAGGCTAGCCCTAAAGCTATTTCGAGGAATACGAGCTATTTCCGGGTTTGATTGGCCTTTCACCCCTACCCTCACCTCATCCAAGCGGTTTTCAACCCACACTGGTTCGGACCTCCATGAGGTTTTACCCTCACTTCATCCTGGACAAGGGTAGCTCACCCGGTTTCGCGTCTACCGCATGTTACTTCAATCGCCCGGTTAGGACTTGCTTTCGCTATGGCTACTCTGCTTAGCAGATTAACCTTGCAACATACGAG
>PVMK01157923.1_pt1:0-5000 | contig 17933 bp, 14 predicted proteins | sample 1853481 | NCBI WGS metagenome assembly PVMK01 (sample SAMN08533507, study PRJNA380276) | Marine sediment metagenome, whole genome shotgun sequencing project. | reverse complement strand
ACCATGCGGTGCCGCTGCATCATCCGGTATTAGCCCCGATTTCTCGGGGTTATCCCAGGCCTAAGGGTAGATTGCTTACGTGTTACTCACCCGTGCGCCACTTTACTCGCATCCCGAAAGACACTTTCTCGTAGACTTGCATGTGTTAAGCACGCCGCCAGCGTTCGTCCTGAGCCAGGATCAAACTCTCCGTTGTAAATTTTTATATTTAAACGATTGTAATCCTAGCGATTATTCGCTTTATTTATTGAAACCATTTAACTGACAGGTTAAATGCACTCACTCTTTCAAAGAACAAAACCCTTCAAAAAGAAGGGCATCAAATTTAATTTCTATTATATCCAATGTCAAGGTATTGTTTAGGAATATCAAACTTTATTTTTCTATTCCGGCTGAATTCCTTAAAAAATAAATTTCGAAAATAGCTTTTCAAATATATAGTTTTTTAATTAAAAGTCAAGTTTAAAGACTACCTAAACGCTGCAATTACTAAAAGAATGACAGTAGCAATACTGGCAAGCATTCCAATATAGATTGCATACTCTGCAGCATAAGCTCGGAAAGACCTCAAAATTTCTTTAGGGACATAAACGTAATCTCCTTCTTCCAAAATTACAGTTTGTTCATAGGGAGATATCCAATATCGTGAACCTCCTTTGATAACCATTATGTTATCCGGTACAGCTAACTCTCCCATACCGCCTGACTCACTTATGTAGTAACTAAAATCCTTACCTTCAGCAAGCGGCACATAGCCGGGATTTGCAACCTGCCCAAATACATAAACTGCTTTTCTTACTGCAGGCACAATTATTACATCACCACTTTTTAAAATATACCTGGCTATATCCGATTCAGGATCATCTATCATTGTAAAATCAAGAGAGCTGCCTTCGGTTAAAACTCTTAACTGATTTTCTAAAAAGAAGTAAGTTGAATCTTCCGGGTAAACATTCGACATTCTATACATTAACATTGTTTCCAGATTAACAATTGTATTTCTCAGATTAACATCTTCGAGGACCGGCTGGTCCGCCAAAGAAACTCCATATTCTTTCTCTAAAAAAACTGCCAGGCTATTACCAGTATATAATTTTGCACGTCTTAATGATGCTTCTTTTGTAAAACCGCCTGCAGTTTGCAAAACATCGTATAGTTTTGTATTGTTCTTTGTAATTGGAAACGAGCCGGGGTTTCTGACTTCACCTAATACCATCACATAATAATTTTTCCGCTTGGTATCGGGGGCAAGTATTTTTATTTGATCTCCCCTATTTAGTTTTATTTTACTATTGATATCAACAGTATCAGTATATAACGTTTCACCATCGTAACTTAATCTGTTAATTAAAACTTTATTAACATCTTCAAATGCATTGTTAATTCCCATTGCCAATACCAAAGCATCGCTAAGACTATCTCCTTCAACAAAGAAAAACGTACCCGGATTATTTACAGCACCTGAAATTGTGAAAAAATTTCTCGAGATATCATTTGCAGGGAAAATCAAAACATCATCATTTTTTAAATATGGATTATAATTAAAATCACCTGTAATTCTAAACTTTTGCAAGTCAACTGCTATTTCATCTCCAGTACTTCTTTTTAATATAATTCCGCGTAAAGAATAGTTGTTTAATTTACCTTCCACTTTTCTAATAATTAGTGGATCGTTTGTGGTCCGAACTGCGCGCTCTCTTGCTTCGAGGTATATCCTGGTTACAAGCTGATCAACTCTTTCGGAGATAAAAGCGGGGAATGAGCCTGTTGCGGGGAAGCCGCCGCCGATGGTAACACTTATAGTTGCCGTGCTTAACAGATTGGAATTGTTCATTCGACTATCAAGCACCTGTGCATTTGCAAACACTGTAGCGAAAAGTAAGAGAATTATAATTAAACTTTTTTTCATTTATTTTTTCCAGTCTTTCTAATAAAAATATTATCTTTATCCATATTGAGTTTGGTAGTAATTTTGGTATTCACCGGAAATTATTCTTTCCCACCATTGTTTATTATCCAGGTACCATCTAATTGTTTGAGAAACGGCATCTTCAAAATTAAATTTGGGATTCCAACCAAGTTCATCTTCAATTTTTGTCGAATCAATTGCATAACGTCTGTCGTGTCCCGGTCTGTCTTTAACATATTCAATCATATCTTCCGATTTACCAAGCTCTTTTAAAATAAGCTTTACAATTTCGATATTCGGCATTTCCGTGCGTGCCCCGATGTTGTACACTTCGCCCTCTTTACCTTTTTCAAAAACCGCTTCCACTGCCCTGTTATGGTCGATAACATAAATCCAGTCTCGCACATTCATTCCATCACCATATACGGGAAGCTTTTTGTTATTTAGGGTATTGATGATCATCAACGGAATTAACTTTTCGGGGAACTGATATGGTCCATAATTATTTGAACATCTTGTTATCACAATGGGTAATCCATAGGTATGATGAAAAGATAACGCCATCATATCAGCCGATGCTTTGCTTGCTGAATAAGGACTGTTAGGATGCAGTGGTGTTTCCTCAGTAAATAATCCATCGGAGTCTAAACTACCATAGACTTCATCTGTTGAAACCTGCAGGAATTTTTTCACTTCAAATTTTCTTGATGCTTCCAACAAGACATTTGTTCCTAATACATTCGAACGAAAGAAAACTTCCGAACCGAGAATGCTTCTATCAACATGAGATTCAGCTGCAAAATTTATTACATATTTTATATCAAACTTTTGAAATAAATAATTTATAAGCTCGGCATTAATTATATCACCTTTAATAAAGTGATAGTTTTTTTTTGATTGGAAGAGGACAAAATTTTCGAGATTTCCTGCATAAGTTAATTTATCGAGATTGATAATGTTATAATCATCCCTCTCATCCAAAATATAATTTATAAAGTTACTGCCGATAAAACCGGCTCCGCCTGTTACTAATACATTGGTCATCATCAGAAAGAAAAGAATCCTATAAATAAACCTGATTGGATAAAGAAAGCGTTTGCATTTAAATCTGAAGGAACATTTTTTAACTCCTGCTCGTTATCAGCTGTCCAATCATCGTTGAATGCTAATTGATACCCAGCACCTAACCTGATGAGTATGAACCTGTTTAATGGAAAATCGAGATTAACAGTTGGGGTAAACATCCAATAACTGTTTTCTAAAGTTCTGCTAAAAGAAGTACTCTCATCCGATGCAAATTCTTCCCAGGTTCCTTGCCAGGTAAAATTTCCTGAGTTTTTATACAATTGAATTTTCAAAGTTCCAGCACCTATAATTGCGCCGACTGATAAAGCAATATCTTTAATGATTGGTATTGTATATTCGATTGTGATGCCTCCGCCGCCAAGGCTATAAACTACTTCTCTGTTAAAACCATCAATAGTTTGAGAACTTGAAACAGAACCACCATAACCCATTCCGCCGACTCTTAAAAATTTAATAAAGCCGAGATAGATAAATCCGGCACCTCCCGAAGAATAAAAGCCGCTTGTCGAAAGTTCGGGCATCCCGAATTGATTTTAATTCTACATTAACTGGAGCTAAATTTGGGATGTACCACGCAGGCACATAACCAATACCTCCGCCAAATGGTGCATCAAAATATTTTTTTTGCTGCTGCGGAAAATTTAATGCGGTGAAAAGTATAACTATCGCAAGAATTAAATATTTATGCATAAATCTTTCTCAAATAATTTATAAATTTATCAAAGGAACTTAGAAAAAACAAAAATTTTAATTTGAGGCACTAACTTACAAATTAGCCGAACAATTTAATAAGTCATTATAAGGGTATAATTCGATGAGTAGGAAATTTTTATTAACCGGCGGTAGCGGACTTTTAGGACAATACTTAAATATTGAAGCAGCAAAAGAAAATGATATTTTAACACTTTACAACAATAACGTTGGTAACTGTGATGAATTCAAAAGTAAGAAGGCAGATATTACAAACTTCAGTTTGATGGAGGAAATATTTTCTACATTCAAGCCAAACGTGGTAATTCACACTGCTGCGGTTACAAATCCAATTCCGCTGCCGGGGCAAAATCCTAAAGATGTTTATAATGTAAACGTTAATGCAGCAAAAAATATTGCAGAATTATGCAAAAAATTTGATACGAAGTTAATTTACATTTCAACCGATTTAGTTTATGCAGGTTACCGCGGCTCGATGCTTAAAGAAGATGCTAAACTTATTCCTGTTTCACTTTATGCTGAAACAAAGTTAATGGGTGAGATGAAAATAAAAGAAACTTTAGAAAATTATCTGATATTAAGAACCGCATTACTTTATGGTTTTGGGTTGAACCATTCGATGTGTCACTTTCATAAAATGAATGAAAAACTTAAGAACGGCAAACCAGTAAAATTGTTTGTTGATCAATTTCGGACACCGATATCTTTACAAGACGCAGTGGAGATAATAACCAAAATTGCACAAATGGATATAAACAATGAAATAATTAATTTAGGCGGAGTTAAAAGAGTTTCACGTCACGAGTTGGGAGAAATTCTTTGTTCCATTGTGGGTTATGATAAATCCTTACTAGAAAAAAATTCTTTAATCGATGTTCCCCAATTACCAAAAGTGAAAGATGTTTCGCTTAATACTGATAAACTTCAATCACTTGGTTTTAAACAAATGAGTATTGAAGAAAGAATTTCAAAATTAATCAGGGGTAATTAGCGCATTCGCGGCATTATTCATCTATAAATTAAGACAAAGGAATATAATGGAACAACTTTTAGGTGCACATACTTCAACATCAGGCGGAGTTTCAAAATCTGTTGATCTGGCAGGGAAGCTTGGCTTTACTGCAATGCAGATCTTCACAAAAAATAATAACCGCTGGTTCCAAAAACCCCTGGAAGAAAAAGAAATTGAAGCATTCAAAACAAAGCTTAAAAATTCTAAAATAAAATTTGTTGTATCACACGATTCTTATTTAATCAATCTTTGTGGCACGGATAAGGAGATATTAAGAAAATC
>PVMK01123347.1_pt1 | contig 17934 bp, 20 predicted proteins | sample 1853481 | NCBI WGS metagenome assembly PVMK01 (sample SAMN08533507, study PRJNA380276) | Marine sediment metagenome, whole genome shotgun sequencing project. | reverse complement strand
TCGCGCGTTAGACCTGGGGCAGGTAACAGGGAAAGGCCGGCTTGCTCTTATGCACAGGGCCTTAGAGGGTCATAACCGGGATTTCGCGGAGCTTGTCGCAAGGGTTAAAGAACTTGTAGGAGTCGTATAAAGCGGGAAATAACCAAATTCCTAAAAGCTGCCGCGCTAGAATTCAACCATAGAACAACGACTCCAAGTGTTTGTTTTTCAACTCAAAAATCTAATGCACCCGAATGGTCAGAACATGCGGTAACTGTTCAAATCACCTGACAGTTAACATGTCAAATGAAAAGCCCCGGCAACATCCTTTCCTCGGCTGAAAAGGTGATTGAAGGTTTTTGTGGCTTCAGAGGTTTTTTCAATAATTACCAAGCCAAGATTTTTTGATAACCGCGAAAACATCCGCTTCCGGCGTAAAAGCACGAAATCGTGAGGTGACGGGCTTGAGCCGTAAATAGGAGAACGGGACGGCAGCGCGCGGAAAAAAATCTAAAAAAGTGACTTGACAAGCTTCAAGTATTGATTATCATAATTGTTAGCCCCAAGAGGTCGAAAGAAAAGCCCGATAGAGACGCTTGGTGACAAAACTCAGTGGAAACAAGAAGATGTACTTTTCGAGAGGAAATTGAGTTGAGAAGCCAAGATGAACCTGAATTGGTAAAGTCCAGCTTTTGAAGAGATCACTTGGGGTTATCTTTTTGATAAGCCCTGCACTAGAAAGGCTTTAGCAGGCCGCCCGCCTCTGCAAGTGCCTGCTCCCAAGATGTCCGCGCATTCTGGCCCATCGATAATTATCACAGTCTTTGCCCAGCACAAGGAGACACCATGAGCGGGATAAAAGAAAAAATAATCGAAAAAATGAAAGAACACACATTGGCTTCTTTAGCCACCATTACCGAGGACAATAAGCCATGGGCGCGGTATGTTATCATCATAGCGGATGAACAGATGAACATCTGGTTTGCCACGTTCGAGGGCTCTCGTAAGACGCGGCAGATAGCTGGAAATCCGGAAGTGCACCTGACGCTTGGTGTAACCGAAGTGCAAACAGCCGCTTCCTGGCTGCAGATTCAGGGACATGCCGAAATTTTAAAAGACGCCGAAACAAAAAATGCCGTGTGGTATGATCTTTTGACGTCCATTTTCACCGGTCCGGATGATCCGAATTATGTTGTTTGCAAAGTGACGCCATACAGGATCGAATATTTCATGATGAACCAGCGAGAACCCGAAGTATGGGTGGCGTAAATACGTAACCGTTCACAGGTTCAGGGTTCATGTACCAATCTGAGCCGTTGATTCGTGATCCCGGAAAGGCAAAACGCATTAGAATATAATCTTCCAGATAAAGTTTTTGCACTGCGTTATCAGTCAACCTCCTTCGACAACGTACTATTTGTACGCCTTACTCAGGAGGCTCCTTCTATCCTTGTCAAATAGATTATCTGAAAGCCTATAGAACGATTTGAGAATATTGAGGCCTGGCGATTGGCCCTTTTTACTTTTTAATTTTTGCTATTATTTCCTCGACTTCTTTATACCCTTCTAAATAGAATTTTTCCTCATCAGGGTCTAATTCCTGCAGCAACCGGAGAAACTCACCCGCATGTTCCTTTTCTTCATTTGCAATATCCTGGAGCACTTCCTGGGCTAACTTGTTGTCGGTGGATTCGGCAAGCTGCTGGTATACCTGTATGGCTTCATACTCTGCCGCAATGTTAAAACGGATAGCACGCGCAAGTTCCTGATCGGTGAGTTTTCGGTCATTTTTTACTACACAGAACGGATTGCAAAATTCAGGCATTTTGTTTCCTCCTATTTTAAATATTTAGAGCCGATGACTTCACTAATTTTTAACGTAAATCATTTTAATTATTTAATCAACCATTAGGATTAATTCTATGGCGCATGTAGGAACGCAAAGGCAATATGGACGGTAGTGCAATGAAACGGTATACTTGGTTGTATAGGTCTGGATAATTTTCTGAAAACAGTACGGAATGAATAAGGCTAAATTGAAAAAATAGAATTAATGGTTATCGTAAGTGGTACTATATGCGATTTCGTCCTATTATTTAAATCGCTATAAGTTCGGAATGTTTTAAAAAAATAGCCAATTTAAAAAAAAGGGGGAATATTATGGATGATGTTGATGAAAAAACCCTGTGTGCTTTACAGGAAGAAGGATATATCGAATCCCATACGGAGGAATTCATAAGATTGATAAGCAACTCTAAGTTTTTTTGTGAAAACTGTGGCAGAAGTGCCGTAAACTCGAATAATCTTTGTAAGCCTGCCGAACTGCCATAACTGGCAATTCTGAGAAAAATAAGACCCCGAAACACGTTTTGCTGTGATTCGGGGTTTTTATTTATCCTGCCTTTTTTCCATGAAACAATTTCTCGACTTGATTTCCAGTGGCAAGCTCATAGGCAACTACGCCGCAGCATTCCGCCGTGCGATTTCAACGCCCTACGCCCCCTCGGCACCCTCGTCCGCCTGTGTGCCAAGACTCTCGATTAGTTGCGCCGCTCGTGCCTCTAACGGAAGTTTCAAGGCTCTGCGATGGCTTTGTAAGAATCCGGATTCATCCACACCTCGTAGTCCCTCAAGCGACCGAAACTCGAAATGGCTGAAACTCCCGGTCCACCTTGGCGGCCATATAGAAATCTCTCTCTGTGAGCCCATTGATCTTGTGCGTTCAGAGCTCGATCTTGCACTTGCCCCAAGCCAGATACAGGTCCGGATGATGGCCTTCCTCCTCGGCAACGGCGCCAACTTTATTTACGAAGGCCAGCGCCTGGGCGAAGTCTTTGAATGTGTAGAAGCGTTCAAGGTGGCCGTCCTTGTAAATTATATGAAAATTAAAGAATCATTTCCATTGCAGTGTTAAGCGTTTCTCTTTGTTCAAATTCACTTGAGTTCCAAACCTTTTCCCTTCTCTATTCAAGGTGGCCTTTAGCCATAATGCGTCATCTCGTGACGCCCGATGCACTTTAAAGCGTCTAATCCGAGTGGGTGCCATTTGTAAACCAGTAAGATTTCCGGTCGACGGTTCCACTTCCGCAAAGTACATCAGCGCCAAATCACCTCTGAATTCCTCGAAGCCGCCAATCCCTTCGTAGTCATTTAAAAAATCACCGCAGCCGTAAAGAATGAGCTTGTCCTTATAAACTTCAATTGCTTTGACATGATGCGAGGAATGCCCGTGAATAATATCAACACCGGCTTCATCGATAAGTCGATGAGCAAATATAGTTTGCTTTCGAGGAATATCATACCCCCAATTACTGCCCCAGTGAATGGAGGCAACCACGATATCGCCCTTGCGTTTCACTTCACTTACATTTTGGTGAATATAGTTTAGGGTGTTATCACCCAAATCCCTCAGCAAATTTACGCCGGGCCAGTTTTTAGTAGCGGCCCAATTTAAAGGTATTCCGCTGGTTGTCAACCCGAATGAAAACACAATCACTCTGCGGCTGCCTCCAATATTTACTATTGCCGGCGCCTCGGCTTCGCGAAGGTTTCGTCCTGCTCCCGCGATTTTCAGGTTAGCTTTTTTCAATGATTCCAACGTTTCAACAAGACCCGGATATCCCCAATCAAGAACATGATTGTTGGCCAGAGAACAAACGTCTATCCTGGCTGCGGTTAAACTCGGAATATTCTCCGGATGCATCCTGTAGTTGATACCTTTGCCTTTCCAATAATCGTTACTCTTCGTTATACTCGTGTCCAAATTAATTATCCTGACTTACGGTGCGATCCGGTCCAATTCCTCCAGTGCGTCCTCCCAAATGTAGGAAAAGCTCACAGGTTGTTGAATTGGGCCATTGACCTCCTCGGCAATTTTGATATATCCTGCGGCACTTTTCATGTATGGCTCGTGGATAAGCGGGTCACCGGGATGAGGTAACACCTGATCAATGCCTCTGCCGGTCATAACGTCACCGCTCATAAATATCGTGATGCGTTTGGAATTCCTTGATGACCTATCGGCAGCGCCGTTTCCGGTGGCTGTCATTTCCGAAAGCATGTGATTTTTCCCTGTAATTTCTTCCCCAAAAGCAAGTTCCGCTACAGCAGCGAAAAAGAGAAATCCAGTTACACTGAAAAAAATGAATTTGCTGCGCATCTCATTATCCTCATCAGTAATGACTTTCTCTTAGCTAAGTTCCTAGGTTTATCTTTATGCGTTTATGCGGAAAATCATTTCCTAAAAATCCCGCAGAGGGCTAATAGCTTTTAAACTCGGATTTCCTGTCTAATCTCCTTGCCAATTCGCTGGCGTATTTTCTCCCGATTGTATTGGAATGTTTTCCGGCCCACTCCGTCAACCTTGTTTCTCCTGCCGGTGGAGAATCTACATGTAAAAGATCCGCCATGAGCCCTTTAATTTCATCCCGGGTGATGAATACATCGTTGACAAGAAGGCCGATGACTCGGCCGGCAAACGATCCCATGGCAGGAGCAACAGAAATGATCGGCCGTTTTTTCCCGATGATTGTCCCGATTACTTCAACTAAACCGTTGTAAGCGAAGGTTTCAGGACCGATAGCATCTATAATCACATTGTCGTGTTTTTCTCCTTGTTTTACGCCTAGGACCGCAAGGTCATCCACATAGATTGGCTGAAGCCTGTAATTGCCGTCACCAAAAATTCCGAAAACAGGCAAACGGCGCAAAACCCACGCAATATTGTTAATCAAGATGTCTTCTTTACCGAATAGAACTGCAGGACGCAAAATGGCGTAAGACATACCGGACCTTATTAAGGCCTTTTCGATTAGCGCTTTTCCCCTGAAGTATTCGAGGTTGGATTGCTCTGAGGGATTGGTGATGCTGATATGGACGACGCGCTCGACTCCCGCCTCTTTAGCGGCATTGAACATTTTGATGGAGTTATCTACAGCCTTGGCAAAGGAAAATAATTCATGATTAAACCTAACATAATAAGTATTATAGAGGACGGAAACCCCTTTTAAAGATTCAGCCAGCCGCTCGGGGATATCGAAATTGAACGGGTAGGCCTTGACCTTGCCTGCGAACGCATTCGCACGTTGCGCCGAGTCGGTCAAAGTAATAACTTGATGACCTTTATCCAGCAATCTTCGCGCAATATACTTACCGGAAAATCCGAATGCGCCGGTAACCGCATGTATATCCTTAACACTCATATCTGATAATTCGTTGCTCCTAAGCGTTGATCACACTGCAACAGTCCCCCTCAATCCTAATGGATCAAGCCATAATAGTTTTAGCAACTTTTAAAATTTACCCAAACATTACTTCAACAAGTCTTTAAAATTACAGAAAGCATCTGATTTGATGGGTTTATATGAATTGGCCAGGCTTCGATGATCTCGATTTATATTTCATCTCCGCGCATTACTGTGATCTCCCTCCCAATTTTATAACTGGAGCGGTTGAAGCCGGTTAGATGTAAGGTAACATTTCTTGCATAGGGCGACGCGCTGTGCGATCCGGACGGATGGTCTTTGCAATCGTGACCTTTATTTTTCGTCGGCCGTCTGCAAGCGTAACCCGCTGGCCGAAATTCAGTCGGGTGATGACCTTGATAAATCCGCAGCTAAGGCCTGCTGGTTTAAAATTATGCTGTTTGTCGGGACTTGCGATGCTGTAAACCTGGTCATTGCACCAACCGATAGCCATATCGGTAACGCATGTCAAAACCATCCCGATCATGTTGCCGGCGGAGTCCAAAACAATGGCAGGCGCATGAGTCGAGACTTTGCGAAGGTCATCACCAAGAAACGCGTAGGTATATTCGGCATTGTCTATTTGTTCAAGAGCCTTATCTCCGATAAACGCTTTGGTGAAGCCTGTTTTTTCTGCGTTAAAGGGCAGGGCAAAGGTCCCGGGATGGTTGATATATTTCCATGCGCCGATATCCTGCTGAGCAAGTGGCAGGCCTGCTCCAGCTCTTAGAGAGTCTCTGGCGGCGAGGCCGCAGGCTCTGAGACCGTAAACTTTGCCGCTGTTCACCACCCTGTTCCAAAGACCCGGGAGACGATCCGGCCTGATAAAGATCTCAAAGCCGAATTCCCCGGTATAGCCGGTTCGTGCAAGTAGAATGGGTATGCCGTCAGTGAGCCGGACCGTGCCAGCTGCCAGTGGTTTTTCGTCGAAATGACCCCGAAATTTAAAATAGCGCAGGTCTTTCAGGATTGTCTCGGAAGCTTGCAGGAGATGGGTAAGGATCCGAGCCGACATGGGACCCTGGATGTCTATTTTGCCAAGACGGTCGGTGAGATCCGTGAGCGTTACATTTCCGGCACCGGCATAGGCCTCTAAATGCCGCTTCACCTTATCGCCCATGCCGGAGTTTAGCACAATCATGTAAGTACGATGATCGAAACAAAATACAATGGTGTCGTCGACGACTTCGCCGAGTTCGTTGAGAAAAACACCGTAGACACTCTCACCCGTATTCAGCGGAGCACGATTTTCCCCCACACACCGACGCAGGTCTTTACTGAAGCAAAGCTGCAGCAGATCAAAAGCATCTTGTCCTTCAACCATCACAAAAGCCATGTGACTGGTATCAAAAACACCGGCATTTGTGAGAACCGCCAGATGCTCTGTTTTGGTGCCCCAGGGGTACCACAGCGGCATTTCGTATTGGCCGAAAACCGCCATATGGGCCCCTTGCGCGCTGTGCCAACCAAAAAGCGGAGTTCTTTTCAACGATTTTTGCATGTTTGCGCCTCAATGTCGTTAACTTAAACTGAACCTGCAGTGGCAGTAGCTTTCAGCCACGAAAAGGAGTTCTCGATTTACAAGCTATCTCGTGGCTGGAAGCCACTCCCAGTGAGTCCAATATGCGGAGCTTTATCTGGTTGCGGGCCTCAGGAAAGATCGCTGAATCCGGCTTTCTGAATAAAAGAAGCCATTTGCTGCACGATTGTCATGGTTGCACTTCATGATTATGATTTCAAAAAATAAAATAAAACATTTTTCTATCTTGTCACTCGATTCTCGTTGTATTATTTTAAAGACATCCATTAATATTTCATTTGACAACTGAATTGGGTAATCAACTCAAAAATCTGTTGAGATAAAATTAATCGAAAATCCCGCAACAAGGAGGCGCCACTTATGGAAACAAATAAGAATAGTAAATTTGATGAAAAAAAAGACCGCCGCATTAAATATTGCCAAAAGGCTCCCGAATGGTCAGAACATGCGAGATTTGATACGGAAGACGAGCCTTGTGATGACGGCAGAACCGGAAGAATTTGCGGAAACAGAGAAGGGGAAAAACCGTGTCCGATCTGAAGTAACCACCGAATGCGATACAGGTTACCTCTTGCCTTGATCCTTTAACTCTTTTATACTTTCCGCTGGTATATAAGATTAGACGTTTCTACCTTTGATGAACGCGAAGTGGAAGGTTTTAGGTTATGGGAACAACGGAATTCGGGAACACGCTGTAGCTGTTCAAATCACCTTGAATAATTTTTAGATCCTGATAATATTTTGTTCCCCTGCACTGTCATATGACTGCCGGTGGTATATTGCTCGATCATCTCATTTACTCGCATTTTATCAATTGGATTTTTTTGTTAGCTGATTGAAACACTTGGGGCACCTGGGGCCATCATCTTTTGAGGGGTGCATCGGAAATATCGCATTGGTGCTCAGCCCCGACCATCCGCATTTCTCACATTTATAGATCGGATTCAAATCCATATTCTTAATTTCCTTGTTAAAAACATCGTGACAATTTAACCTTTCCTTACTTTCCCTAAATATTAGCATTGTTTGAATCATTATCAAGGATACGCCCACTAGTCGGGCATCCGGCGATTTAAAATTGACGCAAACATCAAACTCTCATCTTGATAGGATAAAAGCAAATCACCACTTGCAATAGGCGGCAGCATCTCGCCCATGCCGAAAATTAGCTACCAGTTGAAATGGGCGGCCGGAAAATAATCATTTAACAAGGTAAAGAATTTGGGTATTGGGATTTGGGATTTTAGGTCTGTTTTAGAAAAACAAATTGCTTTTAAAATTAAGATGGGTAATTTAATTTCGGTGCCCATTATGGGTATCGAATAACACCAATGGAGGAAAATCCCATGGCTGAAAAAATGTCTGAAAAAGAAAGCATTTGCCTTGAAAGATGCTATTTTTCTGCGGAGAATTGTCGGCAAAAACCGGATGGCACCTGGGACTGCAGTGCAAGTCCACGGTATTGCGAGGAATCTTGCCGCGACAAATAATAAGCAGGATAGCTTGTAAATCTATAGTGAGGGTGATCAAGCTTCATTATCAGGGTCACCCTCGAATTTTATCTTTGGTGTGATTTACAGTTTTTTTACAAATCCAACGAAAGGAGGATTTTAATATGAATACATCAGATAAGAGAGCCGATGAAATTTTCAAAGAAGGTATGGCCGAATTTGTTAACAATAGCTTTGATAAAAGTATCGAATTGCTTTCGAAGGCATTGGAATTAGATACGGATCACAAACTTGCGTTTGTTAGCCGTGGGTCGGCATTTCTAAAACTAAACAAACTGGAAGAGGCGATTGCCGATTTGGATAAAGCCATTGCTCTCGATCCAGGCTATGCTCGAGCCTTCCATCTTCGTGGACTGGCAAAAGAAAAGCTAGGTGAAAACGATAGCGCCCTGAATGATTTTAACAAATCCGTTGACATCAATCCTGAGTATGGCGCCGCGTATTTCAGTCGATCGACACTTCACACTAAAATGAAGCAAGAAGACCTTGCAATGGAAGACATTGAAATGGTTTATTATTTGACAAACAAAAATATTGAAACGTTTGCGAATGAAAACAACGTCTGGCGCTCACAGCATCTCCGGGTAGAAGCGCTCAAGGAAAGTGAGATGGCGCGTTAACGTTTTTCGTAAACTGCCTAATGCTCAAAACCAGCGAAATTTAGGTCAATTCCGGCTTTGAGGTGATGAATAATGTGGCTATTTAAGAATATTCGGCTGTTAATACTACAGCGACATTTTCTAAATTTTGGCTGCCGGATCAATATCTTGAAACGTTTTATTCGCGGCTGGAAAGCCGCTCCCACGAGAAATTGATGTTAAGTTAATGGCATGGACTTTAGGGTGGTGGGATGTCGGAGATCTTGATTATCCGGAATGAAAGAATGAATAATTAGTTTAAATGAAGGAGGTGTCTTATGAAAACCTATGTTATTCTTTCGCGGGTATCCTCTGAAGCCCTTCGGGATCCCAAGGATTTTAAACAGTTAGCAACTGCCGTATCCGAAAAAATAAAGACGGAGTGCCCTGGCATAGTTTGGAAGGATAGTTATGCAACCTTAGGACGATTTGATATTGTCGATGTCGTCGAATCGGATGATCCAAGCCAAATTGAGAAAGCGGCCATGATCATCCGTGCATACGGCCATTCGACAACCGAGACATTAGTTGCCACACCATGGAAACAATTTCTTGAAATACTGTAAAAACAATAACTTTGGGAATGGAATTTGTCAACATCTTGTTATTGTTGTATGTATTCCAAATAAATTCATATGGGTTCAGAGGATGCATTGAAGGAAAGCATCCCCTTTTTTGATCTACAGCAGGCGGTAAGGATATGCTCGCTGGGCCACACATTTGTGGGAAAATCAGCCCGAAGTTGTTCATACGCCTCTGTCCGTAATTCAGACGGGGGATGACCTTGATAAATCCGCAGCTAAGTCCTGCCGGTTTAAAATTATTCGGCATTGTCTATTTGTTCAAGAGCCATATCTCCGATAAACGCTTTGGTGAAGCCTGATTTTTCTGCGTTAAAGGGCAGGGCAAAGGTCCAGGGGTGGTTGACTATATTTCCATGCGCCGATATCCTGCTGTGCAAGGGGCAGGCCTGCTCCAACTCTTAGAGAGTCTCTGGCGGCGAGACCACAGGCTCTGAGACCGTAAACTTTGCCGCTGTTCACCGCCCTGTTCCAAAGACCCGGGAGACAATTCGGCCTGATAAAGATCTCAAAGCCGAATTTTGCTTACGCTCGATTGAGGTGGTAGATGACTTGACAGTGCCCGTTCAATTGCTAGATTGTGTGTTATCGGGAGGAAAAGGTATTCCTCTACGAACTCATCATTTAGACCACAATCATGCTCGAACGTTGAGCAAATTAAGATACAATGGAGGCAAACATTATGTCAGCCAAGCATATAAAATATATGAAAGTTATTGATCTCATCCCGGCGGCATTGTTGTTCGCTGGAGGTGTCAACTGGGGCCTCATGGGATTTTTCGGAATTGATCTGATTACATCGATTTTTGGCAGTATGAGTTTGGTAAGCAGAATCATCTATGCCCTGGTCGGCGTCAGTGCACTCTACGAAATTGTGATGTGGAAGTCTATTCAACGGCGGTGGGAATGCGCCGGGTTATTCAGCAAAACTGAAAGTGTTGCGGCGTAGTTTATCAGAATCCCTCTCCACCTTGCAGGATGATGATGATGATGATGATGATGATGATGGTGGTGGTGGTGGTGGAGGGATACTCACATTTCAGCCAAGGGGCTTCGCCCCAATTGGAGAGAATAATACAATGTTGGCCTCCGGCTCGTAGGGGTAGCGCCTACGCCTCGGAGAGATTAATGGTTCCGCCAACGGCGGAATTGACGATAAAATTAATCCGCCTGCGGCGGACCATTATTCCATTTCCGGGGTAAATTCGGAAACCTCAAAAAACATCTATATTATCAGTAGGTTGTAGAAATTCCGAGACGTTTAATTAGCGCCGGCCGGATGTGCGCCCAAAATCACGGATGGATCGGCAATACCTTCTTTTTATGTGACAAATAGCTGAAATTTTAGGCATCGACTTCACCTAAAAGCAGCAGGGTATATTGCACGCAGTGTGTCTTTGATCCTGCAGCAGAACAGGGCAGGTCTTCATGTTTAAAAACAGAACAGCAGCCGGCCAGATGCTGGCTGAAGAACTTTCAGTCCATGTGCGGAAAAAGGACACCATCGTTCTCGGGATACCCAGAGGGGGTATTGTTGTTGCCGGCGAGGTCGCTCGAAAACTCAACCTGCCGCTGGATATGGTCGTGATCAAAAAAATCGGCATTCCTGGAAATGAAGAACTTGCTGCGGGCGCAACAGGGCACGATAGTTACGTCCTGAACGAAAGCATTGTGCAGACGTTTAATGTTTCCGATGCGTATATTCAAGCGCAAGTCCGGAAAAAACAGTTGGAAGTCAAGGCATATTATAAACAGTTTCGGGAAAACCGGCCTCCTTATCCGGTGAAGGGCAAAACCGTTTTGCTGATTGATGATGGCGTTGCAACGGGTGCAACGATGATTATGGCAGTCCGGATTATTAGGAAGGAGTCTCCAAAAGAAGTAATTGCAGCATTACCCGTGGCACCGCCGGATACCGTGAAAAAGCTGGAAAAGATCGCAGACAAAGTCGTTTGTTTGCGGCAGCCTCATGATTTAAGATCCATTGGTCAGTTCTATGACGATTTTACCCAGGTGCCGAGTCAAGAGGCAAAAAGAATACTGATGAGTCTTCATCCGGGGACTGAGTAGCGTTGCTATATCGAAGACTTTTCGATTAAGGAATCATTCCCATTGCAGTGTTACCTGAAACAATACCTTTGGAATCCTGGCGACCTTTTTCATCTTTTCAGCGCGTTGAGGAAAAGTAACCTTTTTCCATTTTAGAAATGCGTTGTGCGATTTTTCAATGACACTGCTAACATCAACAAACGACATTTCCGGATATTCTTTAATGGTTTCGTTCGTTGCCGGATTTATTGCCCTGATAGCCATTGGGTTTGTCTCTTTCCGCCTTTTCAGACCGTTTGGCTTTAAGTTTTAATGATACGATACAATATCAGCCCGTCGGGGCCCCAGTGAAAAACAGGGAGCCTGTTTCCGGGCGAGCAGGATTTTTCTTTTTCGCGATCCGGTTTCAGCCCAGCGCAAAAAAGCTAATATTCACCGGCTTTACGCTTATTATCCAGCAGTTCCTGTTTTTTTGGTTGGCAACCGAGACCTTGCTATCAAGCAACCACAAGCTGATCAACACCGTTTGAAGACTGCCCGTTTGTGAGGCTTGGACGATTTTTTCTGGAAATATCATTTACCAATAGCTAGCACAATTCACATGCTTCCAACCAACGTTCTGCGTCCATAGCGGCCATGGCGCCGGAACCGGCGGCGATAATTGCCTGACGATAGATATTATCCTGAACGTCGCCGCAGGTAAACACTCCTTCAATATTGGTATGGGTCGAGCCGGGTTTCGGGACCAGGTATTCATTTTTATCCATATCCAAAATTCCCTTAAATAAATCGGTATTTGGTTTGTGACCGATGGAAACGAAGAATCCGGAACAGGGAATAACTTCCTTTTCTTCCGTTGGAACATTTTTTATACGAACCCCGGTGACACCGGCTTGATCCGGCTCTCCGATGACCTCTTCGACAACGCTGTTCCATTTGATATCGATTTTGGGATGATTCATGACCCGGTCAGCCATAATTTTCGAAGCCCGAAACTGATCCCTTCTGTGAATCAGCGCTACTTTTGAACCCAATCGCGACAGGAAAAGGGCTTCATCCATCGCTGTGTCGCCGCCGCCCACCAGCGCGATCTCTTTTCCCCGGAAGAAAAATCCATCACAGGTGGCACAGGCACTGACACCGAATCCCCGCAGCTTCTGTTCCGATTCCAGACCGAGCCATTTGTAGGAAGAACCTGTCGCAATAATAACAGCGTGTGTTAGATGCATTTGCTGATCATGGCTCCATATTCTAAAAGGCCTGTTTAGAAGGTCAACCTTTGCGACGACTTTAGTGTGTTTTTGGGCGCCAAAGCGTTGAGCTTGTTTGCCAAAGAGTTCGGTTAATTCCGGGCCTGGGACCCCATCGGGAAATCCGGGGTAGTTTTCTACCTCAGTTGTCGTGGTGAGTTGTCCCCCCGGTTCCATACCCTCAAAAACAATTGGATTTAATTGAGCTCTGGCGGCATATAGAGCAGCGGTCAGGCCTGCCGGTCCGGACCCTAAGACAATAACTTTATTAATTTTATCTTTATCGTTCATCCTTTCCTCCTTAACCTAGGGTGGGACGAATGTTGGTCGCCTCTTTTTCTGGGATACCCGGGAACTACGATAATCCTGCTACCAATTTGTAAATCCGTTTTATTAACGTAGATTAAGCCTTAAACAGCAGCTGTCAAATTCTAATATCAGTAATGAATTTGATTTGTTGCTCATCTTTGAGCCGGTTTTAGTAATCCCTGATTTCAGGTGCCAATTTCCTAAGATTCAAAACCTGTGTCATCATTGCTCTATAAATACTTTTCATCCGTGCAAGCTTAATTCTACCCATAAAAGTTAACCGATTCAACATTTGTTCGTATAGGGCACTTTTTGCCAGGATTTCGTTAGTAGGAGAAAAATTTGGAAGTAGTTTCAGAACCACTATCGCCGGTATCTTATTTTTCTTTGACGAAGCTGTTGCCGCTGGAATTCTTGAGGGCGCTGCTGAGCTCCGATGTGAATTTGGAAAAATCTTCGAATCCTTTCAGCCCGGCACGTTCAAGCAGTTCATGATTTTCGCGCCCATCTTTCTTTAGGGAGCAGGTAAAGCATCATTTTTTTCTTGACAAATTATATCACATTGTGGCAGGTACAGAAACAGAAATAATTTTCATTTAAAGTCGGAAAAAGATTCTGAACTTGGTTCATTACTAATATAACGACTCGGGTTGTAAGACATTTCGGCCCTGCTAATCTCATTCTGATACCGCTACCTGCTATTTGAGCTTGATTTTCTTTCTTAATTCTTAATTGCTGTAAAAGTAAAAAATCTATAGAAAAGACATCTAATCTTCCAAATTTGGTTTAAAAACCGGGACCGCCGTTAATTTTTTTGGGTTATTAATCGTTGCTGATACTTATTGATACCAATAACTTGAATAAAATCTATACCTTTGGTCAGGATGTGTTTGATTATAATATCCCGGTATTATTAAAGAATCAACAAATTCGAATCCTGTATATCGGCCCAAATGCTTTGCAAATCGCATCAACCTGATTTCATATTCAATGAAGTCACAATGGCCATAGAACTGGTGCACCAAAAAGAAGGTATGAAAGAGGCCAAAAATGAAGACCCGTGCGGAGAAAAGAACTTATGAACGGTGTGGCTGTACTGCGCTCATTGCGTTTTCCTATTTCAACAAGAAAAAATGTTTTAATGTTAAGGCAATTAATCACAGTGAGGGCGGTATGAGTTTTAAATCAAGTTTCTTCCTCCAACCCGGAGCAACTGTCTATATTAGGGCAAAAAAAAATATGCTCAATGGTTCCGGCACCGTTGTTTGCAAGGGGTTACGCTCAGTCACCCTCGCAGAGGTAAAATGGTGCAATGAAGAGCTTGATGGCGACGCCTTTTCTTATCGGATTGGCGCCAAATATTACGGACCGGTTTATTAACTTCCAATCATCCGCAGGGGAATGAAGCAAGAAAAATGAAGCAGAAGGCTTCGCTTGACTCCACCCACCTCCATTCAAATTTTCAGTGGGAAAATATAAAGATTTCCGTTACTTTTCAGCGCGAAGTCATCAATCATGTCATCCCGGAAGTTCAGCCGGATCTGATCCACTGTCACGATTGGATGACCGGTTTGATTCCGGCTTTGGCAAAGAAATTTGAAATTCCCTGCCTTTTTACAGTTCAAAATCCTGATGCCACCAAAAATTTTCCTTCCTATGTCGAGGACCTGGGAATTGATGCAGCGGCTTTTTGGCAACACCTGTTTTACGATCGGTATCCTATCAACTATGAGGAAACTCGGGAGACCAATCCGGCAAACTTCCTATTAATTAGATCTACAAATCCAATGCTTTTAACCTGTGTGAGAAGGTTAGCTCTATAATGGCTATCAGAGAAAAAATCCGGAAACGAATAAAACGATAAAAAAGTCCCCGCGGTTTTATTATATGCCATGATCGCAAAGCTAAAAAAAAGGCTAATACATGCATTCATTGACTTTGCTTTGGTGATTTATCTCTTTTGCCATCATTTCATACTTAGCAGTTACCAATTCGAAAAACGCTTTTTCAGAGAGTTCTTTCAGGTATAGATCGGACAAGTACCACCGTTTGTCGTACCTGCCCACTTTTCTGAACATTTCGCAATTTTTGGCCACCATCAGGTCGAAAGCCTTCTTTCTCATACCCAAGGTGCTGGACGCCCGATCGAATTGCGTAAAGCCATGATCCTGTTTCTTATACTCGTCCCTGGAATGGAACGGTCTCAGAATTTGCTTTTCAAATATGATTCCCTCCTGTTCGGAGAGCATACGCGCCGTGCGGGCTACCAGTGCCCCAAGAAGGCGTCGGATGACCATTTTTTGCCTGGACCGCGGAAGGACGGAAAAGGACAATTCCGGCGTCTGCCTGATGAATCTGTCGCAATCATCAAATATCTTGGCGGCCCTCCAGGAAGCGATCCGCTTGGCTCTTTTTTTCTCATATGCCGAGGTTCCTCTTCCCAAATATCTTTTTACACTTTTCTTTGCATATTTACGCAGAAAATGTAATTCCTCTTCAACCTCGGCGTAGAGTGTATAATCCGATTTTCCGCCATAAATGTCTTCTTTTACTTTTTCTATTTCAAGTCTGCACCCTGCTGCCAGTACCTTTTCGGTCCTCTTTTTAAGCTTTACCGCAGTGTCGTATATGGTTCGAGACACACTGTTTAGCATGCCGCTTTCGTAACGGCCTAAAGACTGGTCCAATATGCGTGTGGGGTGGACCCCCAGTTCATTTTGCAGAAAAACCAGAATGGGCCGTATCCGTCCATATGGAATCCGATCATCATGGCCCGTCTCGGCCAGTTCGTCCATCCATCGCTCAAGGGTTTGCTGATCGAGTCCCGCATCGGAAAATTTCTTCCGCATCATACGTTCCAATCCCGGTTCCACCGTTTTGATTTGACCGGTAAAAATCCTGTAATCGACCCTTTTAGGATGTTTTTTGCCGTAAAATTCTCTGTATAGATCTGATTTTGTGACGCCATCATTTAAAAAGAGCCAAAATTCAACCATGGTTCTGAAAACGGATCCATGCACTTTCCTGGCTTCCCTGGCTGGGGGAGCTTCTCCAAAAAGGATTCTGTAATGCCGATCCGATATAGATTTTACTCTTCTGTGCGTAACATTATAGACCAACACGTAGGATAGACCCGTTCGTTTAACCAGTGCCGGAATGGATTGTGAGAGGATAGTATCGGAAAAACGCTGCAGATCCTGATCCGTCAATTCAATGCGGGGTTTTTGCACTCTCATTCTTGTACGGTGATCCGTCATTGTCATTACCTGCTAAATTTCGGTTCTTGGTCGTTTTTTAGCAGAATTGAAGACCCTGCAACCCCGCAAGCAAGATTTAAACATGAGCTTTACTCGCTTTTGGAGGACGCAAAGGTCCGCTGAGCTCCAATAAGCTGCTGAATCGGTTCTAAGCCCGGAGGTCATATGACGGCCGATGTGCGGGGATTTTTTAATCTATTAAAATCACTGCTATTTCATTAACTGCCGCTTGCCTGGTGCTACCTGTCGGATAACATGTGATGCGAAATCAGCATGTCTCTTTTCCGGTTGTGATGAGGTTGTCTGTGTGGGGACCCGCTGGAGATTTGATCAATAAAGACGCCCAAAGCCTTGTGTGGCCGAATGTTCTAACGCTGCGATGAGATAAGTTTACACGGTCATGCAGGATCTCGTACACTGGCCGCTCTCCTTCGCGGCATCTCGATAGCATTGATGAAACGCTTTATAACTGGTTGAACAAAGGTCGCATTTTCTGAGCGCTTCCTCTCTCCAGAACAACATCGTTTAGCATCTTGTAATGATTTTACAATTTCCCTCACCTACTTTGGGATCCTCTAAGCGATTCGATCAGGTTTTTGCGCTATATTGGTCCTTGTATACATCTCGGCAACATTCATGCACCGGATGGTAACAGGAATCTTGATATTTTCCATCGGCATCTACGATGTAGCAGCAGCATAAATTTGGATCCCTGTTTTATCGGTTTCTCTCATACTGCATAATTTATGCGATTTATTTTTATCTATTTCAGTATCCTCGTCCATAAATGACCTCATATTTATAATGTTGTGAACGAACGCACGATTTGTCAAGTCATAATCATTTCTTGCTAACCGCCAAACCGGACCGCTCGCGTACCAATACAATTATATGTAACCGATACTCCGCATTGTCCATCTATATATAAATGACACCTAAAAATGATGCGGGAGGATATCAATGCATAGGTCAGAAGATATAAAGGATAAACTTCAAAGTACGATTAGACACCAACCGAATCTCAAACCATTAAATTTTTGCGTACCTGGAATTCTATCTAAATGTGGTGCGGGAACGACTTGGTCTGGGCACAAGCACTGTACATTTTCTAATAAATCCAGTTTCTTAGATAAGTGCATGCACTATATTGAAGCTATAGATGGACATTGTAATTGTGTGGATGCCCAAAAAGATGCTGATATAATCGTGGAAGATTAGCAAAATGCAAGATAATGAAAGGAATATCCGGAAATCCGTTCCGGAGGCAAGGAGGTTATCATGAAAAAAAGTAAGAAAATCCGCAAACCAGACTACGGATGCGATAGCCGCTGTGTATATGAATATGTCGAATGCATTGAGAAAGAAGACGGAGCATCCATCTGCAAGACCCGCGAGCGAAACTGTCTCGACGAGTGTGTGTTATAATGCGCAACGGCACCAATCATAAAAGGGGGGCTCACCAAGGGCTCCCTTCGTGCTTAACGCACCTCTACAATCCGCCTCAAAGACCTCTTTACCAGGATAAAGGCATGGTTACCGTTTATTATGATGGTGCTTGCCCAAAATGTGTCAAGGAC
>PVMK01153922.1_pt1 | contig 17936 bp, 13 predicted proteins | sample 1853481 | NCBI WGS metagenome assembly PVMK01 (sample SAMN08533507, study PRJNA380276) | Marine sediment metagenome, whole genome shotgun sequencing project. | reverse complement strand
ATTGGTTTGTATCAGCCAAATACACGGAGAGTTGCTGCTGTGACATTCCATGTCCTTGTAATTTTGGTGGATCATCTACAAAAGGTTACTGTAATGTTAATCGCCTTCTTGAAATTGAAAATGGACATTACAAGGGTACAGATTTAAGCGGAGTGACTTTTATGTATACAGAAAGTATGGGCAAATGGTTAAAATATTATGCTGAGGAAAAGACAAGTGACGAACAATTGAATGCGATACAGGAGCTTCTTCCACTTATATTTGAGTACGATTTCGAGCCAAGAGTTTTATCAAGCGAGCGGGTTCCAATTATAATTGAACGGACAGATACTGTTACAAAATACTCTGTACCAGGCTCATATGCAGAAGTCGTAATGCTCAAAGGACTTGATGCAGGTCCGATTAAATTTGATAATTTACCCTTTCACTACACATACGACTATATTCAATACAAGACTGTAATAAGTGAACACAAAAGTGAAAATGAAAACTTTAGTCATTCTGGGACACATGCTTTTGTGGGTCGAGTAAATGCTTCAAGTAATAATAAATAGTGAAGATGTAGTTGTTGCAAGGACGTTGTGAAACGAGAATGAAAAAACTATTTACAAACTTCCGAAGGAATGCTTTCGGCAAAGGCAATGATTTTAATTCGAGTTCTCCGCCGCGGCGGACTGACCAAAAAGAGAAATTCCGCCAAAGGCGGACAGGTATAAACAGATGAATATAAAGTTCAATTGTTGTAACTTGCACCGTGGTATTTAATATAATGGACTGCAAGCATGTCACCCGTTCATAAATCTGTTTGCCCCTCGCGGGCTCTTGACACAGTTTAATTTAAACCGCAAATTAATCTTATTAAAAAATTATTAAGGAGATGAATCCCTTATGTTTGTTGGAAAATCAAAAATACACGGACTCGGTCTGTTTGCAAAGAGAGACATGAAAAAGGGATATGAATATTATATTAATTTAAACCGTGTATCGGATGCCGAATATAATAAAACTACAGATGAAGAAGCGGAATTGTTTTTGTACGATGAACATCTCTGGGATTTAAGAAATTCGGATTACAGGTATCTCAACCATTCATTTTACCCAAACCTGGAGTGGTATGAAGATGGGGATAAAATAAGGATTGAAGTATTAAAAGACATAGAAAAAAATAAAGAACTTACAATAGATTACCGGTGGGATGAAGAAGACTTCGAGGAATAAGAGATGCATGTTCGTATGTTATTCCGAACCTCCCTATTGGACAGGTAGACTTGATGTGGAATCCAGTGCCTTCAAATGAGATGTCGGATCAAGTCCGGCATGACAGTTTACAATAATCCATAAGAAAAAGGATAGATCTTGCTATCATTCATAAAACGTATACAGGTACCACACGTATTTACTTTGCTAACAATCGTTGTGTTTATTTGTTCAATCTTTACTTACATCATAACTTCAGGTACGTACGAAAGAGAAACAATACGAGTTGGCAATCTTACACGAAATGTTGTTGTGCCGGGTACTTATCAAGAACTGCCAAAACATATTTCTCCAAAAGGAGTAATTATCGGAGATGAAGTTGAAGGCGAAGCATCGCCAGTAAGCTTATTTGGATTCCTCAGCGCTATACCAAGAGGAATGGAAGAAGCTGCCGATATTATCTTCTTCATTTTTATAATTGGCGGTGTGTTCGGGATTCTACAAAAAACAGGAACAATTTCTGCTTTCATACAAAAATTGCTTGATATGTTTGGTCATACGGCGAACTTACTTGTTGTTATCTTGATGATTGCAGTTGCAGTTGGGGCTTCAACACTTGGAATGGGAGAAGAGTTTATTCCTTTAATACCATTATTTTTAATTGTTTCAAAAAAACTTGGTTATGATAGAGTGTTTGGACTTGGTATTGTTTGGCTTGCTGCCGAATCAGGTTTCGCTGCAGCAACTACAAATCCTTTTACTGTAAACATTGCACAGGGTATTGCTGAAATTCCTCTTAACAGCGGAATTGGTTTTAGGTTAATATTTTTTGCTTTTGCTCTCTCAATTACGGTAATCTTTCTGCTGCGTTACGGTGCTAAAATAAAAAAGGATCCTTCAAAATCTATTATGCCCGAAGACGATTTCTCTTTGGAGGAACATTCTTTTGAAAAAGTAGATTTTAGTAAAAAACATTTGATGATAATGATAGTGGGAGCAGGATTGTTTGCATTTATTATTTTTGCTGTGCAGGAATTCGGGTGGTGGATAAACGAAATGGCCGGCGGATTTTTATTGATCGGGTTTAGCGCAATAGTAATTTCGCGTATGTCTATTAATGATGCCACAAAAGCTTTTGTTAAAGGGATGGAAGATATGGTTGTTGCTGCTTTGGTAGTTGGTTTTGCGCGTGGTGTGCAGGTTGTTTTGCAAGACGGACAGATACTTGATACTATTATTTACTCCGCAGCAGGACAGCTTCAGAATTTCCATCAATTTGTTGCTGCAGGCGGAATGCTTGTCTTCCAAACAACTTTAAATTTCTTCATTCCATCGGGTTCCGGGCAAGCTGCAGTAACCATGCCGCTCATGGCTCCTCTATCCGATTTGATTGGAATAACAAGACAGACAGCCGTTTTTGCCTTTACTTGCGGTGATGGTTTTTCAAATATGATAATTCCAACATCCGGCACTTTGATGGCAGTGCTTGCAATTGCAAAAGTTCCTTATGCTAAATGGTTGAAATTTGTTCTGCCATTGTTTGCTGTGTTATTTTTACTTTCAATTGTTTTTTTAATCATCGCTGTGATTATTCAATATTAAAATGGAGAGGAATAAAATGAGAATAAGATTCTTACTAACAACGGTTGGCTTTATCATTCTAATAATTTTATCCGGCTGTAGCCCTGATTTCAATACTGACTTCGATCCCCCAAAACCCGAAGCAAAACTCACAGATATTTTTCCTGACGAAATTGACGGAATGAAAGGAGTTATCACCAGGAAAAATCTAAAATCGTCGATGGTCGGTTTTTCTTCAACATACGGCGAAGGCAAAATAGTTATCAGCACTATTCAAACACCTAGTAAAGCTGTTGCCGATGAATATTTTGAATTTGCTATCGTGCCTAACTTTGATAAAATGAAAAACCACTTCAGAGGAAATGTTAACGGCAAGTGGAGAGCAAACGGGACAGATGAAGAAGGGCGCAAGTGGTACGGCTGGGTAAATAATAATTGGGTGTTCCTATTAAATGGGAGTGATACAAAATATTTCAAAATGGCGATAGATGCTTTTAGTTTTGTTGAGGAGTAGGATTAGTTTTTAAAAAGCATTGCTATCCCTATCTTTTTGAGCAAAAATAATTTAGTCTCACCTCATTTTCGCTAACTTATTTGTGTAAAAGAATTTGCAGGGGACAAATGTTATTATAGATAAAAAATTCTCAAAAATAATTGAACAATAAATTTGTAAGTGTTTATGATTAGCTCTATTTTGGCACCCCCTGTTTGGCTATGTGTTTTAAACTATTTCAATACTCTTCATTAAACTCAGCCATTCGGGTTTTGGAAAACTAAGATAATATATACTGTGAAGATGGCACTAAGATTTTCATTGATTGCGCTGATATCAATGGCAGCGGTAACTTGCACCAATTTTGATGATCATCAATTTAAAGTTGAGAAAAACGAAGAATCTTTAAATGAAATAAATTTCTCTGTCTTTTTAATTGGTAGTGATGATATTCGGTGCATAGGAATTATAAAATATAAAGATGTAACACTCCATCAATTTAAAATTGATAGTTATAATTTTGAAAAGCCGCTAGAGTTTTTAATAAACTATTCGGAGTATCCAATAATTGCCCGGGATCTTGCAATCGATTTTGTACTCAACCGAAAACCATATCTCGAAATTTTAATTCAAAATAAAGAAAAAGAATTCTACCGGAGTGCTCATATAACCCTTGATCCCAAAGTGCCCCCCATAATGACCGGTATTGAATTAATCGATAAAGAGATAATAAGAAGATTTCCTATGGGTTTCCGAGATGAAGTTTATGAAATTGAATCTTACCTTTTAAATTTTAATTTAAACCCAAATTCCTACATCACAGAAAAAATTGCAACTGTTTCTCTTCTTATAAAAAATAATTCAAAAATATTACCAACAACAATTCTGGTGGATGCGAAGATTCCAATTTATAAAGGGAAAAAAGAATTAAACATATCCGTTCTTTGTGATTCGGTTTCACTTAATCCGCATCTCGTGCTATATCCTTCTCCAAACAATAGGTATTACGATGGACCAAATCTTTATAAGATTACAAAAGCTCACTACACAGAGAATAACAAAGAAGTAACATCCATTAAGTTAACAGGTGATAAATATTTATTAGAACGTAATTTTACTGTTGATAGTTTAATTGGAGAATACGATCTATACTTAATTTTATCCGAAAATAGAAAGGATTATTTCTACTACGATCTCGGCTCCGTAATATTTGATAATGTGGCACCCGAATTTAACAAGTGGATAATTGGCGGTTACTACTTTTGGGGAAATGAATTATTCGAAGGAAAAGTTTATTTAGATTACTCGATACCCTTCAGCAAAAACCCGTATGAAGTGATATTTTCGGGAATGGTTTACGGTGATGTGAAAGATATTACGATTGACGGTATGCGAATTAACGTAATGAAGAACAGTAATTTACTATTCATCAAAACGATTTACATTGAGAATGGTTACAAAGACGTTAAGATAAAAGTAACTGATGCCGCTGGAAATTTAAAGAATTACATTCTTCCACTGGTTGTTTCAAATTAAACTGATTATAATATCTTCATTTAGTAATGTATCTTAGGCATAGAAAAAGTCATTCAGCCAAACCCCTTTTTAATTTTACTCAAGTTTACCATTTATAAACTGCTATATGAAATACCGTTTTCCGAGGGCATCCCTTCGGGAGAAACGGTTAAATATTAACCCACGACTTAAGTCGTGGGTTAATGTGAAAAAGACGAGTATACTAACCATTTTAACGTTTTTCTTTTGCAACCGATCAACTTGTGTCATTTAATATAAAACCATGCAAAGAAAATAATTATTGCGTAAAATCAGTTGGTATTTATTCTTCGCTATCCATTAGCAGAGCATCATAAAACATCATACCCATATCACTCTGCGGTAAAATAGGCATAGGGTAACCGTTCAACTTCAATCTGTATTTCAGATCTTCTATCACCGGGTCTTTAACAATTTTCACTTCGGTTTCAATCCCTAACAAATTTGGAATAAAACTTCCGAAATTAAACCATGCGCGTTGAGGGTATTCAACTAAATCATAATCCTTCTTCTTCAAACCTGATTTTTCCTCGGCAAGTTCAATTGCTGTTGATAATCCGCCGAACAAATCAACCAGTCCATTTTTCTTTCCATCAAATCCAGACCAGATCCTTCCTTCCGCTATACTCTCAATTTCACCATAGGTTTTATTTCTTCCGTTAGCAACCTTTAGTACAAACTCCTTATACATTGATTTAATTGAACTTTCAAATTTTAATAATTCTTCATCGCTTAAATCTCTGTCGGGGATAGGAATATTGAGCAGCGGCAACCGCATACCAAAACCTAAATCTGCATGTTTCCCCCGCTTTACATAATCGGTAGTTACACCCAATTCTTCTTTAAAAGATTTATTAAAATAATAACCCCCAATCACTCCGATAGAACCTGTAATAGTTGTAGGTGCTGCTATAATTGTATCAGCATACATCGAAAGCCAGTAACCACCAGAAGCAGCAACAAATCCTTGCGATACAAATACAGGTTTTTTACCGTTTGCCTTTTTCAAAGCCTCCGCAATCAAATCAGATGCAAGTCCATCACCGCCGGGAGAATCTACTCTTAAGATAATTGCTTTTACATTATCATCTTCTACTGCTTTCTGAACAAAATTAACTAAAGTTCTTGCTCTTATACCTCTATCCATTGCGCAGGCACCTATCGCATAAATTAATGCTATCCTTGGTTTCCTTCCCCAATGGTAATCGTTTGGTAATTTAAATTCCCTTAACGAGCCGGGTTTAATTAGACTTTTATCATCACCTTCAATTTTTTCAATTATACTGTCAATTGCATCCCAACGGGCAATAGTATCAACCAAACCTTCAGCTAAAGCTTGCTTGGGCAAAAAGAAGACCTGGTTATCAACTATGTTATCAAATTTTGCGTTAGTGAATCCACGTCCTTCCGTAATATCAATTTTTGCAAGCTTGTAAAAATCATCAACAAGCTTTTGCCTCTGTTCCCTGTCGGCTTCACTCATTTTATCGTTGGCAAATGTTTCCGCCGCTGATTTATATTTAAAATATCTTAGTTCACGAAATCCTATTCCAATTTTTTCAAGCGTACCTTTGTAATATTGTCTGCCTAAAATAAATCCCTGAAGCATAATTGAACCAATCGGGTCTAAAACTATTTTATCGGCTACCGATGCTAACTGGTATTCATTAATTCCTGCACGATCAATATAGATGACAACTTTCTTTCCTTTTGATTTAAACATTTTAAGCTGCTCTCTTAACTCCCAAATCATTTCCCTGTTAATTCTCATTCCTGATGTGTTTATCGCAATGCCTGCAACACTTTCATCATCCGCAGCAGCATCAATCTGTTTGAGCAGTTCAATCAATGTATTAGAATTATCAAAATAACGGTAGCGTTGATATTTAAGCGGTCCGAGTAAATTTATTTTAACATAATCTGTATTTTTACTGAGTGCAGTAAAAGGATGTCTGTCGTATGCTCCAATTCTTATTCCGTAAGAGTTAAAGGAGTGATTACCATCTTTATCATAATTTATTTGAGTTGTTATTCCTGCACTACCAAAGCTCAACTGAACTCCAAGATTAAACATATCCGTACTAAAATATCTTCCTGTTAAACGTAAGCCGTCAACCGGCTCAACCACAACACCTGCGCTCCAATCGATTTCCTCTGATGATTTATTTTTCCTGATTAGATAATCTCCGAATAAAGTAACAACTTCATTGGCAAGCGGTCTTACAGCAAAATCAAGCACTCCCTCGCCAACACTTTCTGAAGAAAAATTTCCGATTAATCCAAAATATAAAAATGTATTTGGTCTGTAATAGCTACCAACAGTAAAGTAGGTTTCTCTGTTTACACCATAAGTATCTCCCGAAGACCATCCAACGCCAAGACCGACAGCAAATGCATCTCCACCTAAAGCTCCTGAGATTTTATAATCGTTAAAATTTCTATTATTAAGATCGTTCCTAACTACAGCAAAACCTACATTTGGTAATGCTGCGAATAGACCCCAATTATTAAAATCACTCCAATTGCCCACCTTATCATTCCAGGTAAAGTAAAGATCGGTGGATGGTTGAAGAGCAAGAAATGCAGGATTATCATATCCATATAATCCAAACTTAAAGGCACCCGGAGAGGTTAGATTAAACTTGTTTTGTTCATAGTACGATGGGAAATGTGTTTGCGTATATGATGGTAGAATAAATATTACTAAAACTACAAGCGTGAAAACTGTTCTTTTCATTTTAATCCTCAAGTAAAAATTATATTATATTATAATTTAACAAACTATATTATTTGTTTGAATGATTCATCAAATTTTATCGGCCAAATGAACCGAGTCCCGATGAACCTGCCTATCCGGTAGGCAGGTCGGGATGAGTTCTATTAAACAAAGAATTAAAATTCCGCCTGAGGCGGACAGGTATAAATTGATAAAAATACTATCTTTGTATAAAGTGATTTTACACAATGATTGAAATAAAAAATTTACATAAAAGTTTCGGAAATAATAATGTTCTGCGAGGTGTAAATCTTACCATAGAAACAGGAGAAGCTATTGTTATTATTGGCAAAAGCGGCTGTGGTAAAAGTGTTTTGCTGAAACATATTGTGGGCTTAATAATTCCTGATTCCGGTTTTATAAAAGTTGAAGATCAAACTGTAAATGAATTGAATATTAAAGATTTATATAAGCTGAGGAAAAAATTTGGTTTTCTGTTTCAAGGTGCTGCACTATTCGATTCGATGACTGTTGAAGAAAATATATCGCTGGCGTTGGTTGAATCTGATAATAGTTACACTACGCAGGAAATAAAAAAATTAGTGGTTGAAAAACTTGAAATGGTGGAAATGCCCGGAACTCAAAACCTGAAACCGGCAGAACTTTCAGGCGGAATGAAAAAGAGAGTTGGATTAGCACGTGCTTTAATTACTAATCCCGATTACATACTTTACGATGAACCCACTACAGGACTCGATCCCATTATGGCCGACTCGATCGATATATTAATAAAAGACCTGACTGAAAAACTTAATGTAACTTCAATAGTAGTAACACACGATATGTACAGCGTAAAAAATGTTGCGAACAAAGTGGCGATGATTAATGACGGGGAAAATTTATTTTACCGGCAGCCAGGAAGATTTAATTAATTCTGATGACCCGGTAATCCAGGAATTTATCAAAAGAACCGAAGAGTAATTCTCATTTAAAATAAAAAAGGCGAAGAGTAGTTCTTCGCCTAATATTAAAAATAAATCGACGTAGTATCAACCTCCAAGTGCAAACATAATGGCAAATACAATTCCCAACTGCGCAAGGTTTGAACTTCCCTCGCTTCCAGCTTCGTGGAATATTAACGAATAGGTAACTTCTAACGAAAAAATTATTGCCGCAGTCATATACATAAGACCAAATCGCGGAACAATTCCAAACTTACTACTGGATTCACTCTGTTCATCAGATTCTGTTTGATTAAAAAATGTACTTGTAAAACTATAAGTATCACATAGTAGAAACAATCCTAACGCAAGTCCCACGTATGCTCTCAATGCTCCTTTCATATTAAACAGATAGTTAAAACCAAATAATATTGGTATTTGAGAATGAGAATTGGTTTGTGTAAAGCTGTCGCCATCACCAAAGTCCTGACTTTCCTCCTTGTCTCCAAATTTTATATATCCGACAGATAATGTTAACATTAAACTTCTAGCAATCATATAAGCAACAAATGCGTGTCCGGAAAAACCAGTCCCGGCAAAATTACTAAAATCATCTCCAATCGGAAAAGAAACATCCAAAGCCAACCCGATTAAGAATAAACCTTTCAACAATTCCATTTTTCCGGAAGGTGCTAATTTAGCGGGTAGTTTAAGTTGCATATTCGATTCAAAATTATGGTTCCCCAAAGTTGCAGTTCTTTCAGTAGAAAGGTCAGAACGCAGTTTCAATTTCATTCCGGCATTCGCCGAAAACGTAACCCCAATAAGTGCAATAATAGTAATGTATAGCACTTTATTCATAAGAAGCCTCCTATAGCTGTTAATAAATTTTTGAGTTATAACATTTATTCATACAGATTTAATATGAATATAAGTATTCGTTGCTAAAAGTCAAACCTTTTTTTAAAAAATTGTTAAAAACATATAAACTTGTGTCTTATAATTTAAATTATTAAAAATAAATTGACCTCATTCAATTTGCAACACGCTAGTACTATTATCTATTTATTAGGAATGCTGCTTGTAAAGGTGAGTACTTTTAATTCAGCTTATGAAACGAGCATGAAAAATCTATTTGCATACAAGGAAATGATTATAGTGCGAGTTCCATCTGCCCAAAAGGAGAAATTATAAACAGATGAAACTATCGAAAGATTAGAGATCATTAATCTTGAAGTAGAGATTGATAACTGGTAATTTGAAAGTATAAAGATAATTTAAGACCTATTGGCTCGAAACAGAATCTACTGAACTATTCTTGTTCCGCAGTTTTTGTTCGAAAGTTGAGTAGATTCGGTAATGATAGTCTCCTTGCCACCGTTTTTCACAAAATCAACTGCTGCAAGAATTTTTGGACCCATACTTCCGGCAGCAAATTGTCCTTCGGCAAAATATTTTTCTGCTTTTGCAACAGTAATTTTATTTAATTCTTTTTGATCGAGCTTTTTAAAATTCAAATAAACCTTTGGTACATCGGTTAACATAAAAAATGCTTCTGCACCAATTTCTCTCGCCAATAAAGCCGAAGCGAGATCTTTATCAACTACGGCTTCTACGCCCTGTAAATATTTATTCTTGTCTTTATAAACTGGCACTCCCCCCCCACCTGCTGCAATTACAATATTGCCCTTTTTTGATAGGTCTTTAATAATTTTATGATTAATGATTTCCTGCGGCTGCGGAGACGGAACTACTCTTCGCCATCCCCTTTTGCCCGGATCCTCCCTGAAAACAAGATTGGGATTTGCTTTGGAAAGAAGGTCTGCCTCTTCCTTTAAATAAAAAGCTCCGATTGGTTTTGTGGGTTCTTTAAATGCAGGATCATTAATATCTACAACCACTTGTGTAACAAGCGTTACAACATTCTTTCTTATTTTGTGTTCAGTAAGGATATTCTTCATCTGCCGCTCAATCATATAACCTATTCCGCCCTGAGAATCGGCAACACAAATATCTAATGGCATCTTCGGTATTTTATAGGCATTATAACCGGCATCGTTTCTGAGCATGATGTTACCAACCTGCGGACCATTACCGTGAGTAATCACAATGCTGTATCCATCCTCCAATAGTTTCAATAAATGAATACAAGTATCGTAGGTATGTTTTTCCTGCTGTTTGATTGTGCCAATCTCATTACCTCTTAACAGGGCATTCCCACCAAAAGCAACAACAGCAATTTTTTTATTCAATTATATTTCCCAATCCATTATCAAAATTATGTTTAAAAACAGAATGTAAACTTATAAAGCCGCACTCTTAAATAAAAACATTATTGTTTGATTTACAGCAATAATTCTGCCATCAATAAAAACCAATTGAGAGATACGCAGATATTTATTAAGTTTAAAAGAAATAATTACAAGTAAAATTTAAGAATGGATTCAAGAAATCAATTTGACTCGAAGGAGTTACTGAAGCCGGATAATATGCTTCGGCTATATGCTAGCGGTGCTTTTCCGATGGCTAATGCTAAGACGGGAAGCATAAACTGGTATATGCCCGATGTTAGGACAATTATTCCTCTGGATAAATTCAATCTCCCGCGCTCAGCACGAAAAGCAATTGAGAAAAAAAACTTTGAAATAAAATTCGATACGGATTTTACAAATGTAATTATGGGCTGTTCCGATAGAGAGGAAACATGGATATCGCCGGAACTAATAGATGCTTATAAAAGATTAAGAAAACGCGGTCATGTTCATACTGTTGAAACCTGGCTTAATGGTGAACTTGTCGGAGGTCTTTACGGTGTAACATTCAGAGGTGCGTTTTTTGGCGAATCAATGTTTTCAAAAGTTTCAGAAGCATCAAAAGCTGCATTGACAGCGTTGATAAATCACTTAATTGAAAAAGATTTTCTTCTTCTGGATGTTCAGTATATGACCGAACATTTACAAATGTTTGGTGCGATTGAGATTAATTTTGATGAATATACAAAGTTGCTGCACAACGCTTATACAAGAGGGTGTGAGTTTTAAACTTGCAGGTATGCATCACGATGCGTCTTTATATCTTATTTGAATAGATTCCTTTTCCGTAAAATAAATAGTTTTAAATTTTTGATAATGCGATAACAAAAGGATAATATTTAACCGGGACTCATCGAGTCGCCGAAACGATAGTTATTCTTTTTTTAAAAGATTACTACTTTAATAAATTTCCGGTGTATTAATATTCAATCACAAGAATGTATTTAATAATCTAATCTGGTTTTATCAGTATCAATTCACTTTGCGGTTTTGAAATAAACTCGCAGCCATCTTTTGTAATATAAACTTCTTCTTCAAGTGTTGAGACGCCAAAACCATCCACAGGTAATCTCGGTTCGATTGTAAACACCTGACCTTCTTCCAATTCCATAAACGGTAATTTGCCATATTTTTCCCATTCGGGGAAAAGCCCCGCACCGCCGTCGTGCACTTGTCGTCCCACCTGATGACCTAAACCATGAGGATATTCGGGATAACCATTTTCAGTAATGTAATTTCTTGCAATGGAATCCATATCAACTCCCTTAACTCCGGGTTTAATTGCATCAGCAACTTTTTGAATAGCATCATGAATAATATCAAAACCTTTTTGAACAGGTCCGGGTGCTTTATCTTCTCCGTCATTTAGAACGTACCATGTTCTTTGAAGATCAGAGCAATAATCTTTATACATTATTCCAAAATCCATATTAACAAGGGTTCCTTTTTTAATTACTTTTTCCGTTGGTCCTGAATGAGGACCTGCAGGATTTGGACCGGCAAAAACCGCAGGACAATGAGTGTCTTCCCATGCAAGTTCAAATCCTTTTTCTTCTGCAATCTTTTTTACAAAATCAGAAACTTCAATCTCACTAATTCCCGGTTTAATAAATCGTGTTGCTTCATCGAATATCTTCAGAGTTTCTTCAACAGCTTCCTTCATTATATTAAGCTCGGTGGCAGATTTTCTTCCTCTTAATGCAGAGATGATATCTTCAGAACTGATAAGTCTTACAGCATAAACTGTCCCCTCTAAATGCTCCAGTAAAACTTGATACAAACCATAAGATAATCCATCTGCCAGAACAGAATTCTTTGAATAGTTAATTGCTATGCTTTTGGGGTCTTTATCTTGCAGATATTTAATAAAAGGTTCTTTAATAGATTTTAAATAGCCGGTTACATTTTTATATAAGCCCGCACTTACAAAATTTTCCTCTTCCATATCGCCAACGATAGCAGTTGTATCACCATCTTTATTTATAACAAAAGCTGACTGCCAGGTTGAATTTGTGCCCACGACCAAATCCATCGCAGGATCGTGAATAATTGCACTTTCCCTCACAAATGTAATCCACATATCAATGTTTTTTTCTTTAAGGATTTCAATAGCTTGGTTGATTTTTTCTTTAAGAATTGTGTTATCCATTAGAGACCTCTTTGAAATAAAATTAATTGTTGCTGATAATTTATTAAATAACTAAAGAAGTTACCATTACATTTAATTTTGCAAAAAGATTTTCCTTATTGATGAACTAATATTATTAAGCTTTAACAGAAAATTGCTAATTTTACCAGCGCGTTTTTAAAACTTATTTTAAGCAGAGAGGAATAGATGAACGATTACGTTGAAGCATTGATGGCTGATGTTAAAGCTAAAAACCCAAGCGAGCCTGAATTTCATCAGGCAGTTGAAGAGGTACTTGGTTCTTTAACCGTTGTTTTGGAACGCCATCCCGAATACCGGTCGATGAAAATTCTGGAAAGAATGATAGAACCGGAAAGAGTGATAACTTTCCGTGTACCGTGGATGGATGACCAGGACGAGATACATATTAATCGCGGCTTTAGGATTGAGATGAACAGCGCTATCGGTCCTTATAAAGGCGGGTTGAGATTTCACCCTTCTGTTACTCTTGGCATATTAAAGTTTTTAGCGTTTGAACAGGTTTTTAAAAATGCACTTACAACTTTACCAATGGGCGGCGGAAAAGGCGGCTCCGATTTTGATCCCAAAGGAAAAAGCGATAACGAAATAATGCGTTTCTGCCAAAGCTTTATGACTGAATTGTACAGGCACATAGGACCAAACACAGATGTGCCTGCCGGAGATATAGGTGTTGGTGCAAGAGAAATTGGTTTCCTCTACGGACAGTATAAAAGATTAAAAAATGAATCAACCGGGGTGCTTACCGGAAAAGGAATTAATTGGGGCGGCTCGCTTATAAGACCGGAAGCCACAGGGTTTGGCGTTGTTTACTTTGCACAGGAAATGCTAAAAACCCGCGATACTGATTTTGAGGGAAAAATAGTTGCTGTTTCCGGATTTGGAAATGTTGCCTGGGGCGCAGTGCAAAAAGTAAATGAACTTGGAGGCACTGTCGTAACTCTCTCCGGTCCGGATGGATTTGTTTATGATCCCGCTGGCGTGAAAGGCGAAAAAGTAGATTATTTATTAAAACTAAGAGCAAGCAACAAAGATGCAGTGGAAGACTACTCAAAAGAATTTAAAGTTGAATTTTTCCCTGGTAAAAAGCCATGGGGTGTAAAAGTGGACGTTGCTCTTCCCTGTGCAACGCAAAATGAAATTTATGAGAACGAAGCGAAAGAATTAGTAAAGAATGGATGTTACTGTGTTTGCGAAGGTGCAAATATGCCTACTGCCATAGAAGGATACAAATTATTTACCGAAGCGGGAATACTTTACGCACCGGGCAAAGCATCTAACGCAGGAGGTGTAGCTACTTCAGGTTTAGAGATGTCGCAAAACAGTATGCGTCTTCCCTGGCCAAGAGAAGAAGTTGATAAACGGCTTCATGAAATTATGGTTAGAATTCACGATACCTGTTTAACAACCGCAGAGAAGTTTGGCGCACCGGGTAATTACGTTAACGGTGCAAACATTGCCGGGTTCCTTAAAGTTGCGGATGCTATGCTGGACCAGGGGTTGGTTTAATAAGAGAGTATGATGAATAAATCTTCAACATTAGATCAGATAAAGAATTACAGTCTGGAAAATGTATTTAGTTCGCGTATTAAAAAATTCCAGAAATTAATGCGCTACAAAGTTCGCGAGATACTTCTTGTATCAAGCATCTACGATAATTATTTGTTTGAAGAAGACGGACGGCTTTACGAACTGATCCGCGAAGAATATCAAAATCTTAATTTAAGCCAGGCACCGGAAATTATTCACGTAACAACCGGAATGGAAGCATTGGAATTGCTCCACGATAAAAACGAATTCGATATGATAATGACAACTCTTCATATTGAAGATATGCATCCGACAGTGTTTGCAAGACAGGTAAAGGAAATAAACAAATCACTTCCGATAATGCTCCTGGCATACGATAACCGGGAACGAAAGGAATTGATGCTTATTATGATACTTCGGTATTCTCACGGATATTTATCTGGGGTGGAGATTATCATCTTTTAATCGGGATGGTAAAATGCGTGGAAGACGTAATGAATGTAAAAAACGATACGGAAAGCATTGGCGTGCAGGTTATCATATTAGTAGAAGATAATGTACGCTTCTATTCATCCTATCTTCCGATTATTTACACAGAAGTTTTTAAACAGGCACAAAGGTTAATAAGGGAAGGTGTGAACACAACCCACCGCTACCTGAGAATGCGCGCGAGACCTAAAATCTTACTCTGCACTACTTACGAGGAAGCATGGGGATGTTTTGAAAAATATAAAGAGTACGTGTTAGGTATAATTGCAGATAACAATTTTAAAAAAGACGGACACAGAGACCCCGAGCCGGCTGAAACTTGCAGCCGCAGTAAAAGCCGAGCTCAAGGACATCCCAATACTTATACAAACAAGCGATCAGACAATTGCTGAGAAAGTAGAAAAAGTTGATGCATCTTATCTATTTAAAAACTCTCCACGGTTGTTATACGATTTAAGAAAATTTATGATTAATCATTTTGGTTTTGGAGATTTTATTTTTAAAACGCCCGATGGTAAAGAAGTTGCAAGAGCATCAAATTTAAAAGAACTCGCCAAAGAATTAAAAAACATTTCCGATGAAAGTTTATTGTATCATGCGGAAGGAAATCATTTTTCTAAATGGTTAAAAGCACGAACCGAATTTTGGCTCGCACATCAGCTGCGACCAAGAAAGGTGAGCGACTTTGCATCGACAGAAGCACTTCGCGAAGAACTTATTGGAGCTATTAACGGCTATATTCATGATAGGTCAAGAGGTGTTATTTCAGATTTTGATAAAGATTCATTTGACCTTTATAACAGTTTTGCCCGAATCGGAGGAGGTTCGCTTGGTGGTAAAGCGCGGGGTTTGGGATTTATAAATTCTTTGATAGCAAATTATAATGTTAATAATTTAATTAAAGGGGTTACTATTTCCGTTCCTTCTGCAGTGGTAATTGGTGCGGATGTTTTTGATAGTTTCATGAGTGAAAATGATCTTGAAATATTTGCCCTAAACGAAACAGATGATTTAAAAATAACAAATAAGTTTATCGATGCACCATACTTTCCTCAAAACGTAATAGAAAAACTATCCGGGTTTTTAGATATTGTTCAGGTTCCTCTTGCAGTACGGTCATCAAGTTTATTAGAAGATTCACAGTTTCAACCTTTTGCTGGAGTTTATGAAACATATATGCTGCCCAACAGTAATGAAGATAAACAGGTGAGATTAGATGAACTGGTACAGACTATCAGGTGTGTTTTTGCTTCCACGTTTCATAAAAAAGCCAAGGATTATATGAAGGCAACTTCATACCGGCTTGAAGAAGAAAAAATGGCTGTGATAGTACAAAGACTTGTTGGTGTTGAACGAAACGGTAAATTTTATCCAAACTTTTCGGGTGTGGCTAAATCATATAATTTTTATCCTGTACCTCCTCAAAAATCTGATGACGGAATTGCGCTTGTAGCTCTCGGGCTTGGTAAAACAGTTGTGGAGGGAGGTAACACAGTTCGCTTTTGCCCGCGTTTTCCAAAACATCTACTTCAGTTTTTTTCAACAAAAGAAACAATTAAAAACGCACAGCAGGATTTTTATGCTTTAGACCTTACAGGAAAACTTGATCACACTCCCGCTGAAATATCTGATTCGATGGTTAAAAAATATGATCTTGAAACTGCAGAAAAAGAAGATACATTATACCAGGTTGGTTCAACTTACTCGCCTGAAAACGATGCGGTTTATGATGGTATATCAAGAGATGGTATGAGAGTGGTTACTTTTGCTCCAATATTAAAACACGATGTTTTTCCATTAGCGGAAACACTTAATCTTCTTATGGGATTAGGAACGTGGGGAATGGGCTCCCAGATTGAAATAGAATTTGCTGTTAACTTAGATGTACCGAAAGGTAAACCCAAAGAATTTGCAATGCTTCAAATGAGACCATTAGTTATAAGCGGTGAGATGGAAGAGCTATCGGTTGATGAATACAAAGAAGAAGACCTGGTATGTCATAGCGATAGAGTGCTGGGTAACGGTGCAACTGAAAATATTCATGATATTGTTTTTGTTGATATAAATAAATTTGATAGAGGAAAGAGCAAAGAAGTTGCATACGAAGTTAGCCAGTTAAATTCAAAACTAGTTGAGCAAAAAAAACCATACATATTAATTGGTGTTGGCAGATGGGGCAGCTTAGATCCATGGTTAGGCATACCCGTTACGTGGGATCAAATTTCAGGTGCTGCGGCAATTGTGGAATCGGGATTTGCTGATTTTAATGTTACACCTTCGCAGGGTTCTCACTTTTTCCAAAATATTACTTCATTTAAAATCGGTTACTTTACTGTTAACTCATTTATTAAAGTTGGATTTATTGATTGGGATTGGCTGTTAAAGCAAACTTCAGTTAAGGAATTGGAATTCACAAAACATCTACACTTCGATAAACCGTTTTCAATAAAAATAAACGGTCACAAAAATAAAGGGATAATTACCAAACCGGGCATTTGATTCCACCGTTTAATAATTACTTGTTAGCTGTTGTAATAATTTCTATTACAGGAAATTCATAAAAACCGTTATACCCTATCAATAGTTCAAGTGTTAGTTTTCCATACCATATAATTCATCAGCTTAAGAGATGAACAAACTAATCTATAATAAAAATATTTATGGAGGTAATTAATGTCCGAATACGTAAAAAGCTTAATGGCAGAAGTAAAAGCTAAGCATCCTGCTCAGCCGGAATTTCATCAAGCAGTTGAAGAAGTTGCAGATTCACTAAGTCTCGTGTTAGAAAAGCATCCTGAATACCGCACTTCAAAAATTTTAGAAAGAATTATTGAACCGGAAAGAGTTATTATCTTTCGCGTTCCCTGGGTAGATGATCAGGGCGAAGTGAATGTTAATATTGGTTACAGGATTGAAATGAACTCTGCTATCGGACCTTACAAAGGCGGATTAAGAT
>PVMK01124452.1_pt1 | contig 17937 bp, 19 predicted proteins | sample 1853481 | NCBI WGS metagenome assembly PVMK01 (sample SAMN08533507, study PRJNA380276) | Marine sediment metagenome, whole genome shotgun sequencing project. | reverse complement strand
GCAGGTTGTCCGCCTCAGTGTCCGTAAGCAGCATACGTACGCCGCTCTCCAGCATGAGATCCTGGAAATATCTGAATAGCTTCACCGCTATGCCTTGCCGCTGGAATTCGGGCTCCGTGCCCAGCCAGATAAGATGGCCATACTTCCAGGCAGAGTGGGTCTTCTCTATGGTGCTCCCCAGAATGAAGCCCACGATCTCCTCATCAAATACTGCCACCAAACAGAACTGAGGATCGCTCTGGTAGAGGTTAACTACCTCGTACTCGTCCCAGGTGCGGTAGAGATTAGGGACCTCGCGGGCGGTGAACAGTTTCTCGCCCAGATGAAACACATGAGCCAGGTCGTCAATCTCCATTTGACGAATAACCAAATTGCCACTTTTCTTTTTACTGGGTTCCTCTTCATTCATTGCTTTTGGTCCTCATTTTCAATTATGTAGACTACCAATATATTATTATGCCCTTTGGGATTCACGTCAAGAACACTATCCTTTATCACTTCCATTCATCGCGGCTAAAAGCCGCTCCCACAGTACACAGCATGCGCTTCGGCAACCTGGTAGTGTCCGTCTCTTTTGCACAAGCTGTGCCTAAATTTCAGCTGGACTGTAAGAAAATCAATCTCCCGAGCGACAGAACAAGGAAGTCAAAGTTGAGAAGGAGTCGCAATGAAAAAACTATTTTCTGCCGTCCTACTTATTGGAGGTTTTTTGCTCTTGTCGGGCTTCAAGCTTGACAACGCCATCGTTCCCCAAGAGGAGATACTTTCAGGCGGACCTCCAAAGGATGGAATTCCCGCCATTTTGGAACCGAAGTTTATCTCCGCCGCAAAGGTCGCTTTCCTCAGTCCCGGCGACCAGGTCATAGGAATTGAGCTGGGAGGCCAAGCAAGGGCATACCCTATCAGAATCCTGAACTTGCATGAAGTCGTCAATGATACCGTCAATGGTATACCGATTGCGGTAACATTCTGACCCCTTACCCAATCTGGGGTAGTCTACTCTCGCACCATAGATGGGGCAACGTATACCTTCGGAGTTTCTGGTCGGCTCTACAAAAGCAATGTACTGCTTTACGATCATCAGACCGAGAGCCTCTGGTCACAGCTGCTGGAAAAGGCCGTTTCGGGAGCCCTGGTAGGAAAACAATTGAGGAAATTACCCTCCAACAGAACTTCATGGAAAACCTGGAGAAAAAGACATCCGGACACCCTGGTTCTGTCCACAGAAACCGGATATTCCCGGGACTATTCCAGAGACCCTTACGCTGGCTACTACAGGGTAGGAACGATTTGGTTTCCGGTTGGTGAAGTGCGAAAAGACCTCTCCCCCAAAGAGAGGGTCATTGGCATCGAGGTGAAGAACGAAACCAGAGCCTATCCTCTTGCTCAATTGCAGAAGAAACCAGGCATCACTGCAGACTCCCTGGGGGGAGAATCCATCCATATCGAAGTGAGTGCTGAAGGAGAAGTGGTGGCGGTCAGAGATGGTCGGGGCGGGGAGATCCCCCACATCTATGTCTATTGGTTTGCCTGGCAGGCTTTTCACCCTAACACCACGGTTTATCGGAGCGGGGAATGATCTCTGGCGGCGATGTGCTGAGTGATGGAGTAAAAAAGACTTATGAAATCCCAAGTTCCAAGCACCAAATATCAAACAAATCTCAAATTCAATACTCAATGACCAAAACACAAAACAGGTTTGGAATTTCGAATTTTGGTCATTGTTATTTGTTTGATATTTGAGATTTGGGATTTGGAATTTCTTTTCCCCTCGCCATCTTTACCGGCAAAACCATCTAACTTTGACATGGCGAGTCACTTGGCCGCAGGTTCGACCCCTATCTTTCTACTGAATGGCAACTTTACCGTCCCATTGTTCACCCCAGCTATACCGGCAAGAATGAGGGCTAGCGCCAAGAACGCACTCCAGTGGAGTCTCTCGCCTAATAAAAAAGCACCCCAGAAGACCCCCGTTATAGGAAGCAAATAGGTCACCAGGCTAACATTGGTGGCACCTATTCGGGCGAGCAAATAATAATAGAGTATATAAGCCAAGGCTGTTCCCAGAAGAGAAAGGCAGGCCAGGGCGCCAAGGGCGAGAAGCGTCGGCGACAGCTGCCAAGGAGCATCGATCACGAGACTCATTGGCAGGGTGAGAAATGCAGCGCAAATAAGCTGACCGGTGGCGGACACCCAAGGGGTAATTTCTCGTAGTCGCCGCCCGTATATGACTGCAATGGCATAGCACAAGGCAGCGCCCATGACCGCTAACTGACTAAGCACATGGGTGCCAAGGCCCTTCAAGACCGCAGGACCAAAGAGTGTTAGCACTCCGAGAAACCCCAAGAAAATACCCGCGATTTTCATAAAGTTGAGCCGCTCATCCTGGGTGAAGAAGTGGGCCAGAAGAACGGTGAACAGTGGCATGACCGCATTGATAATCGCGGCCAGTCCAGAGTCCATGTGTATCTCAGCCCAGGTTATGAGGGTGTATGGCAGAGCACCGTTGAAAAGGCCCATCAGCAAAAATGATCCCCATAGAGGACCGAAGGAGGGCATCCTCAGCCCCCGGGAGCGCAAGACCAAATAAAGCACCAAGGCGGCCGGTGCTGTTCGTCCGAAAGCCACGGTAAAGGGTGGAATAGTGGCCACCGCCACCTTGATGAAGAGGAAAGATGCCCCCCAGATGAGACCGAGAACGAGAAGTATAAGAAATTGTCTAGTATTCATTCGAGCAAGTCCTGGTCTTTGCCCACCCTACGTCGTACTAGGCAGTAGGCAGGTTGGTAATTAGAAAATTAGAGAATTAGAAAATTAGTCAAACAGGTCAGTTATTCACAGTTCACCGCTTACCGTTTACTGCTTACTGCTCACCGCTTACCAATCACCGCCTTCACTTGACAGGTTCCAACCATTCGTGCCAGAACTCTATGCTCTATGCCCTACCTGTCCTGAGCTTGTCGAAGGATGCTCTATGCTTTTTTGCGACAGACGATCTGGGCCACAGCCCTGGTGGGGTTTTCCTTGATACCCTCGAAGTAATGAATGATCTCCCAGTCTGCGAACATGTGACCTAACTCCCCTGATTGGAGCAGATAATCTGGATTGCGAGGCTTGCCAAATCGGGGCTGTTCAGCGGTGAAGGTCTCATATAGCAGCAATCCCCCTTTTCTCAAAGCCTTTTTTATGCAGGGTATCAGGGGCCTGTGCAAATAGCGAAAAACCATAATTGCCCCGTAAGCATGCTCGGGCAGGGGATTGACTCCCTCTGGTTCAAGATCCACCTGCCACACACTAATCTCTGCGCCGCACTCCGCTGCAAGCTCCCCTGCCCTCTCCAGCGTCTCACTGGAAAGATCTCCACTGATCACCTTCACTCCCTTCAGGGCCAGAAAAATGGAGTTGTGGGCTTCACCACAGGCGAGGTCCAAGACCGGGCCTGGTAAGGTCTTCTCAAGAAAAAGGCCACTGTGTTCTACCAGCAATTGGGCAGGTTTCAACTTGCTTTTCGCTGATCTCACCTAATCATCCCTTGCACATTTCATTGTTATTCTGGTAATCTCAATCATATAAGAGGAGTCCTCCCAACTTTCAAGCTTCCTTTATTGAGGCAACATTGTAAAGGCGTCTTTTTAGTGAGTATAGGATGCCCGAGGCGTGACCTGGTCATGTGCTCATCCTGCAATCCGCCAGTCAATTGAGAACCTACTCTCCCCTCTCGGTTCGTTCAAAAAGTGGTAATTTTCTACCCATTCTTTGCCTTTAATTACTCAATTTCCACAAGTAGTCTCGCTTCCTGCGCTAACATAACTCGCTGAAATAAAAAGCTATATATCTCTTTTCTCTATCTTGGCATGATCTTTTAATACTAATAGCCTTTTGCGTTACCCTTGATTGCCCCCGATAAGGCTGTCCAACCACTGCTTTCCCCTCCCCCGGCGGCCTCTGGCTCGTAGAGCCGACGCCTCGGAGAGGAGGGGACAAAGGGGAGGGGGACACCCCCACCCTAACCCTCCCCCGTCGAGGGGGAGGGGATTATGAAGTTATCGGAAAGACCCAGGACAACAGGTTTCGTCTATGCCAGAAAATTCCCTAGACCGCAGGAAAAGAGGCGACAGACGCTCAGATAAAGATAGGAGGACAGGTACGGACAGGAGGAGTGGTACCGATAGAAGGAGCGGCAAAGACAGAAGATTCGGCTGGGGACAGATCAAAGATCATAGGTTTCAAGGGAGTCGTTAAAACTACGACTACAGTTGCGCATTTGCTTGGTCAACCTTTAACAGTGATAACCGGATATGTTGACCTGTTATCGGCGAGCACCGAGGAAGAGAACACAAAGGAAAAATTGTCTATTATGAAGAGTCAGTTGGATTTGATCAGCAAATACCTGCATGATCTGAGAAATCTCAAAGAGTATAAGACAGTGGATTTCGCTGGAGTGACTCTACTGGACATAGACCCTTCAGACACAAACAAAGAATGATCTACCTTCTAAATCTTTCCTGATATTCCATTCCTCCAATACTCCAGTACTCCAAAAGAGATCTCAATCTTGCCTTGTCGAATCGCGACTGTTTTTGCTGACTGGCCCTGGTCTACTTCTTGCAACCAATTTACCCCGCCCATCTAACATTTTTCAGCCAAACAGGATATTACGCGGATGACTGCACCCGAACGCAACCCCACTCGAATTCTCGCTGTGGATGATGAACTTTCTATTTTGATGCTATACAAGGAGAACCTCCACGCCGACTCCAATTCCCACCATTTTGATTTAAGCATGTGTAGTCAAGCTGAAGAAGCGCTTGATGCTATTCGAAAGGCAATTGAGGAGGGAAATCCATTCGCCGTTGCTTTCCTCGATGTGAGAATGCCTCCAGGGCCTGATGGAGTGTGGCTGGCAGAACAAATCCGGGCTCTGGATCCTTACACGGAGATAGTAATGGTAACCGGCTATTCAGATACAACGCCCGACGAGATTGCCTCCCGCGTTCCCCCAACCGACAAGCTGCTTTATCTGCAAAAGCCTTTTCACAATTTGGAGATCCAACACTTTGCTGCCTCTTTGAGTACGAAGTGGCTAGGCGAGAAAGAACTCAGAAGAATTCATTACGACCTGGAAGGTCGCATTGAAAGACGAACCCTCGAACTGATCAAACTCAACGATCAATTGAAACAAGATATTGTCAGGCGTGAAACTGCCGAAGCAGAAGTTCAATCTACCCTGGCCAAATTGAGAAGTGCCATGGGCGGAATCGTCCAAGCCATGGCCTTGACAGTGGAAAGGCGAGATCCTTACACCGCCGGCCACCAGCGGCGCGTGTCTGATCTGGCTCGAGGGGTGGCAGTAGAAATGGCACTGTCAAACCACCAAATTGATGGAATCCGTATAGCCGGCTTGATTCACGACCTGGGAAAGATCTGTGTGCCGGCTGAAATCCTCAGTAAACCTGGACAGTTGTCTGAAATCGAGCATACTCTAATCAAGGATCATCCCCAGGTGGGATATGAAATCTTGAAGGAGATAGAATTTCCGTGGCCAGTTGCCCAGATTGTCCTGCAACATCACGAAAGAATTGATGGCTCCGGATACCCCGCAGGTTTGTGCGGTGACGACATCCTTGTCGAGGCGAGGACATTAGCTGTAGCAGACGTAGTAGAGGCCATGGCCTCGCATCGACCCTACCGGCCAACCCTAGGCCGCGACATGGCCCTAGAGGAAATCTCTCAGAACAGGGGAGTACTGTACGATCCAGATGTGGTAGATGCTTGTATGAAGCTTCTTCTAGAGAAAGATTTTCAATTTAGGCAATAGCGGTTTGCGCAGAGCGCAGAGCGCCATATCATTTCTCATTCCTCATTTCACATTTCACTTAGGACTTCCTGTTTTACTGAAACAAACACTTTTTGTTTTAAGCAAACCGGAGTTGGTGTAGAATGAAAACAGTACAGTACATGTCTGGGTTATAACCTTTTGAATTGTGAGGAGAGAAGATGAGGAGGTCTCGAGACGACATCTATCTGGATGTGAAGGCTCTCCAGCTTGGCAGTAAGATACGTGAACTGAGACTGAAGAAGAATTACACTCTGCAGGATGTGGCTGCCAAAACTGGCTTGTCTAAGCCATTTCTCTCGCAAATTGAAAATGACCACGTGGTTCCACCCGTGGCAACCCTGCTCAGGTTGGCCAGGGCCTTCAATGTTAACTTAGCCCACTTCTTCCAGGACGAGGTGGGGAGCGACAAAATTGCCATCACACGACACAATGAACGGATTCGAGTAGAAAAGCGACCTCACCACCGCAAGGGTGAGGTCAATTATGTGTATGAGACCTTAGAGACCAAGAAGACCAACAAGCAGATGGAACCCTTCTTAGTAGAATTTCCTGTGCAGGATAGCAGCGAGATGGTCTTCATGAACCATGACGGAGAGGAATTCCTGCATGTTCTTGAGGGCACGCTCGAGTTTCGCAGCGTGTCCCGGGTAGAGGTGCTTGAGTCAGGAGACAGCATTTATTTTGAATCAGACCTTAGTCACAGCTTTCGTTGCCTGGGGGAAAAAGCAGCGAGAGCTATTGTGGTGGTCTGGAATGGTTGAGGATTCAGATGGTACTCAGGTACCAGGTGTCAGGGTTCAGGTGTCAGGGAAAAAAATAAAAAAGCTGCAACCTGTCGAAGATCTCGTCTGCAGCGAAGCTGCAACGGGGAACACTGAAACCTCCATCAAAGCCATGCAACTCTGGCCTTGCTTTGGGTACCAGGTTTTCTAGATTCCAGTTTTTTGTCATTGGGGTATGCGTCTTGCATTTAACCCAACTCGAAGTTATCATTGCTGTTAGCCAGGATATCTCATAAATTGCTGTCGCGAGACCACGAAGATGGGCGTGCCACCTGGCTACCGCAGGGTGTTGGTTCCGAGGCGTACCTAAACGGTACGTCGAAGGTGTCGACACCCGAGGACGCCAGGAAGGACGGCCATATCCATGGTCGCAGCAAGTGATTCATGAAATATCCGGGCTTGATGTTCAGCCTCTGGTTGGGAGAATTGGATGAAACGATTGGGTTTGCTTGGTTACTGGCTCATGCTGATTATGCTGGTGGTTTTGTTTACCAAAGCACCGCCAGTTTTGGCGGCAGAGGACCCAATGAATGGACCCTGGGATAGTCCAGTTCACCGGTCTTCTGTCCACAAGCACAGTGACTATACCAATTCGTCTATAACTTCCGGTTTTTTCACTTCTCTTCTCACCTTTTTTTCAGAAGTAATTTCCCCGGTGGACGGGGACCGCTGCCCAAGCTACCCCACATGCGCTGCCTATAGTAAAGAGGCTTATCAGAAACACGGGGCCTTTGTCGGTACACTCATGACTGTGGACCGACTATTTCATGAAGCCGACGAGTATCGGTTCTCCCCCACCGTGAAAGTCTACGGAGTACACCGTATTTACGATCCGGTCTCAGCAAATGAGGTCTGGAAGCGAAAACCCTAAAGGCATAGAGCATGGGGCATGGAGCATAGGGTTTAAACATTTCAAAATCCGCAATCCGAAATCAAAGAATTCAGTAGTCAGTAGCCAGTAGTTGTGAGGAAATCAATCTTCATTTCGCATTTCTTCGCGCTCGCTGCGCTCCACTCAGTCCCCAACCTTACGGTCGGGTCCCCGGTTTCTCAATTCACATTTATCATTGAACACTCACAGATAACACTAATTAAAACATTTGACTAAAATGCCAGATGATAATTGATAAATGGGGAATGTGCATTGCCCCTCCGCCCTCTTGCTGCCTGCTGCTAGCTGCCTCCTGCCTGCTTTTCTTAAAATCTGCAATCTGCAATCTGCAAATTGACTCTGATGCAATTAAGTTGCATAATTGGTAGTGGACTTCGGACTTACAATTATGCCGCCCACCGCCAGAACACAAGCAAGGTGACAGCACTGTGAAAAAGGTGGTCATTTCTGGACTGTTGGTTCTATTCTTGTCTATAGCCCAGATTGCTCTCGCCCGTCCCCTCAAGGTATTCGTGAGCATTTTGCCCCAGAAGTATTTCGTCGAGAAAATCGGCGGAGATTTCGTTGAGGTTGCCGTTATGGTCCAACCGGGAGCAAGTCCAGCCACCTACGAACCAAAGCCCAAGCAGATGGTCGCCCTTGCAAAGGCAGACCTTTATTTCGCCATCGGCGTGCCATTTGAAAAAACGTGGCTACCAAAAATTGTGGCTACCAACCCCAAGATGCACGTTGTGTATACCCAAGTTGGTATCGAAAAGAGGGCCATGAAATCTCACCACGCACGTCAAGAAGAATCAAAACACCATTATGGTGAGACCGAACACGGACAGGACCACCACATGGGAAAGGATCCCCATGTGTGGCTTTCTCCGCCGCTGGTCATGCAGCAGGCCAGAAATATTCTGAATGGACTAGAAATTCTTGATCCAACTCATCGAGCTCTTTACCAAGCTAACTATAAGAGTTTCATCGTGGAACTCGTAGACCTTGATCTAGAACTGAAAAGATTGTTTCAGACAACGGCAGATCATTCTGAATTCATGGTGTTCCATCCTTCCTGGGGTTACTTCGCTCACGCTTACGGACTGGAGCAGGTGCCCATTGAAATTGAAGGCAAGGAACTCAAACCAGCGGAACTGAAGTATCTTATTCAGTACGGCAAACAAATTGGTATCGAGGTAATCTTTGTCCAACCTCAATTCTCCTGGCAAGCAGCTCGAACAATCGCGCAAGCCATAACCGCGCAAATCGTTGTCGTGGATCCACTCGCCCCCGATTGGGCCGAGAACTTGCGCCAGGTAGCAGTCAAGCTCAGTACCGCTCTGAGGTGAGGTGTTTCATGAATGAGCCAATTATAGAGGTCAAAAATGTCTGGTTTTTCTACAATGGAATTCCAGTTCTTCAGGACGTAAATTTCGCTGTTCGCGGGGGAGATTTCGTCGCCCTTCTGGGTCCCAACGGCGGCGGCAAGACTACGCTCCTCAAACTGATGCTCGGCCTCTTGAAGCCCGAGCGAGGTGCTATACGTATCTTTGGCGAATCTCCGCGGGAGAGCTCCCACCGCATCGGCTATATGCCTCAGCACCTCGATTTCAACCAGAGTTTTCCAATATCAGTGCTCGATGTGGTGCTCATGGGAAGGCTGCGTCCGGGCCTAGGCTGGTCTCGATACACCCAAAAAGACAGGATGGCAGCCCAACAGGCCCTGGACAAAGTGGAAATGGGGGAATTTGCAAATCGCCGCGTCGGAGAACTCTCTGGGGGGCAGCGGCAGAGGGTCTTCATTGCCAGAGCGCTGGTGGATGAACCTGAGGTACTCTTCTTGGACGAACCCACGGCTAGTGTGGACACAAAACACCAGACCGATCTTTTTGACATTCTCAAGGAACTCAACGAGACGGTAACTATCATTGTAGTCAGCCACGACATCGGTATTGTTTCCAGTCATGTCAAATCTGTTGCCTGCGTAAATCAGCAGGTTTTCCACCATGATCATGCAGAAATCAACGAAGAGATGATCGAATTGGCCTATCAATGCTGTCCAGTGGATATCGTTGCCCACGGCTTGCCCCACAGAGTCTTGCAAACACACGACGACGATGAGTAATAAGCAGCTGATCCAGAAATAGTGAGGTCTATGGAGTACTGCAAAATATCAAATCTCAAGCACCAAATATCAGGGTTTTAGGTGTCAGGTGTCAGGTGTTATTCAGGGACCAGGTGTCAGGTGTCAGGTGTCAGGGAAAATAAATATAGAAGCTGAAACCTGAACACTGAAACCTCCATACTTCTGAGGATTTGATGAATGCTTGAAGCTCTCCAGTTTGAATTTATGAGAAATGCGCTTTTGGCCGGCCTTCTCACCAGCATCGCTTGCGGTGTGATCGGCACCTTCATTGTGGTAAACCGGATTGTTTTTCTTTCCGGTGGCATTGCCCACGCAGCATATGGCGGCATTGGCCTGGCCTTCTTCTTTGGGCTGCCATACGTGGCGGGAACTTTGGGATTCGCCCTTCTCATCGCCATGGTAATGGCGGCAGTAACGCTGAAAGCAAGACATCGGGCCGACACCATCATTGGTGTGCTCTGGGCAGTGGGGATGGCCCTCGGTGTGATTCTTTTGGATCTCACACCAGGCTATAACGTGGACCTCATGAGCTTTCTCTTTGGTAGTATACTTACCGTTCCAACAACCGATCTCTGGCTTATGTTAGCTCTGAACGGTTTGATTCTCTTGGCTGTGGCTTGTTTTTACAATGATTTCCTGGCACTTTCCTACGATGAGGATTTTGCTCAAGTCAGGGGCGTCCGCGTAAAGTTCCTCTATTTTCTTCTCCTGGCAATGGTAGCGCTCTCCGTGGTCATGATTATCAGGATTGTGGGGTTGATCCTGGTCATTGCCCTGCTGACCATTCCACCATATATCGCCGAAAAATACGCCGGATCTCTTAAAAAAATGATGTTCCTCTCCTTCCTACTGAGCTGCTTTTTTACTATTGTTGGGCTCTGGCTTTCCTACACTTTCAATCTTACTTCAGGCGCCACCATTATCATGGTGGCGGGGGTTTGTTTTTTCATTTCACTCTTGATTGAGGTCTTGAAAGCGAAAAGGTTCTTTTCCGCTTGACAGGTCATGGAACCCCACTCCCACAGCAATGACCTGGGGATCCATTTGTCACAGCTATCGGAACAACCGACCTGAGAAAGGCAAAAGATTATGTGCAATCAATGTGACTATGTGAACCTCATTGAACATAGTGGTTTGGGGCAAACTCCCAATCGATTGCGTGTCTTGGAAATTATCGGAAACAGCCCCCACCCCATCAGTGCGCAGGAGATTATTGCCGCCTTGAACCAAAGCCGGGATGTTAACCGGGTCACTGTTTACCGAATTCTTGACCTATTGGTGGGAAACAAATTGGTTGAGCGCATTAGTGCCGGCGACCGCTCTTTTCGCTACGGGTTGGCCCCAAATGCCAACCACCAGCCGCACTCCCATTTCTATTGCGTAGAATGCGGTGAAATGGAATGCCTTCGCCCCGAACATATTAGCTTGGACACGGAGCCCCTTGAGCGCTCCTCCTTTCCAGGCTTGATCGAAAGAGTCGAAGTCCGCATTGATGGCATCTGCGAAGACTGCCGCAGACAGTGATCGCGGGGATCTAAAGGCTATGCTCATTTGTCATTTCGCATTTGTAATTTGGCATTTTTCATTGTGGTGGAGTACTGCTTTGGTTCTCATTGCTTAATGCAAAATGAGAAATGAGGAATGAAAAATGTAGAATGGACTACTCTTCCTTGTCTGGATAGCGTTGTTGAATAGATCGCATCACATCCAGGGAGGAAAAGAAGACCTTGATGAGCGCGGGATCGAACTGTTGCCCCGCACTTTGTTCCATGGTTTTAATGATATCTGCCTCGTCCCAGGCCTCCTTGTACGCTCTTTTGGAGGCCAGAGCATCATAAACGTCAGCTATGGCTACAATCCTGCCGAAAAGGGGAATCTCGTCACCTTTTCTCCCCCGTGGTTGCAGTTGTTGCACAGAGAAACTCAGTCCTGGCCCGGTTGCCGCCAGATCGACATGCCCAGGATAACCGTTGCCATTCCACCACTCATGGTGGCTCAGGGCAACTTCTGCTGCGGCCTCATCGAAATCTGATTTCTTGTCAATAAAAAGTCTCGCCCCGAAGAATGTGTGTTGTTTTATGATGTCAAATTCTTCGCCAGTGAGCCGAGCTGGCTTTTTTAGAATCTGATCCGATATGGCAACCTTGCCCACGTCATGGAGCATGGCGGCCATCCGCAGCACATCGCGCTTGTTCTGGATCTCTTTCGCGGGAATGTTATTTTCCTTGGCCCACCTTTCATATATCTCCACGGAATACGATCCAACCCGGTTGACGTGAGCTCCTGTTTCCTTGGGGTCTCGCAGTTCTGCCATCCGGATCATCCTCAGGATGAGGGTTCGGGTCATCTGTGCTCTTTCCAAGGCCATGGTGGCCATACTGGCAAAATGAACCATCATCTTGGCGTCTTCCTCTGAGAACGGCATGATGTTACCCTGTTCATTCTGGGCATTGATAACCTGAAGGACACCGATGACGTCTTCCCTCACTGTCTTCAACGGAACTGCCAGGACCGAATGGGTTTCATAGCCAGCAGTCTCATCAAATCTTTGGTCGAAGCGATATGGGACAGTACTCTCGAGTGTGTAGACATCCGGAATATTCAGCTCCTGACCGGTGATTGCCGAATAACCTGCGATGCTACTCTTGTCTGCGGGAATCGTAAAAATATTGTAGATAAGTTTCTCTCCTAAAGGCAGTCTCCTTTGCAGCGTGGCATTCTGAGTATAGGTGAAACGTAATTCGTCTTGGTCACGGATGTATATGGAACCGGCATCAGCATTCACAACCCGCCGGGCCTCGGTAAGTATGTGCTCCATGAGAATGTCAAGGTCTTTGACCTGATTGAGCTCGGTGCCCAGTGTAGTCAGTATCTCTAGTTTTTGCTTTTCTGTTAGCATAGGGTTAATCTCTAAGATTAACAGTTCAGAAGACCGAGGGCCTAATAGGTTAAGATTTCTTCTTGGTCCACTTCATTTCAGGTTGGTTCTTGAATCTGATCACGCCCCCTTCTGTTGGAGCGTAGTAAAAAGAGAACTCAAACTTCCGTCCTGCTGGAAGAAGATAGTGGATGACGTACAAGGTATTTCCATCTTCATCCATTTTTTCCAGGTTCCCGATGGGAAAAACATCAAAGTCAAAGAATCCCAGGCCCTGTTCAAAAATGAGGGTGTCCTTTTTTATTTCAAAAGGATGGTCCACGTATTTTGGGTCATCCGTCACCCAAACCCCGATTAACTCCTCGGGAACCGTGAATTCCTTTTGACATTGCGCCCCGAAAAATAGAATGAGAATCGCGAACGCTATGAATGTGCTCTTTGATTTCACTCGCGTCTCCCAATCGCGTGAATCCAGTTCTAAATTTTGCTAATATACATCCCGTCAAAAAACAATACCACCTCAAACTGCAAATTCCCTGTGGTCCCTCTCCATTCCTTAGCATCTCTGGTAGGTCGGGTGGTTTCCGCCTCGGCGGAGTTCACCCGACACCAAGTTGCGTCGGATCAATCCCGCTGAAGCGGGACTGCGCGAGAACGATCCGACCTACCCCCTAACTCGATACCGCTTCTCTCTCTTCCTGGGCCATCACCTCCAGGAAGGCCTCTACCACCTTTGGATCGAACTTGGTACCAGAGTCCTCTTTTATGAAACCAATGACGGTCTCCCGAGGCAATCCTTCACGATACGGCCTGTCTGAAATGAGAGCGTCGTAGTGGTCGGACACTGTAAATATGCGAGCCCCCAAATCAATATTCTCTCCGGAGAGATTGTCGGGGTATCCCGAGCCATCATAATATTCATGATGATGCAACACCACTGGTATGATTCCGGCGTAGGCCTCAATTGGTTCCAGGATTTTCGCCCCAATGCGCACGTGCTCACGCATCAGTTGATATTCCTCATCTGTCAATTTACCGGCCTTATCAAGGATCTCCGGCGGAATTCCGATCTTGCCAAGATCGTGCAGCAACCCTCCCCTATGCAGATCATCCAGTTGTTTCTGATTCAATCCCAAAGCCTGGCCGATCCTCAAAGCAAGTTCAGTCACTCGCTCAGAGTGGCCTGCCGTCCAGTGTGACTTGGCATCTATGGCCCTGGCCAAAGCATACAATGTGCCCCAGTTCAGTTCGTCCAACTCCTCTATCAGGCGGGCATTTGAGATGGCCACTGCCACCTGATCAGCCAGTTGACGAGCCTGGATTGCATCTTCCTCATCAACCGCTGTCGGATCGAGGTAGCCCAGAACGATCAATCCGGAAAGTTTCTCGGCAACAAACATGGGAAGGGTCAAAAATAATTCCGCTTCCAACTCCGCCAGGGAGGTAAGATAGTGGGGGAATTTCTTATTTGAGTCTACTAACAATTGTTCGGGATGATCATAGAATTCCTGCACCTCGGCAGCTGTGAGCCTAATGGGCACCAGCCAGTTTTCGCTTTCTGACTCGCCATATTGGACATGCATCAGCCCTCCATCTGAAGATTCAGCATCCAGCAGAGCCACGCCCACGCAATCACAGGGGAATAGCTCTCGCATCCGGTTGAGCACCGTGTCCACGATGAGTCTGGTATCCAGCGCCGAAAGGATGGCGCGGTCGATTTCATTCATTGTGGTCAGGGCGTTAAATTGCTTGCCCAATCTACTGGCCATGGCATTGAAAGATTCCGCCAACTCCTGAAACTCGTCGCCGCTGGTGACTGTCACTCTGGTATCAAAGTCTCTCCCGGCAATGCGTTTTGTACCCTCCTGCAATCTTTCCAAAGGGATCAGATTTCTTCGAATCTGATTAATGCTGAGAAGTAACACCACCCACAGTGACAGCAGGACCACAAGGGGAAAGATCTTTTTGAATTTTGACATGGGCGCAAGCACGTGGGCTTTGAATTCGCCCAGGGCAATGATCCACTTGGGTACAAGAAACGCGTTTTCCATGTACAAGGACGAGTACGTTCCCACGCCTTCTCTATCTTCGTACCGCCAGTCAAATGGCCCTGAGTGGGTACGGGTCATTTCACCTATTTGCTGTTCGGAAAATGATACGGGTTCTGGAAGGGTACTGAAGAGCACCGCGCCTGCCTGGTCAAGTACCCAGAGTTGGGTCATGGGCGGCAGTGGGTTCTCGTCCGCCCCACGCCACAAATACGTTATCTTGACCTCAGCGACAAGGGTTCCTCTGCTCGGCTGGGCTGGGTCGAGCAACCTGCGCATGAGAATGACCGCTGGCCGACCCGCCCGGGCCCTGGCACTTATAGAGGTTTTGCCCTTACGCAGGTGTACCTCTTGCGCCACGGTGAGCGGTGGCGGCTTTTGAACGGTCCCCAAAAGAGATATTGGCTTGCCCGCCTCGGTAATCACTCCCAGAGATTCGAGCCGCTCTTTCAGACGACCGCTGATTTCTGCGACCGGTTCTCGCAAGCTGTCTTCATCTGCTGGATTCAAGCTGGAGGCTGCAATCTCCATCCCGATCTCGAGAAACAAAAGCCGTTCAAAAAGATGCATGCCCATGGCTCCGGCTGCCTGGTGCAATCGCTCCTGGCTCTGCTCATTGAGCTGTCTGGTCACATGTTGAAAAGAGAGTACGGCCAAGATTGTAACGGGAAGGAGCGCACAGGTGATAAATAGAAGAAAGATTCTTCTGGCCACCTTGCTGCGGAGAAATGTACGGTCAACTTTCATGATCTGAAATCCGGTTAGAATTTAGCCCCCTACGCCCACATAACGTCCGTTCGCAGCTCGAACGATGTCATCAGCTCCTTTGTTTGAGGTGATCTGGTTGTGAGTGGGAACTTGTCTGTCAGGTCCCACACTGTAAAGGTCAAAATCGTAGTTGAGGGGATTATAGCTCCGGTCCCTGCGACAAAACTTGGGTTTTCCACCTCCGGTATGCGGCCCTTGGGCGAGATTCCTGTACTGGTATGGTGTCCCCCATGGATCTTTGAAGTGGTCCTTGCCAATCTCATGCATGCTCTCGAGCATGAACGTTATGATCGGCTGCCTCCCACCAGGATAATAGCCTCTTTCCATCTCAAATAAGATGATCTCCTTTTCCACCATACGGATTTCCGTAACAGCTCGCGTCACGTTCGCCTGATGCATATAATCTGCGGTCAACGGCACCGCAATGCCGGCAAGCGTTAGCACTATGAGAATGGCGATGAGGAGTTCGATCAGAGTAAAGCCATGACACGGCCCCGCTGGTCTCTGCTTACATGTTGGAGCCACATCAAGATGCTTCAGCAGCACCGACAAACATACAGACACGGATTTTAATCCATATTTGCCCATACGTTTCCACTGGGTGCCGCGGTTTTAATGTGCGTTCTAGCCTCGCCCCTCGAACTCCAGCGTCTCAGGCCAGCGGTTCTGATCCCACCCTGACCGGTGGCGGCACAACATGGGCGTTACAAGATCTGATCCACACCTATCACCGGCAGCGCCAACGGAGCAGTCAACCGGCTGCGGCGAAGAATTTCCTTTGACAACTTTTTCCTCTCTTCGCCTAACCTGCATTATTCATAAAAGCGAAGTTAGTTCATGAATAATCCGGGCTAATTACCCTTGAATTCTTAACTTCTCCGTCTCAAGAGGCTAAAACAGCAAGAAACATACCATCCTAACTTGCGCCTGTCCACCCTCTGGCAGACTTGTAGGGTAAGGGAGAAATGTCACTTTTTTCCTTGCCACTTCTTCCGCCTTCTTGTAGCCTGAAATTAGCCCATTTCCTGCTTCTCGGAGCGATCTCATCATCTCAATTCTCCACTTGCCCTGTAAGGGTTAACACTGGTAGCGGCGAACTTATTGGGCAAAAGTGAACCTCAGCAGAATTGATTCGATGTCCTTATCAAAAAAAATCGGCATGGAAGACAAAGATAAAGCAAAAGACCAACTCATTGATGAGCTGGTCATTTTACGTAAGAAGATCAGCGAATTGGAACTTCTGGAAGCTGAACGTGAGGAGATAGAGAAAGCCCTACGCGAGAGGGAAGAGAGATATCGCGCCATAGTGAATGCTTTTGACGGACTTGTTTACATATGCTCCGAGAATTTCCATATTGAATTTATGAACGAGGAGTGTATCAAACGAACCGGTTACGATGCCACCGGAGAATTTTGTTACAGAGTTCTTCATGATCGTGATTCAACGTGCCCCTGGTGCGTCAACGAGCGGGTGTTAAAAGGCGAGACCGTACGATGGGAAGTGCAAAGTCCCAAAGACAACCGCTGGTACTATATTGTAAATACGCCGATATATAAAGCTGATGGCACTGTGTCTAAACAAGCTATGATTCTGGACATCACCGATCGCAAGGAGATGGAGGAGGCCCTGGAAAGAAGCGCTGAAAAAATCAAACGATTTGCCTATTCCGTATCACACGATCTCAAGAGTCCTGCTGCTGCTATTTATGGCCTCACAAAACGTCTTCATGAACATTACGGCGATAGTCTCGATGAAAAAGGCAGGAGGTACTGTGCTCAGATATTAAGAGCTTCCTTGCATGTCGGAGCGCTCATTGAGAAGATTAACGCCTACATCGAGGCCAAGGAAGCGCCACTAAAAACCGAAGAGATTGATCTCAGGGAGATTCTGCAAATCATTAAAGATGAGTTTTCCCCTCGGTTGACTATTCGTCAAATCACCTGGCTGGAAGCTGAAACCATACCTGAAATTAAAGCTGACAAGTTGTCCATGCTCAGGGTATTTCGGAATTTTGTGGACAACGCTTTGAAATACGGTGGAGAAGGTCTCAGTGAAATCAGCATTGGATATCAGGGGAACGACGACTTCCACATCTTCTCTGTGAGCGACAACGGGGCAGGCATACGGGGGGGAGATTATGAAGGGCTTTTTGCCGCCTTTCGCAGGGATGACACCTCCAAGGCAGTGGAGGGAGCTGGACTTGGATTAGCCATAGTGAGCGAGATAGCTGAACGCCACAAAGGCCGAGTTTGGGCGGAGCCTGGGAAAGACCAGGGAGCAACATTTTTTATCTCGGTGTCAAAGGATCTCTGAACGGTTATGGCAGCCCAAACCCCAAGCACCAAATCTCAGGGTTATAGGTGTCAGGTGTCGGGTGTCAGGAAAAAGAAACATAGAAGCTGAAACCTGAACACTGAACACTGAAACCTCCATCCGTCCTGAACACTGAAACCTGAACACTGAAACCTTAGTCATTGTGATTTGTTATTTGGAATTTGCAGTCACTTCAGTACTCCAAAACAGCTCATCATCTTTACCGGTAAAGTCATTGAACTCTGACCGGGTCCTTCGAAGATCCCGCTATGCGGGGAAGGACCAGGC
>PVMK01158516.1_pt1 | contig 17942 bp, 16 predicted proteins | sample 1853481 | NCBI WGS metagenome assembly PVMK01 (sample SAMN08533507, study PRJNA380276) | Marine sediment metagenome, whole genome shotgun sequencing project. | reverse complement strand
GTGTCATCGAGCCGCTGGTGCAAATATACGTTGTTGGCACCAAGCGCAACCAATGCCTCAGCATTGTCAGACAAACCTGAGCCGGCCTGCGAAGGTTGCCGGTCTGAGGCGTTCAGGCCGCCAACTGACGCCACTCGGCCAGGACGGCGGAGCGGTTTTGCTTGAAGATGTCGCGGCGGTTGAGGTGGCGGTCCTGATTGAAATGATTATGGATCGAGGCGTGGATGGCGGCGAATTTCTGCAGGGTTTTAACGTCCCTAAACTTCGCCATCGCCCTCTCTCGTCGTCGGAACGACTGATGCGAGTTTTCGGCCCGGTTGTTGAGCCAGCGACCGCACTCCTGAGCGGCAGCGTTACCGATCACTTTCATCGCCGCACCGTAAGAGCGAAGACGGTCTGTGACGATCGCCCTCGGTCGGCCATAGCGCTTCATCGTCCGCTTCAGAAATTTGAGTGCAGCCCTGCGATCCCGGCGTTTCGTCGCAAAAACTTCCAGCACCTCGCCTTCATGGTCCACCGCCCGCCACAAATAATGCATCTCCCCATTGATCTTCACGACGACCTCGTCGAGATGCCAGCGCCACTGCGGCAAGGCTCGCAGAGAAGCTGATCGCTTCTTCCAGATCTCCGCAGCAAACATCGGACCGAACCGGTTCCACCAGAACCGCACCGTCTCGTGGCAGATGTCGATACCGCGCTCGTGGAGCATGTCTTCGACCTGCCGCAATGACAGAGGGAAGCGGATATACATCATCACTGCAAGGCGGATGATATCGGGCGAGCTATTGAAATAACGGAATGGATTTCTCATCCGATGACGCTACGAAAAGCGCTTTCAGCGCTCAAGCAATTTTGCTCTGACAAAGCCGCTTGGTGTCATCGAAGTCTATCCACTCGTCCATCACCTGTTCGGATTTGAAGCCATCCGTCGACTCATGCGGGTTGATAATGCGGCGGATCGAGGATTTCTTGGTGCGCATAGTGCCTTAACACCGCAAAGTCCTTCTACCCCTGGAACGGCCACACGTCCTTTGGCGACACTGCAACCGGTGTTATCGTAGGCAGCCGCCAATAAGAACGACGCTTAAGCGAGGAAGGAGATGGTTGAATGCTGCTGCCGGAGGAGTTGACATCGATCGACGCCTATTGGCGGGCTGCCAATTATTTGTCGGTTGGACAGATTTATCTACTCGATAACCCGCTTCTCGGGGAACCGCTGGCATTGAAACATATCAAGCCGCGCCTCTTGGGCCATTGGGGGACAAGCCCGGGCTTGAGCTTCATCTATGTCCATCTCAACCGGGCGATCCGACAGCACGACCTCAAAATGATATTTGTGACGGGACCTGGCCACGGCGCCCCGGCTATCGTCGCCAACTGTTATCTCGAAGGCAGCTATACCGCGCGCTTTCCCCATATCACCGAGGATGCCGAGGGCATGAAGAAGCTGTTCAAACAGTTCTCATTTCCCGGCGGCATCCCAAGCCATACCGCGCCGGAAACGCCCGGTTCCATCCACGAAGGAGGGGAGCTGGGCTATTCTCTGACTCATGCTTATGGTGCCGCCTTCGACAATCCTGATCTGATCGTTGCCTGCGTTGTCGGCGACGGCGAGGCAGAGACCGGGCCTCTCGCCACGGCTTGGCATTCCAACAAGTTCCTTAATCCGGCGACGGACGGTGCGGTGCTACCGATCCTGCATCTGAACGGTTATAAGATCGCCAATCCAACGGTCCTGGCACGCATTGGCCGCGAGGAGTTGGATAGCCTGATGCGGGGCTATGGCTACGAGCCATTATTCGTCGAGGGCACGGAGCCCCACGCCATGCATCAACTGATGGCGGCGACGCTGGAAACGGCACTTACGCGGATCGCGGATATCCAAGATATGGCCCGGAACGGCGGGATGCTGCCGAAGCGGCCGCGCTGGCCGATGATCGTTCTCGTCAGCCCCAAGGGCTGGACCGGGCCCAAGGAAGTAGACGGACTGAAGACGGAAGGGACGTGGCGGTCGCATCAGGTGCCCCTGGCCAAGATGGCCGAAACGCCTGATCACGTCCGTATTTTGGAAGATTGGCTCAAAAGCTATCAGCCGCAGGAATTGTTCGATGAGAATGGAACGCTAAAGCCCCGCATCGCGGCCCTCGCGCCCGAAGGGGACCGACGCATGGGCGCCAATCCCCATGCCAATGGCGGCCTGCTCTTGAAAGATCTGCGCCGTCCCGATTACCGCGATTTTGCTGTGAATGTGCCCATGCCCGGCGGTGCGAAGGCCGAAGCGACCCGCGTTCTCGGCGGCTACTTGCGCGATGTCATGACGCTGAACAAGGATACGCGCAATTTCCGGGTGATGGGGCCGGACGAAACAGCCTCCAACCGCTTGTCGGCGCTGTTTGAGGTGACGAACCGGGCCTGGATGGCGGAGGGTGATGGCGAGGACGAACATCTGTCACCCGACGGCAGGGTCATGGAGATATTGAGTGAACATACCTGCCAGGGCTGGCTGGAAGGTTATCTCCTGACCGGGCGGCATGGGCTTTTTACGACCTACGAAGCCTTCGTCCATATCGTCGATTCCATGTTTAATCAGCATGCCAAATGGCTGCAAGCGGCTACTTACAACGTGGCCTGGCGGCAGCCGATTGCCTCGTTGAATTATCTGCTGACCTCCCACGTCTGGCGGCAGGACCACAATGGCTTGAGCCATCAGGACCCGGGTTTCATTGACCACGTCGTCAACAAGAAGGCCAGCGTAGTACGCGTCTTCCTGCCGCCCGATGCCAATACGCTGCTGGCGACCATGGATTGGTGTCTCAAGAGCCGTAACCTGGTGAATGTGGTGGTGGCTGGCAAACAGCCGGAGTTGCAGTGGTTGGACATGGAAGCGGCGATCCACCACGCGGAAGCCGGCATCGGCATTTGGGATTGGGCCAGCAGCGACGCGGATGGCGAGCCGGATGTGGTGATGGCCGCGGCCGGCGATGTGCCGACCTTGGAGGTTCTGGCGGCGATCAGCCTCTTGCGCGAGCGTCTGCCCCAGCTCAAGATCCGCATGATCAATGTGCTTGACCTTATGCGCTTGCAGCCGCGGGAAGAGCATCCCCACGGCCTGTCCGACCGGGACTTCGATACCTTGTTCACCACCGACAAGCCGATCATTTTTGCCTATCACGGCTATCCCTGGCTGATCCATCGCCTCGCCTACCGCCGTACCAATCATAAGAATCTGCATGTCCGCGGCTATAAGGACGAAGGCACCACCACCACCCCCTTCGATATGGTCGTACTCAACGACATGGATCGGTTTCACCTAGTCCAGGACGTGATCGACCGGGTGCCCGGGCTCGGCCAGAGGGCCGCACATATCGCCCAGGACATGCGCGACAAAAGATCCGACCATCGCCGTTACATCCGGGAATACGGCCAGGACATGCCGGAAGTGAGAAACTGGCAGTGGGAAGTGCCGGCCCCGTCCGCATCCTGACCATGCCCTTCTGATGTGCGGCGCCACGCCGGCTGTTTTCTAACCTGCATAATCGGTAGATACACATCATGAAGCGGGCGGTCGGAGTTGTCGTCATGGCCACCCTAGGGGCCGTTAGTGGTTGCAACAGCAATGCTACTTGCCGGACAACATCGCCTCCGGTAACGGGCGGATCGAACCTAAAGAGGTCCGTGTCGCGGCCAAGTATGCTGGCCGCGTTGCCGAGGTTCTGATTGACGAGAGAGGTATCTTCGAGGCTGGCCAGACGCTGGCCGCATGGATACGACGGGGCTGGAGGCGACTTTGGCCAGGGAAAGGCGATCCGTGATCCATATTTGAACCGCCTTTGACATTTTCGGATGAGACAGCAATTAATCAAACCCCGCCGTTGCTTCTTTTGCTGCATCGTCCCGGCGGCGCCTGGAGTTCTTGCACGGTTTCGGCGACTGGCATACGTTCAGGAAACTTTAGCGAATAATTCATTTTCGCGCGCTTATGACGCGCTGTCGGCATAGGGTATGAACATGCAGGTAAAGCAACAACTATTTCAGCGCTACGATGGCAATCCGATTCTGGCGCCCGGACAATGGTTGCATACCGTAAACGCGGTGTTAAATGCAGGTGCTGTCACCTTTGAGGGAGAAACGTTGCTGCTCGTCCGCGTCGAAGATCGTAGTGGCATCTCCCACCTCAGCGTTGCGCGCAGCGCCGATGGATACACGAATTGGCGTATAGAGCCGGAACCCGTTTTCCAGGCGGACCCGGGGCTCTACGATGAGGTGTGGGGCGTCGAGGACCCCCGGATCACGCAGTGTGGCCTTGAGTATATGATCGTCTATACGGGCTATTCCCGCGGCGGACCGCTTGTACGCCTCGCGTCAACGCGTGATTTTCGCACTTTTGAGCATCGTAGGACACTGATGCCTCCCGATGATAAGGATGCTGCACTGTTTCCTTGCCAGTTCGACGGGCGCTGGGCGTTGATCCATCGGCCGTCGGGCAGAGACCAAGCGCATATTTGGCTTTCATGGAGCCCCGACCTGCGTCATTGGGGTGACCATACAGTTCTTGTTCACGCACGTCAGGGGGGCTGGTGGGATGCGAACAAGATCGGCCTCGGCCCGCCGCCCCTGCTCACCGGATACGGATGGCTCATTCTTTATCACGGCGTGCGGACCACGGCTGCCGGTTCGATCTATCGACTAGGATTGGCCATGCTTGACCGCGACGATCCGAGCCTCGTGCTGATGCGCGGCAACGAATGGGTGTTCGGGCCGGATGCCGAGTACGAGCGCAGTGGCGACGTGCCGGACGTGGTGTTCCCTTGTGGTTGGATCCTGGAGGAGGATCGTCGTACCGTCCGGCTCTATTATGGGGCGGCCGATACCACCGTCTGCGTAGCAACCGGCGATATCGAGGAGATGATAAGTTACCTCTACCACCACTGCATCTGCGGCAATCTCCATGAACCGGGAGAATGCTGTCCAGTCGCAGCGAGAGAACACGTTGACATTACAAGCAATCGCTAGCTGAAGGGTCTCATGGTCGTTCAGCAGCAGAATCCGCAATTTTACGTAGGCATATTGTGAACCGGCAGTAACACCACGCGGCGCGGTAAATGACGTCACGGGCGGAATAACCGGATCCGTGACCGGCGTTAGATATTTGGAAAGGCCGAGGGAGCCCGGACCGTGAGGCGCCGCGGATCGATTGCGCCGGCTTTGTCACATAAACTTCGCAGCTGAAAATTTGGGTGGCACGGACCTGTGATCAGGCGGCGGCACTCGCGATTTTCCAGGCATCGAATGATGCAGTTCGAAGCTCTTTATAATAGGGTCGCCGGTTGAGGTGGCGCTGATGATAGAAGGTGTTGTATGTCGCCGAATGGATTGAGAGGAAGTGTTGCGCCGATCCGGGCGACTTGAACCTTTGCAGTTTACGTTCCCGCCGCCGAACCGGCTGATGCGAGTTCTCGGCCCTGTTGTTGGCCCTTAGACCGCGATCGTGTTCTGCCACAAGGCCAATGGCTCGAAAGGCTGAAGAGTAAGACCGAAGTTTGTCCGTCACGATCCTGCTTGGCGCGAAGCCGTGCTTCTTGAGCAGCTTCTTCATCAGCTTTTTGGCGACTTTCGCATCTCGCTTTCTCTGGACGAGGAAGTCCAGAACTTCGCCTTCATTGTCCACGGCGCGCCAGAGCCAATAGCGCTTCCTCTGGATGACGATCACCATCTCATCAAGGTGCCAGTGATCGCTGGGCCTGGACGGGTGCGGCGCAGGTGGCGGCGATGGCGGATCCAAACTTCAGGAACCAGCGGCGAATGGTGCGCAGCACCGCGCTACGCGCCGTAGGAGACGTCCAGGCCTCTTTCGGCGAGCATCTCCTCCACATCGCGGAAACTCAGGGTGAATCTGGCATACAGCCAGATTGAATGGCGGATGATTTCAGGTGGAAAGCGGTGACGCTTGAAGGAGAGCTGGCGCATCAGGCCAGCCTAATGCCGGTCGCACCTCCCTGCCACCCCGGTTTATGTGACAAAGCCGTTGAGGCGCAACGTGGCATAAGTGAGATGCTGGGCCAGGTTCCTGTGACGTCCTAATCCATTGTTGAACGATCAGATTCGCAATTTTGCGGAGGCATGTTGTGATGCGACAGTAACATCACGCTGTGCGCTAAACGACTTCACGGGCGGATTGACCGGATCTATGACGACGTTTGGCATTCGGGCGGGCTGATAGAGCCCGGGCCGTGAGGCGTTGCGGATCAATTGCGCCTCAAGGTTATTGTTTTCCGTAGCGGTAGTTCGTGCAAACTTCCGAAGCTCCGCAAGCCCTAGCAGATACGATAGCGTCGATTCGGCACCCTTGTTTTCATTGCGGCGATCAATATGGAGCCCGTCGGAACAAGCACCCGTCCTGAGGTCTATCAGTGCCGTTTGGACGTCATTATCGCCCAGAAACCAACCAAACGCGCGAAATGCACCTGCTGTCCAGGTTGCACTTTTCTCCGCCCTTGATGCTGCGAGGCAGGCAGATATCGTCGCCGATGCTTCCAATGGCTGCTGATCAAACGCTTTGGGTTTTTGCCGTATTCGGCCGAAGCTTTCGTTGCCAACAGGTCTAAAGTGTCCAGCCGGCGCTGTCTGAAGCTCCATGAGCCAACGAAGTGATCGTAGCCCGGCATTAACGTAAGCTGACGTGTTGGTCATCATGCCCGTCTGGATTAGCGCCTGCGAAAGGCGGGCGTTGTCATATGCAAGCACCTCTTCGAACCAAACCCAATCTTTGGTCTTCACCATGTGGAACGCAGCGATCAACCTGTCTGCGAGCAAACGACGGACACGGTCGGCGTCGAGGTCATCGCTGAACTGTGCGCAGTAGGCATCAAGGCCCAAAAGCGAGAAGGCCCAGGCTCGCGGGGAGGTGAATTCTTCGACGGCGGGAAGGGCGGTTTTGAATAGCGAAGCGGCCCATCTGCGACGAGATAGATCGATGTCTGTGCGCGCACATTCGCTCAACGCCCAAAGCGTCCTACCGTGGCTATCTTCGGAACCTGAGTCTTCTAGCCATCGGCGATCGTAGCTCATGAAATTCCGAAACCTGCCGTTTTCTGGATTCCATGCCCGTTGGATGAAAACTGCGAAGCGCGCTGTTACTTGGTCGGGCAGGTGTGTTTCGCTGTTGCTGTGAAGCATATTCGAGAAAAGGAGCGCGCGAGCGTTGTCGTCGATGCAGTATCCATGATCTGGGTTTGGCGCCGAATAGAGCGCATGTTGCAGCATCCCCGTGCCGTCGCAGAGCGAGAGGACGTGGTCGACCCGCACTTCCGGTAAAGCTTGGCCTTCGCGCAAAGGCTTGGACGGCATGACTGGACGTGATTTGCCGAGGCCACGCGCGTCGCGCACCTCGTCAAAAGTTGCAATATAGCGTTTGGCTGTTCGCTCCCAGGTCATCGATCGGCTTGCCAAGTAGGCGCGTTGGCGCATGGAATTACGGCGCGCGTCGTTGGTCAGCAGTCCGATAATTTCACGGCTCATTGCCTCCGGATCGCGGAACGGGACAAGAATTCCACGCCCATCATCGAGGAGTTCTTGGGCGTGCCAGTAGGGCGTCGATACGATGGCTTTTCCGAGCCCAAAACTGTAGGCGAGGGCGCCGGATGTGATCTGTGCTTCATTGAGAGAGGGCGCCGCATAAACGTCCGACATCGCAATGAAATCAAGCAGGTCATTCGGCTCCACGAACTGGTTGAAAAATATAACATAATCCTCGAGACCAAGTTCGCGCGCGCGCGCAGTCAGGTTATCACGATAGGTTTCGCCTTGATGGCGCAGGAGATTTGGGTGAGTGGCACCAAGCACGACATAAACTGCGTTCGGGCAGGCTTCGATAATATGGGGCATGGCATCGATCATCGTTTCGATACCCTTGTTCGGTGACAGGAGGCCGAAGGTAAGGATGACGGTTTTCCCCTCGAGGCCGAGTTTGTCCTTCCCGCAGGTCGAATCGAGAAACGGAAAGTCGGGTATGCCGTGCGGTATGACCTCTATCATCTGAGCTGGCACGTCATGAACGGACTGAAGTAACTCGCGCCCCTTTTCCGCCATAACAACGATCTTCGCCGAGTGGCCAATGAGCTGATCCATCACTGTGCGCTGCATTAGTGCCGGTTCAGTGAGCACAGTGTGAAGGGTAGTCACGATCGGCGTTTTGAGCCGCGACAGCAACTCCACAATGGTACTGCCAGCTTCGCCGCCAAAAATTCCGTATTCGTGTTGAAGGGAAACGACGTCCACGTCCGCGCTGTTAAGGAACTCGGCGGCCTGAGCGTAATCGCCGATCATATCTTCGCGGATCTCAAACCGAATCTCGCGTGGATATTCATATTCGGCCCCGGTCTCTGTCATCGCCACGACGAAGGCCTCAAGATTTGGGCCATCCTTCGAGACGGCCCGACGAAGACTATCGGTGAAGGTCGCGATACCACACATCCTCGGAGGATGATTACCAATGAAAGCAATACGTCGAAACTTTGTCATCGAGATTTGTGTCTTCCCTCGTAGATCGGCGAAATTTGCCTTTTCTCCCGAAAATTCTCTAAAGCCGACGAATAAACAGCTTTTGCAACAGGCCAGATTGATCGCAGCCCTCCGCGGGGCGTTGTCCGATTAACCTCCTGGTAATTGTATTGCCCATTCTGGGTCGGTGTGCCTTGATCTGGGTCAACTCTCAGGACGGCGTTGTCAGAGTCTGTTCAACCGTCGTCTTTTGGTTCCGCCTCTTGCCCTGCGCGATAGACTTGAACCTTCTTCGAACCCGCGATGCCGAGGACGATCAACATTACCAACACAGCTTGAAAATGGCCATGAGATAGAAGGGACAGGCGGCGCTTTTCAGTTTTGCGCCGTCGTGCGAAGCTCGCTGCGAAATCGCAGCGTTACCGGACTGACAAGCAGGTGGGGTCAATGCGCGGCGAACGAGGAACGCCTGAAACGCCAACCCTCGCCGACGCGATCCGTGCGAAGGATCGGCAAGTCCTCGCGCGAGTCGCCGCTGCCCCGATAATACCACTGAACGACAACCTAGTATCGCGCCCCTGGGGCGGGCAGCGGCTCTGTGCCTATAAGGGCCTCCGTTCGACCCCACACCAGCGATGGGGGGAGGCCTTCGAGATCTGCGCCTTTGCCCGGGACGAGGAGGCCGGTGCCCACCCCAGTATCATCCGATTGGCCGACGGGTCTGAGGTCGACTTACCGGAGCTTCTGGCTGCGGCGGGACCTGCGATCCTCGGCGAGGATTTCGTCGCGACGCACGGCCGTCAGTTTCCCTTGCTTCCCAAGACGTTAGACATAGGCGAGTTGCTGTCGGTCCAAGCCCATCCCGAGGGATTCACCGAAGCGTACATCATCATCGAGGCCGACGAAGGGGCGACGATTCGCCTCGGCTTCAAGCGTAATGTCGATCCCGCAGACCTCGGGCAAAGGCTCAAAGAAGGACGGCAGCTGCAGCAGAGGCTGCTTGGCTATCTTGGTGATGCCATCGACCTTAAGGTCCTGCAAGCAACGCTGACAGGCAACTTTGCACGGCCCGCCGTGCCCGCCGATGCGGTGCTTCCCGCCCTCGAATCGTTGCTGCAGGCCGGGGCTGATCGGAAGATCGTCGAGACGTTGCGAATGCTTAAGAAGCTCTACTGGGAGGTTCTCGACCTGCTCAACGAGATCTCCGTGACACCGGGACAGGTGATCTACAACGCTAACCCGGAGGCGGTGAGCGCGGCGACAGACCGCCCCCGGTCGGCCGAGGTTCATGCCCTTGGCAATCCCCAGGGCAAGGAGATCCTCGCCCTGGAGATCCGCCGCCCGGGCCCCACCTTTCGCGCTTGGGACCACGCACGCTTTCCGCTGCGCCCCATCGACGTCGACAAAACACTCGACGCCCTCAATCTCCGGGCCACGCGGCCGGCGGACTTCATCGTCACCCCGCGACCGCTCGCCGGTCGTCCCGGGGTCTTCCGCTCGGTGCAGGGCGAGTGGTTCGTCGTCGATCACCTGCGACCGCGCCCCGAGGCAGAGGTCGTCCTGCCCGTCGGAACCCCAATGCACACCCTGCACGCTCTCCGCGGCACCATGGAGCTCCGAACCGCAGATGGCCGGACGCTGGCGTCGCTGACCCGCGGCCAGTCGGCCCTAATCCCCGTGACCATCGGTAACTACCGGCTAGCCACGGCCGACGGCGATGCCGAGGTGGTGATGGTGACTATTCCTCCGTCGACGGCGGTGCAAACACGCGGCGGACGAGCCTCATGACAACCAGTGGCTACCCTACCTTCTTGACCTGCATCCCCTGCGAGCTGCGGTTCGGGACGAGTGGCCTCAGAGGTCTAGTGCGTGAGATGACCGACCTCGAGGTCTACATCAACACCCGCGGCTTTCTCGACTACCTGCACCAGATCGGCGACGTCGGGCCCGGCGATCCCATCGCTCTCGCCCAAGACCTGCGCGAGGTCGACCCCAGCAGCGGGCTGTCCAGCAGCCCTCGCATCGCACTTGCGGTAACCCAGGCCATTCGTGATGCAGGGCTGTCGGTGGTCAACTGCGGCAAGGTCCCTACCCCGGCTCTTGCCTACTACGCGCAACGGGAGGATGCAGCGACGAGCAAGCGGCCGATGCCCGGCATCATGGTCACCGGCAGCCACGTCCCCGCTGATCGCAACGGCATCAAGTTTTACAAGCAGACCGGAGAGGTGCTGAAGAGCGACGAGGCCGGCATCCTTGCTGCGGTCAAGGCGGTTCGCACCGGGGAATATGCCAAGGATGAATCGCAGTCGGCATTCGACGCCGATGGCAAGCTCAAGACGGCGCCCGAACTCGTCGCGGTGGAGCACGCGGCTGAAGCGGCCTATCTTCAGCGCTACCTCGGGCTGTTTCCCGACGAAATGCCGCTCGCCGGCAAGCGCGTGATCGTCTACCAGCACTCGGCGGTTGGCCGTGACGTGCTGGTCCGCGTCCTCGAGTCCCTGGGTGCCACCGCCATCGCTGTGGGGCGCAGCGAGGCCTTCGTCCCGGTGGATACCGAGGACCTGCGCGAGGAGGACGAGCGGCGCTTTCGTGTGCTGGCCAGCCGCCACTCTCCCGATGCCATCATCTCCACAGACGGTGACGGTGACCGACCGATTCTCGTCGACGAGCACGGCCGCTTCCACCGTGGGGACGTGTTGGGGATGATCACCGCCGAGTTTCTCGACGCGGCATTCGCCGCTGTGCCCATCAACACCACTGACGCCCTGGACCAATGGGTGCAGCAAAGCCGCCCAGCGATGGTGGTGGTGGAGACTCGCATCGGCTCCCCTTATGTCATCGCGGCGATGCAGCGAGCCATCGCCGAGGGGACGACCAGAGTGGTGGCGTGGGAAGCGAACGGCGGCTTTCTCACCGGCACCGACTTTACCGTCAACGGTCGGTTGCTGTCGGCCTTGGCCACTCGCGACGCGGTGCTGCCGATCCTCGCGGCGTTGCTATCCGCAGCCCGACGAGGCGTCCCGGTGTCCAAGCTGTTCGACGAGTTGCCCCAGCGGGCGACCTGCTCCGGGCTGCTGGACGACTTCCCCCAGTCAACGAGCCAGGCGATCCTCGCGCGATTCTCTCCCCGGTGACGCCGCGGTGATCGATGCGGTCTTTGACGATTCGACCGTGACCGTCACGCGGGTGAACAATGACGAGATGGCAGCGAGCACTCCCGATCCGCTGGCAGACGAGTTGCTCGCCCTCCGACAAACGATTCAGCACAATTTTTCGGCCGCGGATGGCTTCGGATCGGTCGTTCGGCTCAACTACACCGATGGCGTTCGGGTCTGGTTCGACACTGGCGACATTATCCACATCCGCCCGTCGGGTAACGCCCCCCAATTGCGCATCTACGCGGTAAGCGATGTCGCCCGGCGGGCCGACGGAATCGTGCGGCTGGCGATCCGCGAGCCTGATGGCCTGTTACGTCGGATGGAGCGGGATCTAGCCAGCACTAGCGGCCCGGCATCGGCGTCACCCCCCGGCGCAACGCCCGCGTAACCGAAGCGCAGGCGGCAATGTCCGACAACCTGCGCGACCTGAGGCGGGTGGTGAACGCCTCCCTCGGGCCACGCCAGGTCATCGCCATCGCCAATGGTGGCGATTCGGAGATCGTGGGCCGGAACCTCGAGGGCCTGGCGGCCGAGATCTTCCGCGCCGACAACGCCGTCGAGCTAATGGTGCACGAGGAGCGGACGCGACGCGGCCAGCTCCTCGGCCTCCTCGATGCCGTCCGCCAATGGTCGCGGGAAGGCCGAACCTTCGACTCGGAGGGCGTTGCCCTAGGCATCATGCTGCCGGGCAGCCAATCAGACGACAGCTGCCTTGACCAAAGGCACGAATCTCTGCGCGAGGCGACTGACCCGCTCAAAGCTCCCCACCGCCTCAGTAGCACGAATTGCGCCCCGATGTCCCTGCAATGATCGGCCCATGACCCCATCAGCCGCGGCACGCGATCGTGACACGTACTCGAATGGTCGCGCCCTGCTCACACGGCAGCGCGAGGCTTCTGTAGGCAGAGATCAACCAGTTCCTGCACATGCGCGGTGCCCGCGCACATGACGCTATCCGCCCCACCCCAGTAAAGCTTCACAGTACCGTCTTCTTCCGGCACAGCGCCACAGCAGAACACCACGTTGTGGACATAACCGGTCAGCTCCCACGGATCCTCGGGTGTGAGGATCCATTCGTCCGCGACCCCGATTACCTTGGCCGGATCGTCAAGCGCGTGCAACGCCACGCCGACGCGATACACCGCACCGTCCATTGTGTCGAACACGCCGTGATAGATATTCAGCCAACCGTTGGCGGTGGCGATTGGAGTCGCTCCCGGACCCACCTTCGCCTCATCCCAGTGATAGACGAAGGGTTTGATGGCCACTGTCGATTCACCCCAGTGAATGAGGTCTGGAGACCAAGAGAGCCAGATTGACCAAGGGTTGATTTCCGAGTGGGGTCGATCAAGCCGTGCGTAATGTCCGTCAAAGATTTCCGGAAAAATCACCACATTGCGCATATCCGGCTGGCTAATCAGCGACACCCTCTCGACAGTTGTAAAATCGTGGGTTTTTGCAAGACCGATACGCACGCCGTGCCTGGAATAAGCGCTGTAGGTGATGTAATATTCACCGCCCATAGAACAGATTCGTGGGTCTTCGATGCCATACTCCTCGTACTCCGCGAAGACCCCGTCAGTGGGTGGCACCATGAACGGCTTGGGCTTCACTTGGAACTTATAACCATCATCGCTCCACGCAATGCCGATGATGGATCGTCCGTTACGCAGGTGGGAGCGAAATAACAAGACGTAACGGCCCCCATGCTTGGTTGCACCCGCATTGTGGACGGTCTCCACGGGATAAGGAACGTCATGCTTGGTGAGGATAGGATTACCCTCATACCGCTTCACTATCGGGTTATTGCTCATCGTCTGCCTATAATTCCAGGACTTCTTGGTATGCTCGGACGTAGTCTTGCGCCATACGCGTATCAGAGAAGCGCTGCTCAACATCATCGCGACAGGCGGATCTGTCGATCGAACGCACGGCCGCGACCGCTTCCACGGCCTGTTTTATATCCTCGACGATGTAGCCCGTCTCACCATGTTTGATGATTTCCGGCATAGAACCGCGACCAAAAGCGATGACCGGCGTTCCGCATGCCATGGATTCCACTAGGCTCAAACCAAACGGCTCGTCGAAGCTGATCAAATGCAAAAGTGCCAAGGCCTGACCCAGCACTTCCGGTCGCCGATCGGGTCCGATCGCACCGAGGTATTCTACCGTTGTGCCGTCAATGTAGGGTTCGACAAGTTTTTCGAAGTAAGCTTGATCCTGGATGATGCCCGCGATCATTAGCTTCATTCTCACCCGCTGGGCCACTTGAATGGCTTCGTAGACGCCCTTCTCAGGGTGGATCCGGCCAAAGAACAACAGGTACTTTCCCCCGCCCTTGAAAAAGGGAAATTGCGTAATGTCTATACCGTGGTGAATCGCGGCCAAGTAATCGAGCTCCGGCGACTTGTCCGCCTCGCTGATAGCCACATAGTGGCTACGGTCATTGTACTTTTTGTACACGGGAATGATTGAGGGCGACGAGAAACCATGGATGGTGGTCAACATCGGTGTTTCAATCAAGCTGGAGTAGGTCAGTGGCAGAAAGTCGAAGTGATTGTGAATGAGGTCAAAATCGGCGGAGCGCTCGAAGACTTCGGAGATATGAAGGCACTCCGCAACCTTGGGATTGACCGAAGAGTCCTCTGAATAGGGACGCGGACAGACCGCGACTAATTGCCCACTGGTTTGCGAGTCGCCGGTGGCAAACAGCGTCACCTTCAGACCCATTTTCACCAACTGCTCCGTGAGAAGGCTGACCACGGACTCCCACGGGCCGTATTGGCGAGGAGGTGTCCGCCAGGAGATGGGGCTGAGCATAGCAACGCGAATAGACATGCTTGAAGTCGAGGGGTTTGCTAAGGCGCGACTGGCGAAATTCTGATTGTCTTAAGATTGTCTTAAGGTTCTGAAACCTATAACACCCGCAGTATTACTGGCTGCTAGGCGCGGGTCAATGGCCGCAGATCATTGTCAGTCAGATCATGTTAATGGGCAAGCGATGATGGGGTCCACAATAGAGTGATAGAGCATCGCCGGAGTTTTGTGAGACGGCATCGAACCGTACTGAGTGCCGAGAATTCTCGCGTTATTACTCGGCCACATTTTCCGGGCGATGGGCCGCGGCTCGAGCGCATGATCGAGCGGGTTACAAATCTAAGTGACGATGACGTACAGCGTTTGCTGGAAACCATTTTCCGGGATTTCTCAGATCGCCATCGATACTTCAAAGAGGCTCTGGAGAGAAACTTCGAACGGGTCGCTGCACATTTGCGCTGCTCTTTATCACCGGAAAGACAACTTCTGCTCGGTGCGTACTTCACCTCGGAGTATTCAGTCGAGTCAGCCGCTCTCTTTAACCCGTCCATTGTGCCACACCCGGATCAAAAAGGCGTCAGTAAAGGAGCCACGCGATTTGTCATGAGCTTCAGAGCGACGGGCGAAGGTCATGTATCCTCCATTGAATTCCGTAGCGGAATCATTGACGAGAACCATGACTTATACTTCGACCCAGTCAGCCATTACGTGGCCACGCCTGAAATCCACACCGATCCCGTCTATAAACGCCTTCATTTCCAGCAAAAGCTCGAAGAGATCGGCGCACATACTCGCGTCCTGGATCGGCTTTTGGAGGGTCTAGGAGAAGAATTCACCTTCGGTGAGCTTCAAACCCAAATCAAGCATCTCCGGTCGACCAAGTTTCGAGCAAAAGACAAATTGAATGCAATTGATGCGGCATTGTGGCTGGCGCGGTCCAACTACGAGTGTACCTTTCGCGCCGACCACCACATCTCGGAGAGGGTGATATTCCCAGTTACGGAAAACCAAATTAGAGGCATCGAGGACGCGCGTTTCACGCGTTTCGTCGATGATGATGGCTCGGTCAAGTACTACGCAACTTTCACCGCCTACAACGGATTTGTGATACTGCCGCAGCTGCTCGAGACCACAGACTTTTTGACCTTCAAGATACATACACTTAACGGCAATGCCGCGCAGAATAAAGGTATGGCGTTGTTTCCCAGGAAGATCGATGGCCAATACGTGATGTTGTCGCGCCAGGACGGTGTGAATAACTACATTATGTTCTCGGACAATGTATTTTTTTGGAATGAAGCGACTCTCATACAGGAGCCCGCCCATCCCTTGCAGTTTGTCCAAATCGGTAATTGCGGTTCGCCGTTGGAGACGCCCGAGGGATGGCTTGCATTGTTCCACGGTGTAGGTCCGATGCGGAAATACAGCGTCTGGGCAGTGTTACTAGATATTGACGATCCATCAAAGATTATCGGCCAGCTCGAGGAGCCATTACTGACACCCGATGAACACGAACGAGATGGCTACGTGCCCAATGTGGTTTATACCTGCGGAAGCATGATTCACGAAGACGAGCTGATAATTCCGTATGGCATTGCCGACCAAAGGTGTGGCGTTGCCAGCGTCTCTATTCCAGAGCTATTGTCGCGGCTCAAGGCAAGTCAGTAGGCTTTGAACCCTTTCTCGCAAGACCTGTGAGTCCCGAATTGTCCTGTCGTTTGATTATGTTGAAGAAACTCGGCTACGAAGCCATGTTCTTGCCCTATGAACCGTGTACCTTCTTTCGTGATCAATTTCCTGATGGGCGCATTCCGCTCGCGACTTTCCCTACAGCTTGAGATCGCTGCGCTCCGTCATCAGCTTTCTCTGTACCAGCGGGCGCAACGGCGCCCGGCCATTGCGTCGAGTGATCGATTGCTCTGGTCTATCCTTGCGCGCCTGTGGCGCGGCTGGCGCGGGGCTTTGTTCTTTGTTCAGCCACGGACGGTAATCCTGTGGCAGCGAAAACGCTTCCGCGATTACTGGCGAGGGCTGAGTCGCTGGGATTGCCGTGGGCGCCCAGCGATCTCACTGGAATTGCGATGCCTCATTCGGCGCATGTGGCAGGCCAATCCGACCTGGGGCTCACCGCGTATTGTCGGCGAACTTCAAATGCTCGGGATTGATATCGCCAAATCGACGGTGGAGAAGTATCGACCGAAGATGCGCGGACCGACTTCGCCGTCGTGGACCACGTTCCTGAAGCAGCACATTCAGGACATCGTGGCGATTGACTTCTTCACCGTACCCACGGCGCGATTGCGCGTGCTGTTCGTGCTCATTGTACTGACCCACGATCGTCGCCGGGTCGTCTATTTTAATGTGACGGAGCATCCGACCGCCGAATGGACGGCACAGCAACTCGTTGAAGCGTTTCCATGGGCGCCCGCGCCAAAATACCTGTTGCGCGATCGCGATGCTGTCTATGGAAGCCAATTTCGAAAACGCGTACGCAATCTGGGGATGAAGGAACGTCCGATCGCACCGCGGAGCCCTTGGCAGAATCCCTATGCCGAGCGGGTCATTGGCAGCATTCGCAGAGAGTGTTTGGATCACGTCGTCGTCCTCAACGAACGCCATCTCAAACGGCTTCTCCGTGATTATTTCGCCTATTACCACCAATGGCGCCCGCATAGATCATTGGAGATGGATTCACCAGTTGGTCGACCTGTCCATTCACCCGAACTGGGCGAGGTCATCGAGTTCCCGGCGGTCCATGGCCTACACCATTATTATCTTCGGCAAGTCGCATGAATATTCGGGACCGACAAGTCCCCGCATCAGCACCCGGGCTATCCTTTTATGATGCCGGGCGATCCTAGTCAGGGTAGGTTGTGTACGAGAGACTAGCCAAATTCTGCACGGGCCTGCATTGATCTGGCGCAAGGTGTCGGAAAAAAGGTTGACGAAGGGCGGAATTGCTGGACGATGAAGCGTTGCAGGTTTCTTGGAGATTAGCCAGCGCCTTCCGTATATGCGAGCCGTCGCCAGGCTGTTGGCCAGGACCTTGCCGTTCCATGTCCGCGATCCCGTCCACTCCTGTCGTTGCATGAGGGCGACCACTACCTACCGTGTCGTTGGAGCGGACTGCCATCTCAAAGCATGAAATCACCATGGCGATGGGATGTTCTCGATATGGTGGCCGCTTGCGCCGACGTGTTGGGTTGGAGAGGCAAGATGCTGAATCGGTTCGTGCATAGATTCGCCGTTGAGGCTTCGATTGGCCTCAGCATGTTATTGGCAGCGGCCTTGTTGACCGGCGTTACTTTTTTCGAGGCCGAACCCCATATGCTGGCCCTGCTGGAGTGGGTCGATATCCATGCGTTCTGGGGACCCTCCGTTTTCATGGCCGTCTACATGCTGGTTGTCATCCTGCTGTTGCCCGGGATCTTCTTTACCCTGGGTGCAGGTTTCCTGTTCGGTATCGTA
>PVMK01164098.1_pt1 | contig 17947 bp, 20 predicted proteins | sample 1853481 | NCBI WGS metagenome assembly PVMK01 (sample SAMN08533507, study PRJNA380276) | Marine sediment metagenome, whole genome shotgun sequencing project. | reverse complement strand
CGTAAGTTGAGATATATCTGGCGATTCCCACGGATTTTATAAGAAAAACCGTGGGAATAATCGGCACCCCCAATGTTTTAAATTTATCCATATTCGGTGCAAAGCGATTCAAATCATATACAGGGGGGGTAATTACAAACCGGGCTCCCTCATCGATCTTTTTTCTCGCAAGGGACAGTTCTTTGTCAAAGGCATCACGGTCAGCTGTGGGAGCAATGGTACATCCCACGGTAAAAGAGGGACGCCCAATCAAATCGAAACCTGCCATGGCTACATCGCCGATTCCGGGTGAAAGATCAGAACGTCTTTGAGATCATCTCCCAGGTATTCTCTTTCGTTTGGGCCGAGAATTCCCAGGGAAAGACATATCAACGTCCACAAATGAACTGTCTGCCATGCATGATCGAGCTGGTCCGACAAATCATGAATTTGGGCATGGCAGTTGTGACAGGGCGCAATACAATAATCGGCTTTTGTGGCCAGAATCTGGTCGGCTTTGAGCTTGCCGTACGCACGACGTTCATCTGTAAATCCTGACTGCAGGAAGCCGCCGCCGCCGCAGCAATAATTGTTAGATCTGTTGGGAATCATTTCAATGAAATTCTCTTCACCCACCACCGATTTGACGATAAACCTCAAATCTTCCGCGATTGGGTCGCCATAACTTTTTCGCACGATCTGGCACGGATCCTGAACCGTAAACTTGACCTTCAGTTTTCCTTCCCGGATCCATTTGGCATAATATTCATAGATGTTCTTAACCTCAAAATTATGGTCGATGTTGAATTTTTTCAGTCCGGCCCGGACTGAAAAAGTCACATGACCTCACTCGGTATTGAGAAAGATTTTACAACCCAGGTCATCCGCCTGTTTGGTGGTGATTCGGGTAATGTGTTCCCATGGCACTGCAACTGTCGTTTCTCAAAGCCATGTCACAGGAACCCAGGATACCCTTGGGCCGATCCTCCCTGGGCCAGGCCGCTCTGACATTATAGACCAGCTGGGGAATGTCAATTTGCATGGGACAGACATAAACACACCGCTGACACATGGTACACATCCATACCCAGGGAGTACTTAGCATTTCTTCATCCATGCCCAGGGCTGCCATCCTTAGAAACTTTCGAGGATCCATATCTGCCAGACCGGTGGCCGGACATCCTGAAGAACAGGCACCACAGGTCAAACAGAGATTGAGATTTCCGCCTTCTGGAAGAAGTTCTATTACCTTGTCTAAAAAGCCGTTTTTCTTTTTACCTTTGATTGTAATGGGTTCTCCTGGCATTGTTTTATCCTATTTTTTTTAATTGAATTCGATAAAAACATTCCCCTTCTTCAACAACATCTAAAAAAATCAACTCATACGCATCATCCGGCACAACTTTAAATAGATCGCTACGAGTATCTAAATTGCTCCCAATTATTTCTAAAACTTCATTTGGTTTCATTTCTCTAAATTTCTGAATTAATTTCAACAGAGAAATAGAGACGATTGATCCTCGAAAATCGAGGATGTGATCTGCTTTTCGTTTCAAACTTTGAATACTCCTTTCTTGTTTTCAGGTTTTAGCCCTGTTAACGCAAAATGGGTGCCACATTAACATGAATTGATGTTTTTATGATTTTTCCCCTTTACGGTATTATTTAAAACATATACAACCCGAAATATGCATCGGCAAAACACAGGAAACGTGAATCGGATTTATAAAATGCACATAAAAATGGTGAAATGATGATTGAAGTTGAGATACCGGGATATAAAACACTACTCCTCGAACACCTTGTTCTGGATTACAACGGCACCATCGCATTTGACGGTGTTTTGATTGACGGTGTCGAGGAGTGTCTGGCCGAACTTTCACAGAAGCTGGCCATTCACGTCATAACAGCCGACACATTCGGCAGTGTAAAAAAGGCGCTGAAAAATATCCATTGCAAACTGGCCGTCATACCTTTGCTCCATCAGGATGCGGCTAAGCTGGAATATGTAAAAAACCTCGGATTTGAACAAACCGTGAGTATGGGCAATGGCGTAAACGACCGTTTGATGCTCAAAGCGTCGGCCCTGGGTGTGGCTCTTATTCAAGGAGAAGGGGCTGCTTTTGAAACCCTGGCTTCGGCGGATGTCGTGTGTACGGATATTCAATCCGCTTTGTCACTTTTAGATAATCCATTGAGGCTGATCGCCACGTTGAGATCTTAACAAAATAAGCGGTAATTACCAAATTTTGACATGAAAACTGTTTGATGTCGATTTTTTTAGCGGCTGAGAATCAAGGATAAGCAATTCATCTTCAGAGATCTGTTAGAGATTTGTGAGAGACTTGTTAGGGCCCTGTTTGACAAGACCGTTTCGGTCTGCTATGTAACCAAAGTCCCAAATAAAAGCGGTGGGACTCTGCACCACTTGCGTGGCGACTCCTTGATTGCGTCATGATGCTGTTGTGCTTATCTGCTTAGTTTCCCCAGGCCAACTGCCCCAGAGTCAGATACTGTCCAAGTTCATCTGCCAACCGAATCTCGCATTGCGGGTTTGATGTACAGACAAGAAGCGTTTAAAAACCATGCAATGTTGCTCTGGAAAAGGGATTTTTGCCGCTTTAATATATAAGCTGTTCGACCCAAGTTGTTTGTTCGGCAATCTCAATCCTACGATTTTGGGAATGGAAAATTGAGGAAAGAAAACCAAGTATGTATAAAAATACAGACTCTGGACTAATATATTTCAGCAAAACAGGCTTCTTTCAAGAAAAAGATGCGGCCATGGCTCATCTGCGGGATGCTGATGAGCTTTTAACGTCGGAAGGCGTGGATTACTGCCTGATGTTCGGAACCCTGCTGGGATTGCTTCGTCACGGGGATTTCATTCCATGGGATGATGATCTGGACATCATTATTTTTGATATGAAAAAATTTGAAACCCGGTGTATAGAAAAATTCGAAGATAAAGGATATACGGTATTACAGGATATTCGCAGGATAAGTCCTTTAAAAATGGTGCCGTTTTTTAAGTTAAAAACACGGTGTGGCTACCGTATCTATTTAAATAAAGGGAACAGTATACCAGGGGTTTCCTGGAAATTCCCATGGCTTGGAGTATGGGAGCCTGTTTTTAATAAAAAAAAGGCCATGACACTCCCGCCGGAGAAGTTCGTCTATGATATCGATGATTTTTTTCCATTACAGAGAAAACCATTTAAAGAGTTTTCCGTTATGATCCCCCAAAATCCTGCAAAGATCCTGAATGAATATTTCGGTACAGGCGACTGGATGAAATATTGCATTCCCTCCACTCTTGATCACCGTCAATACAGACTTACCGGATTTCCAGTTGTTAAAAAGCCATTACAAGCGGTTATGGCGTATTTAGACCCGTAGCTACGGTTTCTTAAGAAGCCGTAGCATCAGTCAAATCCGGACTGACACAATAGAAGTGCCCCCACTCGAGAACGGACCTGTTATAACTCAAATTAAAGAGAATAAGGAGAACAAGATGAAATGAAAAAGACGACACGATTGAAAAATATGATTAATAGTCTTGATCTGGAATTTCTGATGGAAGCCCATAATGGTTTATCCGCGCGGATCGTCGAGCAGTCAGGCTTCAAAGGTGTATGGGCCAGCGGACTTTCAATAAGCGCATCGCTTGGTGTCCGTGACAATAATGAAGCCAGCTGGACCCAGGTGCTTGAAGTGGCGGAATTTATGAGTGATTGTACTGCTATTCCCATTCTGCTGGACGGTGATACGGGCTATGGTAACTTCAACAACCTGCGCCGCCTCGTCAGGAAGCTTGAACAGCGGGACATTGCCGGTGTTTGCATTGAAGATAAGCTTTTTCCAAAAACCAACAGCTTTCTCAGTGAACGTCAGCCGCTGGCCGGTATTGATGAGTTTTGCGGCAAAATTAAAGCAGGTAAAGACACCCAGAGAGATGATGACTTTTGTATCATAGCCCGTGTGGAGGCATTTATTGCCGGATGGGGACTGGAAGAGGTAATGAAACGCGCCATGGCCTACCACCAGGCCGGTGCTGATGCGGTGCTTGTACATAGTAAAATAACCTCTTGCGAAGAGATCGAGTCATTCATGAGAGAGTGGGGCAACCGCGGCCCGGTGGTCATTGTTCCGACAAAGTATTACAAAACTCCGACACAAACATTCAGAGAGCTCGGTATCAGTCTGGTAATATGGGCGAACCATCTTATGAGGTCCGCAATAAGTGCCATGCGGAAAACAGCTATGCAGATATACGATATGCAGTCCTTACATGAGGTGGAAGATCGCATCGCCACCTTGGCCGAAGTTTTTGAATTGCAGAACGCAGATGAGCTGCAACAGGCGGAAAAGAGATACCTCCCTCCAACTGAAGGGAATGCAAAATGATCAGTGTCGGGGATTTTCTGCATTCATGTTTGAACCGGGGCTTTAGCTTCTATACCGGCACCCCATGCTCATATCTCAAACCGATTATTAACTATGTCATTGATCACAAAGAATTCAATTTTATCAATGCTTCCAACGAAGGGGATGCCGTCGCTCTGGCTTGCGGCGCAGTCATGGCCGGCAAGAAAAGTGTTGTCATGTTCCAGAATTCCGGGCTTGGCAACGCGGTAAACCCCTTAACATCTCTGAATTATCCATTCAGGATTCCGTTGTTGCTTATTGTTGCCCTGCGCGGTGAACCTGCCGGCCCAAAAGATGAACCTCAACATGAACTCATGGGGGAAATCACAACGGCTCTGCTGGAAAACATGCGCATCGGATGGTCATATTTCCCAGATTCAAGCGATAAAGTCGCGGCAGCTCTTGAACACGCAGATGCATTTATGGCTAAAGAGGGCCTTCCTTTTGCATTTGTCATGCGCAAAGGCGCTGTCGAACCTTATAAGCTGAACTCATTCGATAAAACCAGACCCATACATCATACTGTTGCCCATGAAGAAAACTTTTGCCTTCCGCACAATAAAAGGCCGACCCGCAACGAAGCACTTATTGTTATCCAATCAATTTCAGGTAAAGGAACTGCGGTCATTGCAACAACAGGTTTTAACGGGCGTGAAATGTGTATGCTCGATGACCGCGCCAACCAGCTTTACATGGTCGGTTCCATGGGGTGCGCTCTTTCTATTGGAACCGGTATCGCTCTTCACAAGCCGGAGCTAAAAGTAATTGTGGTTGACGGCGATGGAGCATTGCTAATGAGGACAGGTGCCATGGCAACAACGTGCTCTTGCGCTCCACACAATTTAATTCACATCCTTTTCGATAATGAGATGCACGAATCAACCGGCGGTCAGAGGACTCTATCCGCTAATGTCTCTTTTCCCGTAATTGCGAAGGGTTTTGGATACACACATGTATACGCCACCGATGTGCTCGATGAATTTAAAAGCTGTCTGACGCAGTCAATGGAACAGAATGGATCTGTCTTTATACATCTCAAAACACGCCCAGGGGGTTCCGACAGGTTTAGGCCGGCCGTCGGTTAAACCTGCTCAGATCAAAGAACGATTCATGGAATACCTCGGAAATTTTCAGTAAAAGGAGTAATATGTTTAACGTTCGCCAAGCAGTAATATTAGGGGCCGGGCTCGGGTCACGTCTCAGAGGCACACTCGATGACCGTCCCAAAGGATTTTTAAAACTGGGAAACAGACCGCTGATCGAGGAATCGATTGCCAAACTTGTTCGCACCGGAATAACCGATATTGTGATTGTAACCGGCTATTGCCATGAGTTCTATGATCAACTTTCCGAAAAATACCCCTTTGTCCGTACGGTACTGAACCCGGATTTTGCAACAACCGGCAGTATGCTGTCTCTCTATGCCGCCTCTCAGTATGTCAATAGTGATTTTCTGCTTTTGGAATCCGACCTGGTTTATGAGTATAATGCCCTGCAAACGCTACAGAATTCTCCTAAGAATAATTGCATATTACTCTCCGGTAAAACCGGAGCGGGTGATGAAGTTTACGTTGGTATCAGCGATGACAGAGTCGTTAACATGTCAAAACGCCGTGATGACATTAAATGCCTGGGAGGCGAACTGGTAGGTATCTCAAAAATCTCGCTGGAACTTTATAAGCACATGACGGATATTACCCCTGCAAAATATAAGCATAACAGTCAATATCAGTACGAAGATTGCCTTGTTGACGTCAGTGATAACGTTGCCATCCATTATCAGTGCATAGACAATCTGGCATGGATAGAGATAGACGATGAAAATCATCTAAATAAAGCCCGTGAAAAAATCTACCCTTTAGTTGAACAAAGAGATTCGGAAATAATTATCTCGAAAAAAGTCGAAAGACTTGTTCTGCTCAACCCGGGGCCTGCCGCAACGACCGATACGGTTAAATATGCCATGGTTGTTAATGATATCTGCCCTAGGGAAAAAGAGTTTGGAGACCTTGTGGAAGGTATTAGACAGGACCTGGTCAAGGTTGTTCATGGTGAAGGGATGTATGAAGCCGTGCCTTTTGCTTCATCCGGCACCGGTGTGGTTGAAGCCTGTCTGAGTTCGGTTGTCCCTCACGACAAAGCGGTGCTTATCATTAACAACGGCGCCTACGGCAAACGGATGCAGCAGATCTGCGACGGTTACGGCATCTCCCACATCGATTGCAATATAGACTGGGGTAAACCAATCGATTGCAACCATGTTGAAGCATTGCTCGAACAGTACAAGCAGGACCTCTCCCATATTGCACTGGTTCATCACGAAACAACAGTGGGAATTTTAAATGATATAACCACAATCTCCCGTATCGCCGGAAAGTTTGGCGTGGAGGTGATTGTAGATGCCATATCCTCGTATGCCGGTATTCCCATTGATATTAAGGATGCCGGCATTCACTATCTTATGGGTTCGGCAAATAAATGTATCCAGGGCATGGCCGGGCTCAGCTTTGTTATCTGTAAAAAAGAGTCGCTTGAAAATACAAAGAAGATCAAACCGCGGAATTTCTATTTTAATCTTTATCAGAACTACTCCTTTTTTTCCCAAAAACATGAAATGCAGTTCACGCCGCCGGTCCAGATTTTCTATGCCCTGAGACAGGCGATCAATGAATATTTTTTAGAAACAGAACAGTCCCGAGAAAAAAGGTATGCCGAAATGAATGAAGTTCTCGAAAATGGCCTGCAAATGCTCGGTTTCCGGTTTCTTGTCGAGAAAAAATATCGTGGAAAGATACTGACGGCAATTATTGAGCCTGAAGATGAAAATTACAGTTTCTCTGAAATGCATGATTTTCTTTACAAGCGGGGTTTTACGATATATCCGGGTAAAGGAGCAACCCAGAACACTTTTCGTATTGCAAATATGGGTGCCATTACAACGACTGACATTACAAACTTTCTCGGTCATCTCGAAGAGTATGTGGTTAAGAAAGATATAAAACTCAGACAGCCTTGAGCAGATAAAGTGTGAGGTGCTATTGACAAACCAGTGTAATACAGTGGACTTTAAGGATGCCGGTGATCCTGTGTATGATACTAAATATCCGAAACTCGCAAAAAAATCGAGTGACGGCACTTACAGTTATCTGGTCCAGCGTCGACTTTCCGCCTGCATAACCGGTTTCTGTGTACGGAGAGGTATTTCCGCTAATGCGGCAACCGGTATTGATTTCATTCTTGCTCTATTTGCAGCGCTGTTTTTATATCTGGGATATTTTATCGCCGGAGTGGTGTTTATTCAGCTCTTCGGCATATGGTCCTGCGTAGACGGAGAGATAGCGCGCCTCACAAAAAATACAAGCAAGCTTGGTGATTTTTATGATACCATGGTCGACAGGGTCGCCGAATTCCTTATTGTGGGAGCACTCATGCTTTCAATGCACAAAACATTGCCTGATGTCTCATGGGGGGGGCATTTTCTTTGCTTATATGGGTTCAGTATTTCTTATTACGGCATCATCGGAAAAGTTCCGTTCCGTATTCCATGAAAATTATCCAAAAAACAGAGCCGAACCGTTTTTCTGCTGGCTTTGCGCCGGCAGCGACACCCGCCTGTTTTATCTTTCTCTCGGTATTATTGCCTATGCCATAAGCGGTTATGCTGCGATTATTCAATGGCTGATAATTATCCAGGCTGTTTTGCTTGGTTTTAATTTTATATTCCGGTTATGGAAAATACCCAACTTATAAAAGCGCATAAACAAATATCTGAATGAATCCAGCGATGCTTAACAATCGAACATATAGCTCATTAGAGGAATTCCTCGACAGGTTGCAGGAGAATTGTCTGCTACTTGCACGACATGGCGAGAGTGATTGGAATTCCATTGGCCTTGTTCAAGGCCAGCAGGACAGACCGCTCAGTCCTCTAGGATACACGCAACGGAAAAATCTCTTTTTCCTGTTGCAACCGGTTCCTATTGCCCGGATTTTTACAAGCACGCTTCAACGAACTATCCAGACCGCATTACCTATAAGTGAGGAAAAGAAGATACCTATAGAGAGAATGCCGGAGATCAATGAGGCAAAGCTTGGTGTTTTCGAAGGCGAAAACAAGATTTTATTTTCGGATGATTTTTCTAGAAAAATGTATCAATCATTTTTAGATGATGAAATAAACATGATACTTCCGGGAGGTGGAGAAAATCTCAAAATGGTTGATAAGCGGATTGCGCAAACAGTTTCCATATTGATTGATGCAGTTGAGAGTTCAGGCCATACGCTGGTTGTCGGACACCGTAACGTTAATAAAATGATTATAAGAAACCTTCTGGATCTCTCCTTTGATGAAGGATACCAGGTTGAACATGAGCATAATAATCTGTATGTTTATGCCCCGAAAATACCGAAAATCTTTTTTGTAAGAATTGGCAATCCTGGTAAAACTATTGAAATTGAGCCGGGATATAAAAAAATCGATTGATACCGCCATGAATAAAGAACAAATTCATGCCTTTTGGTATTGAAATAAGTAATTTTGGTTTGTCCGGGGGCAATACCTGATTCCCGCCCATTTTCATTTTGGTGAAAGCAGGCCGTTCTGTTGCATATCTTTGATTACCAACTTAATCACATCGTCGATCACTTGCCGGGTTGAGTCCGGGCTCAATGTTTCTGATTTTCCGGACCATATGAGTTTTTCCGTTTTAACATCGTAGAGATTCGTCGCCAAGCGGACAAGGGTATGCGTCCGGGTATAGCCCGGATTGTGGGCATAGCCATAAGCCCGACCATAGTAGCCGTAATAGCCTCCCTGGCCTCGAGAGGGAGGGGTGTAAGCCTCTTTTTCTTCTTTTCCGATCAAATACGTGATGATCACGGCATCATTATTGTATTTATTAACGGCGTTCAATATTTCGTCTTTTTCCAGCTTCAGATCTGTCGGAATAGAAATGGCATCCCCGCTGGCTATGGCCTCAATCCCAACTGCCTTTAGCTGGGCAACAAACTTATCTTCAAAAGATCGCCGAACCGCCTCTTTCTCTTTATAAGTTACCCCAATTACCAGAATGTCGGATACCGGCTTGCCCCGGCGGGCTTCATCCACCCATGTATGGGTTAGTTTGGTGCCCGCACAGCCGATAACAAGAACGCTGGAAAACACTGCATATAAGAACCATTTAATGGTGATTTGTCTCATGGGATTCCTCCTGTCTTTAACTGAAAGCGCTTGTTAATCGGATAGCCGAAATGCGTCGCCCCATGGGGGCGCACACTCTGTTGGAAGCAAACCGTTTGCCCGATATCAATTTTGGTTGTTTCGTAAACGGTCAAAAACATTTTTTTTACCAACTCAGGAAGATTGGAATATATTGCTTTTGCAGCAGTCCTGCGGGGCTGAACAGACCGACTGACATCCCGCATCTTTGAGATCGCTGTGGCCGTTTTTGTATTCATCGATGGCCTTGTGCAGAGATTTCACCGCAAGCTGTATACAGTGGTGTTTTTTTGCGGGAAGATCCACAAGATGATTGAACACATTGCACGGCTCCCTGATATTGAAATCTATTTTACGTAATTTTCCGAGCAAGGATATGAGTAAAAACCCCCTATGTCAAGTCAGTGTATTGTATGTTTTGAGAAAATTGTACCCACGTATAAACCTTTCCTATATTCTTGACATGCCGGCCCAATTTTTTTACGGTCCTTTTTACAGCGGCGAAGCCGCCACGCCGCCTCGCAAGCGGGAGCGTTGCGAGGCGGCGTCATATAGAATTTCAAAGCAATTGTATAACTTGAATAATTAAATTTTTTTACAGCCCGTTGAAACGGAACTTCGCTTCATTCTGTTTGCGGGGAATGTGATTGTTATTGCAGTTCAGGAGGGGTGAATGATTAAATTGTTGTTGGTTACACCTGATAGAGAGCCTTTTGCCGAATTTGCTTCGGCTGCGACGAAATATGACGATATTCAACTATTATCCTCCAGAGTATCTCTGACGGCGTATTTACGGTGGATCACGAATGGAGGATCACCTCATTTAACCAGGCTGCCGAGAAGATTACAGGTATCAAGCGTGATGACGCCTTGAAATCCACTGAAGCATTAACAATTATGGATGCGCTTAAACGGAACAACTATAACCGTCTGGCCGCTGCCCGTGAACTTGGCATGCATAAAAGTACCCTTTTCAGAAAGATTAATAAGCTTGGACTCAAACTTCCCAGAGTTGACGGACGTTCGGGGCGCAACGGATCTACATAGAGTCGCCATATTGCGACTGAGTCGCTGGGATGCAGTCGCAATTCTGCAATCTTAGAATCACCTGCTTTCCTGTCACGCCATTTCCATCCGATGACATGATTAACCGGAGAATCACTGAAATGGAAAAATCTTCCAAGTAAATTGCTTCAGCCTAAAAGACGGGGGCTTGTATTTGTAGGAATGAGCCCCCTTTGTCCTTTTTGCAAACAAAGAATTATTATTTATGGATCATCTCCGGGGGAATCCGGTTGCGAAGGACCTGGAAGTTGTTGTGGAAGGAATATAGTTTAGCCACCCAAAAAACCGTAAAAGGAATTTCATTCATTTTCCGTTTGCCAATTCCGTGGTTTTGTCCGGTCGGACCGGGAATGTGCTCGCTGTTGTAATGTGAAGTTATTTTTGCGCGAGCCCCAAGGCTCTCGGGGTTGCTTATGAAACCGAGGCCTTGTAATCTGGCATAGGTGCAGCAAGCGGTTTGACACGTGAATATATCGTACGCATTTTCACAAGCAAGACAGGAAGAGCGAATGAGCAAAGATTTTGATGATTTTGGTTTTTATATTACGATATTTGGAGAATCATTCGAGGTGACTTAACTGTGGCGATAGACCCCTATAGCAAAACCGCCGGGCGTTACGATGCGTTTGTCGAGCCACTCATCAAGAACTTAAGAGCAACCGGCATGAAGATGGTTCCATCCAAAGAAGAGATGCTGGTTCTTGATGTCGGATGCGGAACCGGGACGTACTTGAACCTTTATCAAAAGGCCCGTTGCAAAACATTCGGAATAGACTTATCCCCGGCCATGATAGATATTGCCCGAAAAAAACTAAAAGAACGTGCAGCGCTTCATTTAGGTGATGCTTCACAAATGCCATATCCTGATGGAACATTCGACCTGGTGGTTGCTTTTTTGGCTTTACATGAAATGCCGGCTTCGATTCGATCAAACGTAGTGAATGAGTCTAAACGTGTCATGAAAAAAGATGGTCGAATTTTACTTGTGGATTATCATCCCGGCCCGATTCGTTTTCCAAAAGGCTGGTTCTTTAAAATTGTGATTACATGTGTTGAAATTGCGGCCGGTCGAGAGCATTTCAGAAATTATCGCGACTTTATCGCCCGCCAAGGTTTGTTCCCTTTAATAACCAAGCACCAATTATCGGTTGAAAGAAAAAAAATCGCCGCCGGGGGAAATATAGGATTCTTCTTGCTGTCACGAAATAACTCATGAAGAAGATCAAATCCTAATTGTAATAGAAAGAAATTAAATCGAATTTTATCGCCTATCCGTAATTACTGACGGTAAAATTGGAAATAAAAATCGGCGTTAGAACCGGCTCAACATGCCGGAATTTATATATTTAAATAAAAGTTGCTAAAAGAGCTTGACAAAAAAACATGGTGTTCTATGTTATGGGCAAAAGCTCATAACTAATCCGTATTATTCATCCCGCTGAAAGCGGGATTGAAGCTTCCTGCAGCTCCGGAAGGCGGAAGCTAAACATTCACATATAAATTAATTTTGACAAATTCGGGATAAAAGGAAGTGTCATCGTATGATTATCAGCATTGCAAGTGGAAAAGGCGGTACGGGGAAAACGACTGTGGCGACCAATCTGGCCGTATCTATCGGATCTGGTGTTCAGCTTCTTGACTGTGATGTGGAGGAACCGAATTCTCACCTTTTTATCAATCCTGTGGTTGAAGAGGAAAAAATCGTTTATACACCCGTGCCGCAAATTGACGAAGAAAAATGCACGTTCTGCAAAAAATGTGCTGAAATATGCAGGTTTAAGGCCATTGCGGTAATCGGAGAAATTGTTCTCACGTTTCCGAACTTTGCCATAGTTGCGGTGGTTGCGTAGAAGTCTGTCCGGAAAAGGCCGTCACCGAAACCGGTCGCGAACTGGGCTCAATTAAAACCGGCCACAAAAACAACCTCGGTTTTGTACACGGCCGGTTGCGAGTGGGCGAGGCTATGTCGCCGCCTTTGATCCGAAATGTTCGATCCTATACGCGTCCGGATCAGTGTGGACCATCAGTCGACGCTCCTCCCGGGACATCATGCCCGGTTATCGCTGCGATGAAAGGCGCTGATTTTGTTTTAATGGTAACCGAGCCAACGCCCTTTGGCCTGCATGATTTAAAACTGGCCGTTGAGGCGGTGAAACTCGTCTGGAATTCCCGAGGGCTGGGCTGCATTAATCGTTCGGATATTGGCGACCATCGGGTGAAAACATGATGCAGGAGCAGGAAAACCTGCAGATTTTAATGGAAATTCCCTTTGAAAGACGAATTGCGGAGGTTTATCAAGGGGCAAGCTCATCGTTGAGCGAAATGCCGGAGTGGAAAGAAAAGTTTTCTGTGGGTTTATGCGGACCGTCAAAGCATTGAGGAACTAACGTGCTCACCCGGAAAAAATTTTGCCACAGAGGCACCGAATGCGGACTTTGCAGGGATTTGTGCCGTTTTGACGCCGTAAGTGAGGCATTTAAGGATGGTAAACTATCCTTTGCCGACGAGGCAAATGTCGAAGGCCATTGGTAAAGTGAGTAGATTGTTTGATAATATTTCTGATATAAAAAGGGTGGTATGAAATTTGTAATTATCGGCGGGGATGCTGCCGGGATGAGCGCTGCCAGCAGGGCCAAGAGAAACGCCCCGGATCTTGATGTTACCGTTTTGGAAAAGATGATGGATGTTTCCTACAGTGCCTGCGGGATGCCGTATAATATTGCGGATCCGGACCGGGAAATAGATGACCTGGTTGTCAGACAGGCTGATGTTTTCAGAGAAAAACAGGGTATCAACCTTTTAACCGGTCATTTTGTAGAATCCATCGATCCGGCAGTTCGGACCGTTACCGGCACATCTTTAAAGGGAAAAACGTTTCAATTTTCATATGATAAATTGCTCATTGCAACAGGAGGATCTCCCATCATCCCGAAGCTTGACGGTTTTGATCTTCCGGGTGTTATGGCTTTAAAGTGTTTGGATGACGGTCGAAAAATAAAAGCATTTATAAAATCAAACAATGTTAAGAAAGTAATTATTATCGGCATGGGATATATTGCCCTTGAAATGTGTGAAGCCCTCAGGGCCCGGTCAATAGACGTCGAAATGGTCAAACCGGGCTCCGTGTTTCTGCCATGGATGGAAACAGAACTGTCCCATGGTGTCAAAAAAGAAGTCGAGTCTCATCAGGTAAAGATACATATAGGCCATCACGTGCAAAAAATTGAAGCCCCGGGTAAAGCCTTAAACGTAATCTGTTCGGATCTTACCCTCAAAGCGGATATGGTGCTGGTTGCCGTTGGAATAAAACCGAACAGCGAACTTGCCGGCCATGCCGGCCTTGAAATAGGGGTTCAGAACGCCATTGCGGTGGATAGAAAGCTAAGGACTTCAGATAAAAGCATATATGCCGCCGGAGACTGTACCGATGCATATCACGTGGTTACGGGTGAAAAAACGTGGATTCCATTGGCATTAAGGGCGAACCGGGCAGGTTGGGCGGCTGCCGACAATATTTGCGGTAAGTCGGTTGAGCTTCCAGGGGTTGCAGGTACGGCGGTTTTTAAGGTGTTTGATCTGGAAGTGGCACGAACCGGACTGACCATGGACGAGGCCAAGAAGTCCGGTTTTGAGCCGGCAAAGGTTGTTATTAAAACCCGGTCCCGGGCCCATGCCCATCCCGGTGCTTCGGCTATTCATGTTCAGATGGTCGGTGATACAAAAAGCGGACGTCTGTTAGGAGCCCAGATGATAGGCGCAGAAGGTGTTGCACATAGAATTAATGCTCCTGCCGTTGCCTTGCACAATCAGATGACCGTTGAAGCATACTGCCAAACGGATCTGGCATATGCCCCGCCCTTTGGCCCCACCTGGGACCCAACACTGACTGCGGCAAACCAGCTTCTAAAAAGGATACATTCAAATCTATACCGGTGACGGGAAGGGCAAAACAACCGCAGCAATAGGCATGGCCGTACGGGCCGCCGGGCATGGAACAAAAACCTATATCGGTCAGTTCATGAAAGGGCAGCACTATGGTGAACTGACGGCATTGTGTAACCATCCCTTTCCGCAATAAACATCTTCCCCTTTCCAAACCCAATCCATTCCGTATTTTCCGTAAAGCTCCGGCATCCACTTGCCCTTTTGCACAGAAATTTGTGCACACCGCACAAAATAATGTGCATGAAAGCCCCCTTGTAAGTTTAAATAACAACAATATCAGCAGGTTGATTTCTGGTACGCTTGTTGCATTTTAAAATGAGTTTGATCTAGCGAGCAGGGGCCGGGGATCAGAGGTCAGGAAATAGGAATCAGGAGGCAGGGATCAGGGATCAGAAACCAAGAACCGGTAATCAGGAAAGAGGAAACAGGAAATAGAAATCAGAGGACAGATATCAGAAGTCAGAAATTCAGAGATCTAATCCAAAAACCTGAGCCCTGGACCCTGATTCCCTTCCGCAATAAACATCTTTCCCTTCCCAATCCCAAACCATTCCGGATTTATCCCGTATTTTCCGTAAAGCTCCAGTATCCACTTGCCCTTTTGCACAGAAATTTGTGCACACCGCACAAAATAATGTGCATGAAAGCCCCCTTATGATTTTAAATCACAGCGATATCAGCAGGTTGGTTTCTGGTACGCTTGTTGCACTTTAAAATAAGTTTGATCTAGCGAGCAGGGGCCGGGGATCAGAGGTCAGGAAATAGGAAATAGGAGGCAGGGATCAGGGGCTAGGGGCCAGGAACCGGTAATCAGGAAATAGGAAATAGGAAATAGAAATCAGAGAACAGATATCAGAAGTCAGAAATTCAGAGATCTAATCCAAAAACCTGAGCCCTGGACCCTGATTCCCGACCCCTGACCTTAAGCTTTGAAATCATAAAAGATTTGTGTTAAGGGAAGAAGGATCTTCCTTGACCTTCAACATTGATCGCATCAAAAATTGGCCTGAGATCCTTACATGTGAAGATTTCCAGTAGGACACATAAATTTTATTGGAATCGCCGTGAAAAAGATTCGATCCAAGCATACGGGTGATATTGTATGAGCGAAAGGAATTGAATGTCAGAGACATTTCCGAAACCGATTCAAGATCTTCCTGAAGCCGACATCCCTTTCCTGCCTATAAAGCCACATATTGTGGCTGCACAACCTAAATACAACAACGTTTTTTTATTAATCCGTACCGGCTTATATGACAATTTTTGATATATAACCCGCCACGGCAAATATCCTTTAAAACAAAATATATTTAAATTTTACACATAGTTATTTTCGCAACAATATTTTATTAAATCTGATTTAGTTGTCAAAAAGTGACAATTTCCATATTTCATTTAGGTCAACTAATACATGTTATGAATTCGGAAAAGAGGGGGTAGATTTAATGCACATCGCCAAAAAAATATTGAGTGAAATTGACCAATCATTGAGAGGTCGATTTAATGTTAAGATACAAGAAAGAGACTGGGAGGTATTCACTGAACCTCTCCTCACAGATAATGACGGAAATATTGATATTGATAATTTTCTAAATCGCCAAAGAAAATCCATAGGAATTATAGAAAAAATTCTAGGCTATCACGGAAAAGAGGAAATTGTTGGTTACCTTGCAGAACTTGCGGTCATTGAAGCAAATATCCAAGAACTGCAACCGTGGATAAGGGATCATGTCGTACATGCAATTAATACATTTATACTTGGGGCATACATTTTAGGAAAGATTAAAATGCCGAGTTCTCATGGATTAAGATTGGATTATCCATTTGCATGGAAGCTGTGTGGGCCAACTCATGATCTCGGTTATCCACTAGAAATTGCAAGGGATATTCAAAATCCCTTTGTGAATAAAATGAATACATTTTTAGACAACATAGACTCCCCTTCTCCAAAAGTTGAATTGGGAATTTTCCCTCCAAGTCTAAGTAAATTATGTAATCAAATAGATTCAAATGAACTTATTCAAGATAGAATTAATGATTGGAAATTAGGTATTAATATAGACGATTACTACAATTGGTTGAATCAGAAGAATAGGACTGACCATGGTGTAATAAGCGCTCATGCTCAACTTAAATTGCTGGACGCAATGTATCATCACGTCAATCCAAACAGGGAATATCGTGATATATATAAAAATGAATTAAATTTTAATCAACAATATTTCAGCCAAGACATTATTACCGCATCCTCGGCACTATTTATTCATAATATTGACCTTTCGTACCCTGGCTTTTCAAATAAAATTAGCTTTGAACTGGCACCACTGGCTTTTGTGCTTCTTTTATGTGATACCTTTCAGGAGTGGGACCGTTATACTAAAAATAAAGATGTCTTTTCTGGGCTCGATTTTGATATTAATTGCGTTGATTTATCAATTGAACTTAGAGTCCCAGATGTATTAGAAGGAAAAATTTTTGATATATTACACAAAAGGCTTTCTGGATTAGCCGTTAAAGTTAATGACAGAGTTGCAGTAAATTAATCATCTATTTAATAACCATGCCAGTGGAGCAGACGGCGTGAAGATCGCGATTCATCGTAAGGACCGTGCAAGTTTGACCATAATTGGAGTCGCTGCTCACCGGCGGCGTTATCTGCAAAATAGAAATTGAAAATGGATGAAATTGAAATAAAATTTACTTTTCAAGAAAGAGATTTGATCATTGATCATACATTTGCAGACCCAGAACTTACAAAAAAACTAAAAATTGCCGAGATCAAGGGAAAGCATCTAATTACAAAATATTCAATTCATGATCTTGATGATATGTTAGGATTTATAGCCGCAGAGGCAAATCATACGGATGATAAAAAATTAGAAAAGAAGCTTGATAAATTATTTGATAAATTGAGTCGCATTCTTGAAAAATATGAATAAAAACCGTTAATTTATGGCGATACTTAGATGCACACAAAAATTGCTGTCTGAATTAAAACTGAAGCCCTCTGATAGCATGCAACATCCCAGCGAGCTTGGTAGTTGGCACGCAAATCTTTTGAGAATCGACCGAAGAAAATGTGTTCTATTTACCCATGACACAACCTTATATTCATTCTTTGTTCCCGGATTAAAAAAACCTGATTTTATAAATATTCGTGAAGTTTTTCGGCAAAATTTGTTTAAAAGTTTAATGGCGGAAAACTTGCCCCAAAAACACATCGAAATTTTTCTTGATGATATTCGGGAAATTGAAATTTCCAAAACCAACAATCGTAGTGTTCTGGGTTCAATGAACGACCTGACATTTCAG
>PVMK01129459.1_pt1 | contig 17948 bp, 20 predicted proteins | sample 1853481 | NCBI WGS metagenome assembly PVMK01 (sample SAMN08533507, study PRJNA380276) | Marine sediment metagenome, whole genome shotgun sequencing project. | reverse complement strand
CCGCACGCCGAGCGTGATGTTCTTCGGCGACAATGCGGGCGGACTTGTTGCCGTCGAGCTCACCGATGGTCGTTGGCTGTTCGCGCGCCGACGTGATGACGTAGCGAATGGCGCCACCTCGGGGCACCGCAGCGGCGCCAGGAAAGCCGAGGAGCACGCGGTCGCGACCGATGGCATCGGTCATCGCGCCCGGTCCTGCCGCATTGTTGCCGAAGAACATCACGCTCGGCGTGCGGTGGTTCGCGGCTAGCACGGGCAGTACCTCCGCGATCCGGTGCTTCGGCAGGATGACCAGCACGACGTCATACGCATCGTCTGGCTCGAGACGATCCACGACCCGGAGAGACGTCGTGGTTCGTTTCCCGGAGACCCCGTCCTCGAGCTCGATCCCCTGTTGGCGGATCTGCTCGAGACGCGTCCCCCTCGCCAGGATGGCAACCTCTTGCGAGCTCTGCGCCAGCCGCGCCGCGTAGAGACTTCCGATGTTACCTGCTCCGTAGACCAGAAACCGCACGGCGACACGATACCACGCTCGGTGCCGTGCACTCACCCGACCGGGCAGCGGGCCGCATCAAGCCGGTCGTGGCGGACCGCATTCCGTCGGTTCAGGCCGCTCGTGCTGACGAGCTGCTCGAGCGCGACACACATGCCGGCAAAGTGGTTCTAGTTGCCAGCACATAGCCAGTGCCTGTCGCCATCCCGGAAAGCTTCGTGCCCTTTTCGAGGACATGGAACTACTCGACCTTCGCCTCGTTCGTGATCGGACCCGGCTCTTTGCTCACGTCGGTCGCGAAGCTGTCTTCATGTTAAGCGCGCGCCGACCCAGCGGAATACTGTATGGGTATCCAGCATCTGGTAGAGCAGCGCAGATCGTGGCAGAACACCCACCGACGGCGCTCACGCCGAACGAACGGAACCAAGATGGGCAAGACCATTCAACTCATTTTCCTGAGTGCCACCTTTGCAGCCGCGTTGTGGCTCGCTCCCACGCAGGCCTCGGCCGCAAACTGCAGCTTCTCGAAGAAAGAGAAGATCGCCATGGTTTCTTGGATCATGCTCATCCCCGGCGCCGTCATCACCGGCATGGGCTGCAAGCGCGATCTCTTCAACAAGAAGAACAAGAACGAGGCCTTCCTGCCCGCCGAAGACCGCAGCCACACCGAGCTCCGGTTCCTGGAACGCCGCCGTCGCGCGATCTAGCGAGCTGAGTGTGCTGCGCTATTGCGGCTGGATAGCCCGGGGGCGCTTTCTGCATGCGCGCCGTGTGGTACAGCAGCGGAGGCTCGACGCATGCGAGCCGAGCTCACGGGGAGCTCGAGCGCCGCACTTCGTGGCCGGGAGGAGGAGAGGTGACATGGGAGGCCCACCGCCTCCACTGTTTAAGGCAGCTCAAGCGAAGGTGCGTTTGATCGATTCGCCGAGCACGCGTGAAGCATTGGCTTCAAGCAGGCCGCCGTGTCCGCCGATGAGCTTGTCGAAGGGAAGACTCGCCAAACGATCGAAATCCTCGCGCAATGAACCGCCCGGCGGGGTCTGTATCTTGCGCCACGGAGGTCCGATCTGGGCTGGGTTCCGAAAGCCCATGAGAGCCGTGATGATCTTGGCCCCCGTCGACATCAGCGGGTGCGGGACCCAGTGCTGCACGCTGTCGCACGTTACCAGCAGCCCCCCGTCTCGCTCGACGTGGAGCGCGGCCTCGGGCGAGAGGGTGTCTCGGAATCGAAAGACCTTCACGCCCGGAAGTGGGAGTTCGGTCGCCTCTGCCAGCTCCGTAGCCCCGCCTTGGGGATCGGCGGCCCAGAGTTTGGCACCGTAGCGGTCCGCGTAGTAAGCATCGTCCATGCCGTGGACGCCGATCTTCATGATATGAGCCACCTTGCCCAGGGCATCGAGGGCGAGTTCACCCTCCGCGTTCAGCCGAACCGCGTTGACCAGGGTCAACTCCCCCTCGTGTCGTAGCACCACCATGTTGCGGACCAATCGCACCAGGGGCTTGAACAGGACCGATCCCGTGACGAACCAGGCGTTCTTGAAAATCGGCTGGAGGTCGCCGTGTGGCTCGGCGGGCGGGAAGGGGCTCGGCATTGGGACGCAGAGTACCCGCACGCCCTCTGCGTGTCGATTGGCTGCGACCTCGTCTTCCTGATCGGACACTCGCTCGGATTCACTTCGCCACCTTGTACTCGGAAAGCGCGTCGGCCAGCGCGGGGTGAGGTCGTGACCAGCGGTTAGGAGAACTCAGAGCCCATCGCTGCTGAACATCTCCAGCCTCCCCTCGCCTCCGCTCCCCGAACCCCCCTCTGAGTTCCCGGTCTCAGCCCCTTGCCCGCGGCCCGGGACGCCGGCGAGGACAAGTGCCGCGCGCTGACCGGACTCGCGACCGCGGGCAGCATCTTGAAAGGACGGCTTGTCGGAACGCGCTGCTCTCGCCAGACCGCAATCGCATCGCCGGTCGCAGCTCCTACCTCCGACGTTGAGCCGAGCTGCTGGGCTCGCTATCTGTCGCCGTTGCTACCGAAAGCGGCAGCTTCCGAGGCCGACGAGGCACGCTCCGCATTAAACTCACCTAGGGGTTCGAGTCGACGTTCGCACGAGCGACCACGTAGTGGCCATCGCCGGCTCGTTTCGGCACCAGTTCGCCGACTTTGGCAACGTTTTGCCGAAGCCGCGGACGGACTTGGGCGACTCGCCCAAGTCCACCATGTCATTCAGTTTCGACGGCTCTCAAGAACGACAGTTCCCTCAGGGAGCTGTCAAGAAACCCGAAATTCACTTTGAACAGCTTGTTCGGCCTTCCGCTTGCAGTTGCAAAGAAAATCTGAGCGTCCTCAATTGCGGCGTTGCGAAAAGAGTTCAGGAAAGCGAGCGCATTGAGATCGTCGACGTGAGCGACGGGGTCGTCGATGATCATGACGTTGATACGGTCCTTCACCGAGCGATTCAGAGCAAGAAAGATCGCAAGTGCGAGAGCACTCCTCTCGAGCGTTCAAGAAACTCGCTGGCGTCGGGCCCGGGCAGTACCGGGCGCGTCACCGTGTTGGCGAATCGCCATTGCAACTCTAGGCTCGTGATAGCCTTTGGCCCTAGTGGAGATTTTATTGCGCACGCTTAACGAGGAAATCAGTCGCTGCGATATCTGCAGCAAGCATCTTCCCCTCGGGCCCCGCCCGGTGGTCCAGTTCTCGTCGAAGAGTCGGATCGTAATCGTTGGGCAGGCGCCCGGCACCAAGGTGCACGAGACGGGGATCCCCTGGGATGACCCGTCGGGGGACCATCTTCGGGAGTGGCTTTCGGTGTCTCGCGAGTCGTTCTACGACCCAGACTCGTTCGCGTTGGTCCCGATGGGGTTCTGTTACCCCGGCAAGGCAAAGAGCGGCGATGCGCCACCGCGCCCTGAGTGTGCGCCACAGTGGCACGAGCGTGTGCTTGATGCGATTGCACCAGAGCCGCTCTTGCTGCTGGCTGGCCAGTACGCACAGCAGCACTACCTTGGTCCCTCTCGAAAGAAGACGCTAACTGAGACCGTGCGCTCTTTCAAAGAGTACGGCACCCAAACGATTCCACTCCCGCACCCCAGTTGGCGCTCACGCATTTGGATGAAGAAGAACCCGTGGTTCGAGGCCAAGCTGCTCCCCGTGCTGAGGCGACGGGTCAAGAAGCGCCTGGCAGACTAGCGCCCTTCGCGCTTTACGGGCCTCAGAGCAACAAACAGACCAACCGTAAGTGTTCGGCGATATACGTCGTAGCGCGGCACTACGCGAGCCACTCGCCATCCGTCGGGCGGGGGCCGTGGTGTCACGCCCTCTCCTGCTCGCGTTTCACGGCAGCGAACAACGCGTGCAACACAGACACCTCTACGAGCTCCCGATTCACATCGGGTATTTGTGACATTGTCATAAGAATGTCCGCTAACGCGTTTTGTTCGTGTTGGTTGACGGTGTCTTGGGGGATACCTGTCCGCGAAACCGTTCGAGAATCGTCGGAACGGGGCGAAGAGCCGGCCGTTCGATTCCCACCGCCTCCACCGATAAGCATCCGAGGTCATTTCGCTTTGATCTCGGGTGGCAAAATCACTGGCAAAAACCTGGCGATAAACTGCGGTGGTTTCGGGTATTTCACTTTTTGCCACCGGCAAAACGATCAGTTTGGCTGGGTTGAGATCGACCTCCAGCTTGGTGAGTTCGCCGCATAGCGTCGACCACTCCCACGACGTGTAGGCATCGATCACTTCGCCTTTCGCGTTGTGTGTCATGAGCTCGACCACCTCCGTACGCGCCGACGCATTGCGGCACGACGAGATGAACCAGCGGCGCAAGCCGTGGGTAAGCCTACCGAGGACGTAGATGCCGAGGACTTCCGCGTCCGCACGGTGATTTAATGCCGCGCAATTCGGTTCTCGACATGGTCCCCATGGGCTAAGAGAGCTCCGCATCCGAAGGAAGCTCTGGACACGGCTGCACGAGAAAGGCACGGTTCACGGCCTACGCTGCCTGCATGGGAAACGGGAGAAGACCAATGCGAATGCAACTTCATTTACTAGCCATCGTGTGCGCGAGCGCAGTGCTTACCCTCGGTTGCCAGCCCGCTAAGGAAGCCGCCACGACGGAGCCTGCTGCTGAAGCGCCGAAGGCCCCAACTTCGGAACCGAACGCGGCTGCGCCGAGTCCCCGTGGCGAGCCCGGCGACGCTCCCGCGGCCAAAGCGGAAGGTCAGCCCAACATCGTGGTGATCTGGGGCGACGACATCGGCATCAGCAACCTCAGCACGTACTCCGAGGGGCTGATGGGCTATTCCACACCCAACATCGACCGTATCGCGCGCGAGGGGATGAAGTTCACGGACTACTACGCCGAGCAGAGCTGCACCGCGGGACGCTCGGCCTTCATCACGGGCCAGAGCGTCTTCCGGACCGGGTTGAGCAAAGTCGGGTTGCCCGGCGCCACGCAAGGCCTGAGCGACCAAGACCCGACGATTGCTGAGCTCCTGAAGGGCCAAGGCTACGCGACCGGGCAGTTTGGCAAGAACCACCTCGGCGATCGCAACGAGTTTCTGCCCACGGTGCACGGCTTCGACGAGTTCTACGGGAACCTCTACCACTTGAACGCGGAAGAGGAGCCCGAAGAACACGACTACCCGAAGAACCCTGCCTTCAAAGCCAAGTACGGGCCGCGGGGCGTGATGGACTGCAAGGCCAGCACCCAAGACGACACGACGGTCGATCCCCGTTTCGGCAAGGTCGGCAAACAAGTGTGCAAAGACACGGGTGCGCTGACGCGCAAACGCATGGTGACCATCGACGACGACATCGCCGCGCGCGCACAGGATTTCATCCGCCGCCAGACCGACGGCGAAAAGCCCTTCTTCGTGTGGGTCAACTTCACGCACATGCACTTGTGGACGCACACGAAGCCCGAGAGCATCGGCCAGGCCGGCGAGTTTCAATCGCAGTACCACGACACGATGATCGACCATGACAAGAACGTCGGGTCCATCCTCGATGAGCTCGATGAGCTCGGCATCGCCGAAAATACGATCGTCATTTACGGGACGGACAACGGCCCGCACATGAACTCCTGGCCCGATAGCGCGATGACCCCGTTTCGCAGCGAGAAAAACACCGGCTGGGAAGGCGGATTCCGAGTGCCGTTCATGGTGCGCTGGCCCGACAAGATCCAGGCAGGCACAGTCTCGAACGCGATCATGTCGAACCTCGACTGGGCGCCTACTTTGCTTGCCGCCGCTGGGGAACCCAACGTCAAGGAGAAGCTCCTCGAGGGCTACGAGTCCGCCGGCAAGAAGTTCAAGGTACACCTCGACGGCTACAATTTCCTGCCCTACCTCACCGGCCAAGAGACGACCAGCCCCCGAATCGAGTACTTCTACTTTTCCGATGACGGGGACTTACTGGCCCTGCGGTACGGCAACTGGAAGGTGCAATTCAAGGTTCAAGACGAGCCCGGAACGATGCGGATCTGGCAGCGGGAGTTCGAGAACCTTCGACTTCCGTATCTGTTCAACTTGAAGACAGACCCGTACGAGCGCGCCACCATCACGTCGAACACCTATTGGGACTGGTACATCCGTCACGTGTTCCTGCTGGTGCCGGCGCAGGACAAGGTCGGAGCGTTCCTCTCCACGTTCCAAGAGTACCCACCGCGCCAAAAGGCCGCGAGCTTCACCATCGACCAGGTCCTGCAGACCCTTCAGAAGGCGCACGGCGGGTAAACCCTCGACTACGTGGGGTGCCATCGTTCACTCGCTTGAATCAGAATTTCCGTAAGCTAGTAGCGGATGTTCGACGACGGCTTTGTGCTCTGCCGGGCAGCGAGATGCGTCGCGGGCCAAGGTCTGGCTGACCTGGTCGAGTTCGGTAGCGGCCTGGCTGTCCAGGTCATCACGAACGTCGGAGACCTCCCAGAGCTGCGCGCTGGCACGGGGTTGTCGAGACTGCCGGTACGCGCAGACTCGGGTAGGCGCCTCCAGTTCGCACGATCTGGTGCGCGCCTACCCCTGGGGCAGCTTGCCCGCCGCCTGCTGCGGTTACTTCTTCTTGGCCGGGGCCTTTTTCTTCGCGGTGCTCTTCTTTGTGGTGCGCTTCTTCGCGGTGCTCTTCTTTGCGGTGCGCTTCTTTGCGGTGCTCTTCTTGGTGACGCGCTTCTTGACCGACTTGAGCTTCTTGGTCGCGCTCTTCTTTGCAGTCGCCATTACCGTCTCCTCGGGATCACATCCCTATTTTTTTTAGGGCGCAATGTGCTCAGCACGATCAAGCGGCACGCTGGGCTCGGCATGGCGCTTGGGATCGCGATCGCGATCGCAGGGGTGTTGGGCCTTCTGTCGCTGGCAACGGGAGGCTACCTGGTGTCCCGGCCTGGTATCGATCGGGGGTTGGGGCCGGTCGCTCTTTAGCGGGATTGCTGCGTTGGTCCTCGGCATCATGATTTGGCGTCAGTTCCCGGTTTCTGGGGCGTGGGCGGTCGGTACAATCACGGGCATCCACATGATCCTCGCCGGCTCGGCGGTGGCCTTGCTCAGCCGCGCTGCACGCAGTGCCGCCAAAGAGGCGTAGGCCGCCTAGGCGATGATCCCGGTACGCTGCTCCTCTTCGACCTATGCGGGGACGAGCTTCAGGAACTCCGGGTGGTCCTTGAGGTGTTCCACGACGACCCCTTCGAAACTGGGCACCTCGTCCGCTCGATATCGATACACGGCGTTGCCTCGTCGGCTGGCGACGAAGAGCGAGCTCTGAGCGTCGAGAGCGATTCCTGACGGAGCGTCGAGATGATCATCCTGGAGCCATTGGCGGAAGTCGAGGCTGCCGCCCGTCGACCTCCACACCGCGTTGTCATCTTTGCAACTCAGGTAGAAGGTGCCGTCCGGTGGCACAGCGATGAGGTGGGTAGGAGAAGGCAGGCATCCGGCGTGCTCGAGCAGGTTGCCCTCCTCGTCCATCCGCAACACGCGTCCGTTTCCTCCCGTTCCTTCGTCCACGACCAGGAGCCGCCCGGAAAGGTCGAACTGCACGTCGCGCACCGTTTGCAGCCCCACAGGCAGGTTGTGTTTTCCCGCCAGTCGCGCGGATACCACGAAGCTGCCGGGCGCTAAGTCCGACGCGCCGCTCGAGGCCGCCAACCTACCAGGAAGGGGCATGGGCTTTCCTGGGGTTCCGTCCTTGGCGTTGGGACCCCACTAACGCAGCACCAGGTTCGTGTCCTGGGCCGAGACGTACATGTCTCCGCTCGGTGAGAACGCGATGTCGAAGGGATGGAGGAGGCCAGGATTGCCGTGGGTGTCGAGCTCGGCGAACACTTCGATGAACTTGTGTCGGCCATCATCGCCGCGGGTTCCCGAGAATCGCAGGACTTGACCGTACTCCTCGAAGGCGTTGACCACGTAGAGATCGCCGTCCGGTCCAACTTCGAACCCCCGAAGCTCGCGCAGATCCACGTGCTTGGAAAGGCTGCTCTTGTCGAGCGCTTTGCCGATCTTGGCGCCCCCCGCGTCGTAGGCATGGATGTTGTTCCAGGCGCCGGCACCCGTGCCGCCGTGGAAGCTGACGTAGAGGTTGCTTTCACTCATTCGATCCTCTCCTTGCATTCCTAGGCGACGCCCGAGACCATCTTCACATGGACAGCCAGATTGTCGCCGAGCAGCCTGCGAAGACCTAGGCAGGACACGAAAAAAGCCGACCCCATGGGGCCGGCTTCTTTTCTCGAGACCGCGAAGCCCCTGTGCGTCAGCGGCCTAGCTTCTTCTTGGCATCCTCTTTGCCCTTGCCTGCCGCTGCTTTGATGTCCGCTACAGCCTTGTCTGCCGCAGCCTTGATGTCCGCTGCAGCCTTGTCTGCCGCAGCTTTGACGTCTGCTGCTTTGGCGCCAGCCTTGTCTGCCGCAGCTTTGACGCCCGCTTCAGCCTTGTCTGCCGCTGTTTTGACGCTTGCTGCAGCCTTGTCTGCGGCTGCTTTGATGTCTGCTGCAGCGGCCTCGCTACCCGCTTTGACCTGGCCTGCTGCAGCCTTGATGTCCGCTACAGCCTTGTCTGCCGCAGCCCTTGATATCCGCTGCAGCCTTGTCCGCCGCAGCTTTAACGTCTGCTGCCGCGCCCTCGGCATCCACTTTGGCTTCGCCCGCTGCCGCCTTCACGTCCGTTGCAGCCTCATGCGCCGCTTGCTCGGTCGCTCCCGCCGCTTTTTCCGCCGCGTCTTCAGCCTTCTTGCAACCTACCATCGCCGCGCAAATCGCGAGGGCGAGACACAGTTGAAGTATGTTCTTTTTCACAGTGATTCTCCTCCGTTGATAGCGCGGAGCAGACCGCAACACCCAGCGTCCCCGTCACACCTCACCGGACTAACGGTTTGGGGCGAGCGGGTCAAGCGAGAACCCGACACCCACACACCCATGGACGCGGTGCAGACAGGGCCAAGAGGTCATTTCGGGAGAGCAAGGACAGCACGAAGACCGCTCCGGCGATCCAGTAGTAACTCATTGCATCCATGGCCTGCGTCCCTACTTACAGCCAGGGCCGCCATTGATATGCACCGCTTCGTGCTGATAGCTCATCTTGTCCTTCTTGACGTGGGCCGCGATGTTGATGCCCAGGCGACCGAGCGCGCCTCCGATGCCGGCAGAGTCCCCTTCGAGGTGCACCGGTTCCTTGCGGGCCTCAACGATCGCATCGACGCGCAGCTCGCTCTTTCGGATGCAGGTGCGCGCGGCCAGGTGGACCATAGGCTTCCCGACCAAGTTGACGAGCCCGTTCGCCCAGGCGATCCGCACCGGCTTCCGTAGCGGTTTGGGCTTCATCATGTGCCCCTGGACTTCTTGAATGTAGATCACGGGGCCAGCGTCCTTGGGCCGGCGCTGCACCGTGATCTTGGCGCCGTCGACGTGGAAAACGACCGGCTTTTTCGTGAAGCCGATGGTGAGCGTCGCATCTTTGACTTCGATCGGCCCGACCTCCATTAGTCACGCGCCCTTCTTGTGTTTTTCTGTAGGGGGCACCATCAGATTTTGCCTGACGGTTGGAGGCTGCTGCTTCAACGCATTGACGAGCGACAGCTTGCCGGTTTCGTCGCGGTACAGGGTGAGCTCGACGCCTTCTATTTTGGCGTTCGTCACGTGGAAGGCGCCTCGCTGCAAGGCATTGATACTCGCGAGGTGAGCAAATTCACTACGGAGATCGTTGGGGAGTTCCTTTCCACTTTCAAGGAGTACCCGATGTGAGTCGCGCGTGAATACGTCCCTTAGCTGAGAGCGTTCAGTTCTGAACCGCGTTGCGAATCGGCTGGCCGGGATAGACGCCCTTCAGGACCTTCGAGTCCTTCACGACGATCGTACCGTGGACCACGACGTACGGAATTCCTTCTGCAGGCAATCCGCCATTCGCAGGGGTCGCAACCTGCTTGACCGTGTCCGGGTCGAAAACGGTGATGTCCGCGTCGGCCCCCACCTGCAGACGCCCCTTGTGCGCCATCTGCGGTACGCCGTTGTCCTGCATGAACTTGGCCGGCATGTAGGTCATTTTCGAGATCGCGAGCATCAGTGGCATGAGATTCTTTTCGCGCACCATTTGCAGCACCACGGCATGGGTCCCGGCACCCCTGGGATGGCCGTTGACCGCGTCGTAGGGCGTATCCCAGTCTTTTACGAAACGAGCCGTCCGACTTCATGGCATAGGGAAACGCGTCGCTGCCGATGAGGCTGGTCGGATGCTTGAGGGCCTGGGCCACGGTTTCCTCGGTGGCATTTTTGAACGTGACATTGGTGAATGGTGCTGTCTTCACGAGCTTCTCATAACGTTTCTTGGTCAACGGTTTCATCGTGGCTATCTCGACGATGTCACCGTAGTCATGACCCATGTTGTTCTTGTAGTTGTCCGGATGGAGATAGTCCGCGGCGACAATGGTCGCGCCATAGCTATAGGGGTAGATCTCGCTAATGACCTGGTGGCCCGTTGGCGTAGGCCTTATCGATCATCTCCTGGCAGTATGGCGACAAGGCAAGGCACTGCGCCGTCATATGCTGGACGATCAAGCCGCCACCGCCCGCCAATACGGCAGCCAACTGCTCATCCGTCCCCAACATGCCACTGGCACCTTGATCCTGACCCGAAAATCGCCCGTGAAGCCCGAGGAGGAGCCCGTACTTCCCCGCGATCGCCTGAACGCCGTACGTCTCTCTCGAGGTAATGCCGTCGACCATGTAGCCCGTCGTAAGTCCCACGCCGAGCGCTCCCTCTTTCACGCCCTGTTCCACGAGGGCGAGGACCTTTTCTATCTCGGCATCCGTCGCTACCTTAGTCGACCAATTCATCGTGGCCCCGGTTATCTTGGGCTGGTCGAGGTCATTCATCGATGCGCCGGCGATCGACTTGAACTTTGGATTCAATACCCGTTTCGCGCGCGCCCATGACGCCGGCAGTGGCGCCATAGTTGGTTTGTGACTTGCCCTCCATGCTGTCGTACCACTCACCAACCGGCATGACGCCACCCTCGAGCTCGAGTGGTGTCGTGATGCCGTCGCGAAGTGCCAGCTTTTGGCCAAACGGCGTCAGCACATTGTGGTGATGCGTATCGATAAAGCCCGGCGCGACCACGTGACCCTTGGCGTCGATGGTTTCGCTTCCCCTGGATGGCCTGCTCTGTGACGGCGACGATCTTGCCGCCCTTGACGCCCGACGTTGCGTACTGCGTCGAGCTTGGTCTCGGGATCCATGACGCGACCGTTCAAGATCACGAGATCGAGGTCCTCGGGGATGGCCTCTTCAGAAGCGGGCTTGCAGCCGACGAGTACCAATACGCAGCTCAATGCAGCTGCAACACAATAGCGAGTCATATCCTTGCCTCCTCAAGATCTTCCGAGCCGCAATAGACCAAATCGACCACAACATTGGGTGAAAAGGCGAGCGCCAGTAGCACGAGCGCTGCTGAAACAGGCGCTGCCGCCGTGAGTTCTGTTCTGCGCATTCTCATGACTGATTGCTCCGTGTTGCTTCCCTGGTGGGCTCCTCTACTGCCCTTGTGCTGCGGAGACTCGGCCGACCGCACTTTGTTTTGTGGGCATTTCTTCAGTTGTCCTGTCCAATATTCCACCGCTTAATGCCAAACAAGCCGCCAGCAAGAATGTCGCCATCCGGCGCGAATGAAATAATGTTCCCGTAGCTACCCCAGACAGCACTGTCCGTGGGCATTCGCCAGATCGATTTCATAATGCCGGTGTCCCAATCGATCCCTACCAGAACGGGTTTTCCCGCATCGCGGTGAACGGTGTAGAGTATGCGGTTCTTAGCTGCGATAACGCCCACACCGATGTCCGAGTTATCTACCTGGTAATTGGTCCAGGACCGCTCAAAGTGATTTTCCCTGGGGTTCCAAATGAACTTCTCGATGCCCAGCGGCGGCTTGCGAGTGAGACCTGAGAGCAATGCGTTACCCCAGGGATTGGCTTTTACCGGTTCAGGGTAGGAGGTATTGAGAACGGCGACCTCATAGCCAAGGACGTTGGGTGAGGGTTCAATTGTCAGGAATGAGATTTTGATACTGATCTGGTCCGCTATGCGCCGAGAGACGGTGCCCGGCTTCTGTTTGAAGTCAGCGGGAATCTCATCTCGCCAGTAAGCGACCAGGTTCGTCCCCTTCTCATCCGCATCGGCGATGATCACCAGCTTGTCCTCATCATCACGAAACCCCATGAGGGCGGGTGTGGTGCCCGAGCCGCGTGAAATGGCGCCCTTTTCGATAGCGACCTTCGGATCCATGTTGTTGTACCCGGCCGACCAGCCACCGTCTTTCTCATCAATCGACAGTTTCTTGCCGTTCCAGGCCGCTTTGAGCATGCGCTTGGAGGTGACGAGATAGATGCCCGTCTCATCAACCGCGATGTTGTTATCGACCGCTTCACCGGGTATCGGCAACATGTCGAGCAGCTTGAAATCGCGATCTACGACCGCGATGACCCCGGGCGCGACGAGTGCAAGATTGCCGTCCCAGGTCACGCCAATGCCGATAATGCGCGATACGTCCTTGGCGACATCCTTGGGAAGGCTGTCGCGCAGGTCCGCCTGTTTGACCAGCCGCAGCGGTGCTTCGAACTTGTTGTCGTCGCTGTACTTGAGTAGCGTTCCCGCACCCATGATGGTGTAGAGGAAGCCGTCCTTGTCGATCATCTTGTAGGTGGCGTTGGTAAGGTTCTCAAGCTTGAACCCCATTTTGGCTGCTTCGTCTGTGAGCCCGAGGATCGTCTTCTCGTCGAGCGCGGCTTGAGCAACGTCGACTTTTTTCAGCAGTGCCTTGATGCTCGGCGTAAGGGTCTTCTCCTCTGCTTCATGACCTGGCAGCATGGTGCGATGGATCAATGCAAAGTTCTCACCGGTCACGTCAACTTTGTTGATTGCTAAACCTGCGCCCGAAAAGTACGCAACTTGCCTGTTGCCAATATTCTTTAAGACGTGGTGAGACGCTTCGCTATCGGTGTAGAGCACCTTGGCATCATCTGCACCCAAGGTTCGACCTTTTGTTCCGCTGGCGATATCCACCGCATCCGTCTGCGCCGGGTTCTCATGCGAGATCGGATTGATACTGTTGTGGAGCCAGGGATTTGGTGCCGGCATGTTTACAGTCGCTCTTCGGAGACCGGGGTTCGGCATACCCTTTTTCGGCGCTTCATCTGCTTTGTCCCCAGGCGCTTCGGAAGCGGGCTTGCAGCCCAGGAGCGACACGAGGCAGCTCAAAATGAGCGCACTACGATAACGAGTCATCTGATTGTCTCCTTCTCGGTGTAAGGTCCGCGGTGTTGGTTGCGTATTCTCATTCCGTCTTGCCGATCCGGACGAACTCCCCCGGCGGTCCCATGCGGATATCGAAGATGATGGCCGAAGCCCGCAGCAAGAAGGCCGACAGACACGCGACGACTTCGGCGGCGATTTCCGGAATGCCAAAGTGACGCATGCTGGCGTAGCTCAGGGAGCCAAGAAGCGCGGCCGTGGCGTATACTTGACCGCTCACGATCATGGGCTGGGTGTTGGTGAGCACGTCGCGAATGACGCCCCCGCCGGTTGCCGTAACCATACCCATGAACACCGCGATGACGAAGGGCGACCCGAACTGGAGTGCGATGTGACAGCCCACCACCCCGAACACGGACAGGCCCAGGGCATCGGCCCAAATCATCCCCTTGCGCCGGGTAATGTCGCTCGTGATGAAGAAGAAGGTCACCAGGGACGCCGCCACGCACAGGATCAATTCGAGCGGATCCTGGGTCCACCAAACGGTGCGACCGAGAAGCAGATCCCGGGTGGTGCCCCCTCCGATCCCGGTGATGGTGCCGATCAGCACAAAGCCCAGGACGTCCATTCGGTAGCGGGCCGCGGTCAGTGCACCGCTGATGGCAAACACGACATCGCCGAAGTACATGATCGCCAGAATGCTGGTGCTGAGTGGTTCGACAGCGGTTGGCATTCAATCACCATCTCTTGCAGATTCGCACCCGATCCAGCTTTCTCACGAAATGTCTTCCTTGATCCCGAAGTGCTCCATGGCTGCGTGAATGACGCACTCGTACTGGTGACGATCCTTCAGTGTTCCGTGAGGGGGCGCGTCAGATTCACAGAGTGAATCAGCCGGCTTGCCCCCGGTAAGCTTGTCGAACTCCGCCTTGGCCGCCTTGAGCAGATCGGGCTGGGTGAGCAGGTCGAGCCCCATGGCGGCAAGGACGTGAGATGCTTGGACGACACTCTTCTGGCCAATGCTCATTCCGTGACATGCGGTGCAGCCCCATTGGTGCGGCGCGATGTGCTGCGGCCAGGCGCTGTACATGAATCCCATCGTCGGCACGCTCCAGCTCACGTCGGCAACGTCGGTCGAGCCACCCACTTCGACTCCGGTCGGCACGGGCATCACGGTGTCCGGCATACCGTCCTCGGGTTTTCCCATCTCCTTCTGGATCGACTTGGCAAAGGCCTGCTCTTCCTCGGTGTACTGAATCGGGAAGTGGCGTTTCATGTGGTCGGTGATGCGGTTCGCGAGTGTGTCATTCGCCAGGCAGTCCAGACATCCGCCGATGACGGTGACCGTCTCCTTGGTTTGGGTGGCGAGCCCTGCTCCCTTGGCGATGTCCTTCACCCACGCGATATTCTGACGAATGTTGTCCGCGTTCGGACCCCGATAACGGAACTGCACCTTGGCATAATCGGGAATTACATTGGTCGCGTGACCGCCATCCTCGATGTAGTAGTGCATCCGGGCGCTGGGCAGGATTTGCTCGCGCATCATGTTCACGGCAACCAGAAAGATCTCAGCCGCATGCAAGGAGCTACGACCTTCCCAGGGCATCGCGCCGGCGTGGGCAGTACGTCCTGCCCATTCAATCGTCAGATCCTGAAGCCCTGCGGCATGGAAGTTCCACGCGGCATTGACCATGCCGGGATGGCTGTGCAGGCAGGCATCGAGCCCCTTGAAGGCGCCGGCCCGGGCCATGAAGTTCTTGCCGGCAATCAGTTCTTCGGCCGGGCAGCCGAACACCTTGATGGTCCCGGCGATCTTCTCATTCTCCATGTGCGCCTTGAGCGCGATCGCCGCACCGATGGCACCGGAGCCGATCAGGTTGTGGCCGCAGCCGTGACCGTTGGTGACACCGTCTTTACGCGGTGTTTTGGTCGGCACCGGCTCGTTGCCGAGATCTGGCAATGCGTCGAACTCCACCAGGATTCCCAGCACCGGCGAACCGGTGCCCCAAGTGGCAATCCAAGACGTATCACAACCGCCGATCCCGCGGTCGCTGATCTTGAAACCGTTCTTCTCCAGCGCTGCGGACTCGTAGGCGGAGCTTTGCTCTTCCTCTAATCCGAGCTCAGCGAACTTCCACACGTTGTACGCCATGTCCCAGATTAACTCGGCCTGGGCCTCGACTTCTTTCTCGAGTTTCGCGTAGTCGGTCATCTCGCTTCTTCTCCATGGGGGCTTGCTGGAAACACTTTGGATGCTGAGGGGTCCATTTGTAGCGCTTGAGTTCCGATCCAGTGGTATTCGAGCGCCTACTTGTACTTTTCCGGAAACTGCAGGAGCCAGTCCCGTTCACTCACCGGCTCGTAGCGCCCTTTGTCTTCGACGGGATAGCGGATCGGCTGCCCGGCGAAGACCTCCAAGGGTTTGGAATCCTTCACCACGATCTGACCGTTGATGATCACATAGGGGATCCCAGTGGTCGGCAGGCCTTGTTCGCCCGCCTTGTAGGTGGCGTTGTCCGTGACGTTTTCGGGATCGAAGATCGTGATGTCCGCCACCATTCCCTCCTGCATGCGCCCACGGATCTGCATGGCCTCGATGCCCGCCTCACCCAGATGCTTGGCCGTGTAGTACGAGGTGTTGGCCAGGACATCCATCAGCGGGATCTTGTTTTCGCGGGCGAGACGTAGCGCCTTTCCTCGTGAACCCACTGTGCGAGGGTGCCCTTCGTATTCTTTGAAAGGTGTGTCGAACTCTTTGGGTCCGGCACTATTGAGAACGGCGTCTGAAGCGATAGTCATGTGCGGAACACGCAGCATGGGAACAATCCAGGGGACCCTGTACGCGAAATAGGCGACGATAAACCGTCCTGGCTCTTTCTTGGCCGTACTTAGAAACTCTTTCTTGCTGTAGAACCTGTCCATCTGCGGATCGTAGATCCCACCGTCGCCGTAATGGTTACCGCCCGCCTCGTACACCTCAGGCTGCAGAAATTCCGCGGAGATTACTGTTGAAGCTGCTTCATACGGATACATTTCCGACCACATGTTCAAGCCCTTCTCTCGGGCCAGGGCCAGTTTCTGTTCGATCTCGTACCAGCCGTAATCCATGTTGTGCTGGTAGATCAGCGGAGCACCCAGCACGTAGGCATTGGTGAAAACTTCATCAAAGCCCAACGGGTGCTCGATGGGGGTCAAAGCGCTGGGGTAAAATCGGGCGTGAAAGCCACTCAGGCGGCCATAGTTGGCGGCCGTCTTCTGTGCCAGGAACAGCTCGTAGGTGGTGGTGCCCGTTCGCATGTAACCAACCGTAGATCCCACACCAAGCGCTCCGTCGCGCAAGTCCCTGTCGAGCATCTCCATGATGCGATTGGTTTGCTCACGATTACTGCGGGTCACTGACCATCCGGGAACCCCGTCCTGGCCCGAAAAGTTGATGAGAGGCGGGATCGCAAGAAAGTCCAGAGGTCCATTGAAATCAAATTGATCCTGTGAAGCCATCTCCTTCGCATCGTGCACCAGCATGCGTGCCAGGGCGTGGCTGGCGGTGGCGCCGTAGTTCTGGATGGTTTTGCCTTCGTGGGCTGCATACCACTTCGAGACGTTGTGCGCCCCGGCCTCTATGTCCATGCCAGTGGTGACTCCGTCCAGAATCCCCACCTTGGCCCCGAATCCATCGAGAGCGTGCCAGTGGGTATCGATGAAAGCCCGGGAGCCACCACGTGGCCCTTGGCGTCGATGGTTTCGCTCCCCTGGATGGCCTGCTCTGTGACGGCGACGATCTTGCCGCCCTTGACGCCCACGTTGCGTATTGCGTCGAGCTTGGTCTCGGGATCCATGACGCGACCGTTCAAGATCACGAGATCGAGGTCCTCGGGGATCGCAGCCTTGGCCGGGGCTTCGGACTCGGCCTTTCTTCTTGCGCCGCATCTGCCTTGTCCGCAGGCGCCTCGGAAGGCGGGCTTGCAGCCTAGGAACGTCAAGGTCGCCACGAGGATCAGAATCGTGCGTTTCGAGTTGTTTCTGTCTTCTCATCGTCTTTTGTCTCCGCATTGCGCGGCTTCGTCTGCGTTGCTTCCCTGGTGGGCACTCTACTGCCCGTGTCCGGCCGCAGCCTCTTGGATCTTCTTCTTGACGGCGTCGAGTCCAAATGAAGCGCCCGCCTGCATGGGAGGATACTCGATGGCGGTCTTGGCGAGTTTCGCCACCTGTTGCTGCATGAACACGAAGCGCCAGAACTCACGCCCATAGAAGTGGTCAAAGGACATGAACGACTCGCCCCGGGGTCCATCCCCATTCGCTCGAACGGATCGAGCCGCAGATTGTAGATCCGCGGGAAATTATATTTGACGGTGTTCCCGAGCCAGCCACCCGGTTGTGCCAGAAGCACGTATTTGTAATCGTCGATCCGAACGGCGGCCAGCTGCGACTGGGTGAAGTACCAGATCTCCTTACGCGCCGACTTGCCGCCCTTGGTCAGCATGTTGGTCTGGTCGTAGCCGTCCAGGTGCACCTTGTAGTTCTTGCCGTTGAGGGTCTTGCCCTTCAGCAGCTCCTGCCCGATGTTGGGATTGCCCGCGGCAGCGACGAAGGTCGGGGAGCCAGTCCATCCCCGACATCACACCCGTTGACGACCTGGTTCGGCTTGACCTTGCCCGGGCCAGCGAATGACGGCTGGCACGCGGAAGCCGCCCTCGGTCCCCATGCCCATGCTATCTCGCTAGCAGATCGGA
>PVMK01127385.1_pt1 | contig 17951 bp, 20 predicted proteins | sample 1853481 | NCBI WGS metagenome assembly PVMK01 (sample SAMN08533507, study PRJNA380276) | Marine sediment metagenome, whole genome shotgun sequencing project. | reverse complement strand
GTGGGGCCAGTTCAACCATGCCGCAGAAGCGCAATCCGATTGCGTCCGAGATGATGTTGGCGTGCGCCAAGATTGTCCGCGCGCAACATTCGGTGATGCTCGATGCCATGGTCCAGGATCACGAGCGTGCCACCGGGCAGTGGCATGTGGAGTGGCATGCGTTGCCTACTGCTTTCATTGTTGCTTCCGGCGGACTGCGAGCGGCGTGCGAAGCGTTGGGAGGCTTGGATGTTCGACCGGATGCAATGTCACGCACGCTGAAGGTGACCAAGGGACTGATAGTTGCGGAGGCGGTGATGATGGGACTTGCGCCCCGCCTTGGACGGCAACGCGCGCACGATATTGTCACCGGGTGTTGCCGGGCGAGTTTGACGAAAGGTATCCCCTTTGAGGAGGCTCTCATGAATGAGCCTGAAATCTCGTCTGTTTACAAACGTTCCGAAATCCTCCATTTGATCGCACCAGAGAATTACCTTGGATCCGCACCAAGAATGACGAGGGAATTTCTCAGTAAAAGACTGCAGTCTCAATAAGAAACGCGCGTATCAAAGCTCTTGATCAGAACCTTCGAGCCGCGCTCGTAATTGTAGAGCTCTTGCCGGCTTACAGGGCAGATCGTCGATGCGCGCGTCCTCGAAGCCTCGCTCCTTGAACCAGTGGGTTGCCCGGGTGGTCAGCACGAACAATCGTTGGATGCCGCAGGCCCGCGACTCTCTCTCCACCTCGCCGAGTAAGAGATCGCCACGCCCGCCTTTGCGGTAGGCGTCGTCCACCGCCACGCAGGCGAGCTCCGCGACGCCGCCCTCGGGAAAGGGATGCATGGCGGCGCAGGCGATGATCGCGCCGTCGCGCTCCAGCACCAGGAAATCATGAATGGCCGTTTCCAACTTGTCCCGGGAGCGGCGCACCAACGCGCCTTGTTCCTCCAGCGGCTGGATCAGCTCGAGGATGCCGCCGATGTCCTCCACGGTGGCGCGCCGGGTGGTGTCGTAAGCCTCTGCGCTGACCATGGTGCCTATGCCGTCGCGGGTGAAAAGCTCCAGCAGCAGAACGCCATCCACGTGGTAGTCCAACAGGTGGGTGCGCGCCACGCCGTTGACGCAGGCGCGCACCGCATGGGTGAGAAATTCCCGCGCAAAGTCTGCGCCGGCGCTGTCCGTGGACGGCTTGTGGCCCAGGGCCTGGCGGGCGTCTGCAAGGCTGAGTTGACGGGGGAGTGCGCTGGCGGCGCTGGCGAGCCATGGACCGGTGCGCAGCAGCAGGAGCTTCCGGGCCTTGAGCTCAAGAGCGATCTCGGTGGCCACGTCTTCCGCGCGCATGTTGAAGACTTCTCCGGAGGGCGAGTAGCCCAGGGGCGAGACCAGCACGATGCTGCCGTCGTCCAGATGCCGGCCGATGGCGTGGGTGTCCACCCGCCTCAGCTCGCCGGTGAAGGCGAAATCGACTCCGTCGCGGATACCGACGGGGCGTGCGGTGACAAAGTTTCCCGATGCCACGCGGACACCGGCGCCGTGCATGGGTGAGTTAGCCAGTCCCATGGACAGCAACGCTTCCAGCTCGGTGCGCACGGCGCCTGCCGCCTCGATGACGGCGGTCAGCGCGTGGGCGCCGGTCACACGCACGCCGTCCACGAACCGTGTTTCCAGCCCGCGCAACGCCAGGCGTTCCTCGATCTGCGGGCGGATTCCGGGAACGATGACCAGCTTCACGCCCAGGCTGTGAAGCAACGCCATGTCGTGCACCAGGGCGGAAAATCGCGGCTCCAGCAGCGCGTCGCCGTCGAATTGCAGCACGAACACGCGCCCCCGGTAGGCGTGTATGTAGGGCGCAGAATTGCGAAAGCCGCGCACGAAGTCAGTCTGCTGGTTCACTGCAGTAAGACTCAAGCGATGCCCAGGTCCCGGGCCGTCAGGTCAACGGCCCGGCCGGCCTTCTCCATGAGCTCGTCGATCTCGGCTTTGCTGATGACCAATGGCGGGGACAGGATCATGGAATCGCCCACTGCACGCATGACGAGATCGTTGTCCATGCAGTGGTCCTTACACAGGGCGCCCGCCTTGCCCACGGAATCGAAAGGACGGCGCGAGCTCTTGTCCTGGACCAGCTGCAGAGCGCCGAACATGCCTACCCCGCGCACTTCGCCCACCAGCGGGTGGCTCTCGAACTCACGAATGCGCGCCTGCAGATAGGGTGCAGTCTCTGTTTCCGCCCGCTCGATGATGCGCTCATCGCGCAGGATGCGGATATTGGCCGCCGCCACCGCGCAACAGGCCGGGTGGCCGGAGTAGGTGAATCCGTGTTGGAACTCACCACCCCTTTCGATCAGAACATCTGCCATGCTATCGCTGACCATGACGCCACCGATGGGCAGGTAACCGGAAGAAAGCCCCTTGGCAATAGTCATGAGGTCCGGCTCGATTCCGAAGTACTCGACTCCGAACCACTTGCCGGTTCGTCCGAACCCGCAAATCACTTCGTCGACGACCAGCAGGACGCCGTATTTTTTGCAGATCCGTGTAATTTCCGGCCAATAGCTCGATGGCGGCACGATGACGCCGCCGGCTCCCTGAATCGGCTCACCGATGAAGGCGGCCACGCGCTTGGCGCCCAGGGTCAGGATTCTTTCCTCCAGGGCGCGCGCCGCCTGCAAGCCGAACTCCTCAGGCGTGAGATCGCCGCCCAGCGCATACCAGTAGGGTTGCGTGATGTGCTCGATGTCGGGGATCGGCAGTCCACCCTGCTTGTGCATGGGCTTCATGCCACCCAGGCTGGCACCGGCCACGGTGCTGCCGTGGTAGGCATTTTCGCGGCTGATGATAATCGTGCGCGCGCTCTCGCCCATGGTGGCCCAGTAATGGCGCACCAGACGCACCACCGTGTCGTTGGCTTCCGATCCCGAGTTGGTGAAGAAGACGTGATTGAGATGCGCCGGCGTCACCTGGGACAGCAACTCGGCGAGATCCACCGCCGGGGGATGGGTGGTCTGGAAGAAGTTGTTGTAGTAGGGCAATTCCTGCATCTGCTCGTAGGCAGCGCGCGCGAGCTCCTCGCGGCCGTAGCCGATGTTGACGCACCACAGGCCCGCCATGGCGTCTAGAATGCGCCGGCCGTCGGAGTCCCATAGATAAACGCCATCAGCACGGGTGATGATGCGACTGCCGCTGCGATGCAGGACCTTCGAGTCGGTGAAGGGGTGCAGGTGGTGGAGGCGATCCAGCGCCTGCCACTGTTCGGTATCGAGATTTCGTCCGGATTGCGCCATGGTCATACGTTCAGCAGTAAGAATTCTCTCTCCCATGAGCTGATCACCTTGTGGTAGTGATTCAGCTCACCGTCTTTCACGGCGGTGTACGCCATGACGAAGTGTTCGCCCAGGGTATCGATCAGGGGTTGGGATTCGCGCAGCAGGCGCAGCGAGTCCTGCAGAGCGAAGGGCAGTGAAAAGGGCAGCTTGTAGGCGCTGCCGTCCAGGGGCTCGCTGGGCTCGAGTTTTTCGACCATGCCCAGATAGCCACACGCCAGCGAGGCGGCGATGGCGAGATAGGGATTGGCGTCGGCGCCGCCCACGCGGTTCTCGACGCGCTTGGCGTCGGCGTCCGCCATGGGCACGCGCAAGCCCGTGGTGCGGTTGTCGTAACCCCACTGCAGATTGATGGGGGCGGCATACCAGCGGGTGATGCGCCGGTAGGAATTCACATTGGGTGCGAACAGGGACATGGCGGCCGGCAGATACTTCTGCAGGCCCGCGATGTGGGCGAAGAACAGCGGGCTCTCTTCTCCGTCGGGGTTGCTGAATACGTTGCTGCCGGTTTTCAGATCCACCACGCTCTGGTGAATGTGCATGGCACTGCCGGGCTCGCGCTCCATGGGCTTGGCCATGAAGGTGGCATACATATCGTGGCGGTGGGCTGCCTCGCGCACGGTGCGCTTGAACAGGAAGGCCTGATCGGCGAGCTCCAGCGGGTCGCCGTGATTGAGGTTGATCTCCATCTGCGCCGCGCCCGATTCGTGGATCAACGTGTCGAGCTGGATCGCCTGGGCCTCGCAGAAATCGTATATCTCTTCGATGAGAGGCTCGTACTCGTTGATGGCGTCGATGCTGTAGGACTGGCGGCCGCTCTCTGCCCGCCCGGAGCGGCCGATGGGAGGCTCCAGGGGATAGTCGGGATCGGTATTCGGTTTGAGCAGATAGAATTCCAGCTCCGGCGCAACCACCGGCTTCCAGCCGCGGGCTTCGTAGAGCGCGAGAATATGCCTGAGCACGTGACGGGGCGAGGCTTTCACGGGATTGCCGTCCGGGTAGAAGCAGTCGTGGATGACCTGGGCGGTGGGTTCCAGGGCCCAGGGCACCAGCCGGATGGTGGCGGCATCGCCGCGGCAAAGCATGTCGCCGTCTGCAGGGTTGATGGCGCGCACGTCCTCCGGGTAGTCACCGGTCACGGTGAGCAACAACAGGGCCTCGGGCAGATTCATGCCCTCGTCCTCGCAGTACTTGTCGGCCGGCATGATCTTGCCCCGGGCGACACCGGACATGTCGGGCATCAATGCCTCGACCTCGGTGATGGCGTGCTGCTCACACCACTGCGGAATCGACGTCATGGCTCCTGGTCTCGGTTGCGCGTTCACGGCAGGCGTCACCAAACGCCTGAAACAATTTCAGGGAATGCGGGTTTTTCATCACCTGCCACTCGGGGTGCCATTGCACGGCCAGGGCGAAGGACGGTGCGTTGGCGACCCGAAAGGCTTCGACGATGCCGTCCGGCGCCGTTGCTTCCACCACCAGCCCCTGGCCCAGGCGGTCGACGCCCTGGGAGTGCAGCGAGTTGACTTCGATGGTGTTCGTGCCGAGCAGACCCTGGAGCAGGCCGCCCTCGCTCAACACCACTTCGTGCACCGGCCCGTAGCGCTGCTCCAGGGGCTGGAGAGGATCTTCCCGGTGATCCATCTTTCCCGGCAGGTCCTGAATCTTCTGGTGCAGGCTGCCGCCGAAAACCACGTTCATTTCCTGGCAGCCACGGCAGATGGCGAACACCGGCAGGCCTGCATCGATGGCAGCAGCCATCAGCGGCAAGGTCGAGGCGTCGCGATGGGGATCGTGCAGTGTGCCTTCCTCACTGGCTTCACCCTGATAGTGATGAGGCTCCACGTTGGACGGGCTGCCGGTGAACAGCAGGCCGTCCAGAGTCTGAAGCAGTCGGCCGACAGCAAGGCCGCCGCCCAGTGCAGGCACCAGCAACGGCACGCCGCCGGCTGCGGCGGCGACGGCGCTGATGTACTTTTCGCCAACCCCGTGAAACATGTGCGGATCGATGGATTTGCGACAGGCGGGAATGCCGATGATGGGCTGGTGAATGCTCATGGCGGGTCTCTGGACGATAGCGTGAAGCGGGTGGGTTTTCCAGCGTTTCCAGATGCTTACCGGCGACGGGGCGGCGTTTTTTTGTCACACTGGCCGGGCTCGAACGGACAGCTAACGGAGAAATGCATGGCAAGTCGAATAAACCGCTTCAGCGCGCGGATTACCCAACCGAAATCCCAAGGCGCCTCCCAGGCCATGCTCTATGCCACCGGCATGACCGATAAGGACATGGCCAAGGCCCAGGTGGGTATTGCCAGCGTCTGGTATGAGGGTAATCCCTGCAACATGCACCTGCTGGGGCTGGCGGAAAAGGTCAAAGAAGGTGTGCAAGCCGCCGGGCTGCTGGGCCTGCGTTTCAACACCGTCGGGGTCAGCGACGGTATCTCCATGGGCACCGAGGGCATGTCATTCTCACTGCAGTCCCGGGATTTGATCGCGGACTCCATCGAAACCGTGACCCGCGGCCAATGGTATGACGCCAACATATCCATCCCCGGATGCGACAAGAACATGCCCGGTTGCCTGATGGCCATGGGGCGCATCAACCGCCCGTCGCTGATGGTCTATGGCGGCACCATCCGCCCGGGCCGCGCCCACGGCAAACCCATAGACATCATTTCGGCGTTTCAAAGTTATGGCGAGTTTCTTGCCGGACACATCGACGAGGAAAGGCGCCAGGACATCGTCAGGCATGCCTGCCCGGGCGCCGGCGCCTGCGGCGGCATGTATACGGCCAACACCATGGCCACGGCCATCGAGGCCATGGGCATGTCGTTGCCCTACAGCTCCTCCACACCGGCCACCAGCCCGGAAAAGCTGGAAGAGTGCCTGGCGGCCGGGCAGGCGGTTCGCGCATTGCTGGAGCGGGATCTGAAACCCGCCGACATCATGACTCGGGACGCATTCGAGAACGCCATGGTGGTGGTCATGGCGCTCGGCGGGTCCACCAACGCGGTGCTGCACCTCATCGCCATTGCTCGCTCGGTGGGCGTGGGCTTGAGCATCGACGACTTTCAAGCAGTCAGCGATCGCGTTCCCTTTATCGCCGATCTCAAGCCCAGCGGGCGTTATGTGATGGAAGATCTGCACAACGTGGGCGGCACCCCGGCGGTCATGAAGTATCTGTTGGAGCGGGATTTTCTGCGCGGCGATTGCATCACCGTAACCGGGCGCACCATGGCCGAGAATCTGGCCGACCTTCCCGGGCTCGCCGACGGGCAGGACGTCATTCACCCCCTGGAGCAGCCCATCAAGGCCAGCGGTCACATCCAGATCCTCAAAGGCAATCTGGCGCCGGGGGGCTCGGTGGCCAAGATTACCGGCAAGGAAGGCCTGTCCTTTTCGGGCCCCGCCAATGTCTTCGACGCCGAGGAAGACATGCTGCACGCCCTGGAGCAGGGCAACATCAACAAGGGCGACGTCATCGTCATCCGTTACGAGGGCCCCAAGGGAGGACCGGGAATGCCGGAGATGCTGACCCCCACCTCGGCGATCATGGGGGCCGGTCTCGGCAACCATGTGGCGCTTATCACCGACGGCCGGTTCTCCGGCGGCTCCCACGGCTTCCTCATCGGTCACGTGGTGCCGGAAGCCCAGGAGGGCGGTCCCATCGGGCTCATACGCAGCGGCGATTCCATCAGCATCGATGCCGAGAGCGGTGTTCTGATGGTTGATATCGACGAGGCGGAGATGGACAAGCGCCGCGGGGCCTGGTCGATGCCGCCCTACAAAGCGACCCGCGGCACACTCCACAAGTACATCAAGACGGTCAAGAACGCTTCCGAGGGCTGTGTCACGGACGAGTAAAGGCGGGCTCGGCTAAAGTCTTGCAAACATCCACGGCTTGCGGAGGCGCGTGTGTTGAAGCTTCGACGCTGGCGCCGTCGCGTTCGCCGGCTGTTTTCCATCCTTGTGGTGAGCGTGCTGCTGCTGGTAATCGCCAGCGCGGGCGCCATTCTCGCCTGGCGTTGGATGGACCCGGCCACCACCTCGTTCATATTGCAGCGCAAGATGTCGGAGCTCATGGCCGGCGGCGCTGCCAGTGACGTCCAGCAGCAATGGGTGGAGTGGTCGGCCATCTCCCGGCACATGGGTCTTGCCGTGATGGCGTCGGAGGATCAGCGCTTCCCGGATCATTGGGGCTTCGATCTGGATTCGATTCAGAGTGCCATCGAAGAAAGGCGCAGCGGCGGCCGGTCACGTGGTGCCAGCACCATCAGTCAGCAGGTGGCAAAGAATCTGTTTCTGTGGCCGGGCCGCAGCTGGCTGCGCAAAGGGCTTGAAGCCTACATCACCGTGTTGATCGAATTGTTCTGGACGAAGCAACGCATCCTCGAGGTTTATCTCAACGTCGCGCAGTTCGGCGACAAGACTTTCGGCGTGGGCGCCGCCGGCCGGCGATTCTTCGGCAAGCGTGCGTCGGCCTTGAGCGCCCGGGAGGCGGCCCTGTTGGCGGCCGTGCTGCCCAACCCGGTGGGCATGCGCGCCGACCAGCCATCTCCCTATGTACGTCAGCGGGCGCGCTGGATCCAGGGGCAGATGCGACGCCTGGATGGTCGGGGCAGCTTGCGCGGTATCTGACTTAGGCGTCCGGAGAAAACGTTCATGCCCGAGCCATTCATCATCGGCACCAGAAACGCGGGCGAGTTTCTGCATGTCGGCGCGAAAATATTGAAAGACGGCGGCTGCGCCCTGGACGCGGTGGAGGCGTCGACGCGGTTGGTAGAGGACAACCCCGGCGACAGTTCCGTGGGTAGCGGCGGCATCCCGAATGTTCTCGGCGTGCAGGAGTTGGACGCCAGCCTGATGTGCGGGAGGACCATGAAGACCGGAGCGGTGGGCGCCATCAAGGGCTTCATCCATCCCATCAGCGTCGCCAGGAAGTTGCTGGACGAGGCGCCCCACGTGCTGCTGGTGGCCGACGGCGCGGAGAATTTCGCCCGCGTCATGGGCTGCGAAGAAGGCGATCTCGAGACCGAGGAAAGCAGAAAAGTTTATAGGGCGTTCGTGGATGACGCCTTCGAGCACGAGGGCATCGACGAGTCTCAGTCCTGGGTGGTGACCTACGCACGCAGCCAGGGTCTGCGGGATTGGTATGCGCGCCTGGCCGACGATCGTCACGGCACCGTCAACGTTCAGGCCATGGACGCGGCTGGAAATATCGCCTGTGCGGTGTCCACCAGCGGCACGGCGCTCAAGTTCCCGGGCCGGCTGGGAGACAGCCCCCTCATCGGTGCCGGAAACTACTGCGACAACCGCTTCGGCGCGGCAGCCTGTACCGGAAGAGGCGAGCTCTCCATACGCAACAGCACCGCCAGAACGCTGATCCACTATCTGGCCGATGGGCTCGATGTAGCGGCGGCGGCTGTTCGCGCCATGCAGGACATCCACGCCTTGAAAAGTTTCGGTGGCATGAACTGCCTGCTCATGGACGCCGAGGGCAACACCATGAGCGCAACCACGGTCAGCGACAGGGAGAGCATCCACTGGTTCATGGATACGGGTTGCCTGGAGCCCGAGAAGCGTGCAGGCATCAACGTCAACCCCTAGCATGACGGCAGTTCGCGCAATCACAAAACAGGTACCATGAGCCCCATGGATGCGCCCGGGATGCTCGCTTACGTTTTCTGGCACTGGATGCGCGACGATGGTGATGTAGCGGCCTACGAAGATGCCTTGCGGGTATTCCAACAGGCGCTGCTGGGCAATGCGCCAACCGGCTACCGTCGCGCGGCGGTATTTCGCCATGGTCCCGCCTCCTGGCTTCCCGGCCGGGGGCCTCACTACATGGACTGGTATGTTACCGACGGCAGCGCGGCTCTCGATCCCTTGAACGACGCAGCCGTGTCGGCGGCCTGCCTGACGGCCCATGACGCCGCCGCCGGACGCGCCCAAGGCGGCACGGCGGGACTCTACCGGCTGCGCCGGGGTGTTGTGCGTGCCGCCGACGTGGCCTGCGCCACTTGGTTCTCCAAGCCCGCCGGGATGGACTACGAGATCCTGGATGCCTGCCTTGCCGAGCGCATGGACGGCGCTCGGGCGGAATTGTGGGGTCGCCGCATGACCCTGGGCCCGGCGCCGGAGATGTGCGTGCTGGCCGCCGGGGCTGTGGAGCTGCCGGAGGCCTTCGGTGCTGTCAGTGTGCCCCTGGAGTTGCTGTGGCCCGGGGCCCGAATCCCGCTGGAGCAGGGCGATCTGGAGGATGTCACTCAGTGAGCAAGCGCCGCCGCTTTCCATTCATGCAGGTGGATGCCTTCACCCATCGGGCGTTGGGCGGAAACCCCTGCGCGGTGGTGTTCGACGCCGACGACATCGATGACGACACCCGCCAGCGAATCGCACAGGAAATGAACCTGTCGGAGACCGCCTTCGTGCAACGCTCGGCCAGCGCCCACGTGGGCGCGCGCTATTTCACGCCGGACAAAGAGATCCCGCTGGCGGGTCATCCCACCATCGCCACCGTGTTCGCGCTCTTCGAGACCGGCCGCCTGCGACTTGCCGGTTCCCTGACCCGCATTTCCCTGGAACTCAAGGTGGGTCCCATCGAGGTGGAGGTGCATGCCCACGACGGCGTGCCTCGGCGCATGGTCATGGCGCAGATGCGCCCGCAGTTTCTCGCCAGCTTCGACGCCCGGGACGTGTTGCCGGTATTCGGTTTGACGGCCGACGACGCGCTGGCGGGGTGCAGGCCTCAGATCGTCAGCACCGGCACACCGCAACTCATGATCCCGGTGAAAAGTCACGACGCCCTGCGCAGGCTTCGACTCGATCAGGAGGCATACGCCGAGTTATCCCGGGCCGGTGATTTTTTCAGCCCCCATGTGTTCGCCCTCGGTGGCGCCACCGAGGCCGGCGCGACCTTCGCTCGCCATCTGGGGGCGCTGCCCGGTGGTGCGGAAGATCCGTTCACGGGCTCGGCCACCGGCGGCATGGCGGCCTACCTGTGGCACCACGGTCTCTTGGACTCCCCCACCTTCAACGCCGAGCAGGGTCATTGGATGGGGCGGCCGGGCATCGCGACGGTGGAGGTGGTGGGCGCCCGCGACGCCATCGAAACCGTAAAAGTGGGTGGCGGGGCGGTGACCGTGGTGCGCGGAGAGCTGGACCTCGAGCGGGCCGGCTGAATTGCGTCGCCCTGATCGTTGTCCGCTATTGCTCGGACTCAGCGGGCTGTTGATGGCCTGGGCTGTGGCCGCCGATCCCACGGCAGCGGTGGAGATCGGCTATTCCGTGGTCGCCACCTATCCCCACGACAAACGGGCTTTTACCCAGGGCCTGGTCTACGCCGGCGGCACACTCTACGAGAGCACCGGTCTTTATGGCCGTTCCAGCGTGCGCCGGGTGGATTTGAAAAGCGGCAAGCCGGAACTGATACGGCCCCTGGCCGGGCAGTATTTCGGCGAGGGCTTGACGGCATTCGGCCATCGGCTCATCCAGCTTACCTGGCGCGCCGGCGCGGCATTCGTGTACACGCTGGGAGACTTGAGACCCGTCGGCGAATTCCGATATGCCACCCGCGGCTGGGGCCTCACCCACGACGGCCGGCACCTGATCATGAGCGACGGCACCGCCAATCTGTATTTTCTCGATCCGGTTGGCTTCACCGAAGTACGCCGCATCCAGGTGCGTGAGAATGGCGTGCCGGTGAAATTTCTCAACGAGCTGGAGTTCGTGGGCGGCGACGTTTTCGCCAACGTCTGGCAGTCGCCGCGAATTTTGCGCATCGCGCCCGATTCGGGACAGGTGACGGGTTTCATCGATCTCTCTGCCCTGGTGGATGAAATGGCTCGCCAGGCGTCCATCGGTGTGCTCAACGGAATTGCCATCATCCCCGGCAGTGGCCGATTGCTGATCACCGGCAAGCTCTGGCCCAAGCTGTATGCCATCGAGCTGTCGGAATAAATCCTACAACGCGTAGTGCCGTTGGAGAATGGCGCGGGTGAAGCTGGTGCGCAGGTAAAAGCCGCGGGGCAGGGTGCGCACGTGCTCACCGCTCTCGCCGATGCCCCAGCGCCGCGCCCGGGAGTCGGCGGCCTTGGGTCGTATCTGCAGGCAGGTGCCGTGGTGGGCGCTGATGCTTTCCAGCTCCCCCAGGCACACCATGTCCATGAGTTCCTGCCAGTCTGCTTCCAGGGCCGATGCTTCCTGGTTGGACGGGCTCCACAGAAGCGGCCAGCCGATGACCCGATCCCCAGGCGCGGTGGCGTCGTCGCTGACGATGGGCACCCACAAGACTCGCGCCAGCTTGCGTTGCACGTTCGAGCCCGGCCAGCTGGTGGACGACTCGCCGGTCAGGGGTACCGTGCACACATAAGTAGACTCCCGGGGCTCCCCGTCTGCGCGCACCGGGATGGTTTTGAGCTCCACGCCGATGTCTTGAAAGTCGGGCTCGGAGAGCGAGCCGGCGCTGGCGCCCAGATAGGTTTCCATGAGCTGCCCCGCCCAGCCCTTGGCCCGCCGGCTGTCGCTGGGTACCGCCAGGCCCTGACCCCGGGCGAGGGTGGCGAGACGCTCGCCGGCCATGGCCCGGGCCCGGGCGAGCAGTGTTTCCTCGCTTTCCGGCGGTGGATTGGGGTGCCAGCGGTGGGCATCCTTCACCTGGATGGATCTGCCCGCTGGTGGGCGCCCATGCCCGACGCGCTTGCCGCGCTATGGTGATCCAATAGTCCGTGAGCCACCACCGTGACGGTGAAGGGGCCGCGGGTGGTATCGCCGCCGATGAGCGCCACCGACAGGGGCTCTGCCACGGCGAACAGCGCGTCGCTGAATGGCGCCAGCCAGTGGTGGTCGATGCGGGGCAGGGTTAACGCCAGGGTTGCCCAGGCCGGTCGCGCGCCGGCCGCCGTCAACGGCGCCAGGGCCTGCGACATGACGTCGCATCCCAGTCGCGCGGCATCACCGGCACTGGCGTCCCAGGCCGCGGCGCTGAGCGTGGCAACGCTGGTCACCAGGGTCTGTCCCTGGTCGACCCGCACCACCGCACCATCGTCCCCTATGCCCACCAGCACGTCGTCACGGGCGGGCAGGGGGCGGTGAAAGTAGCGCTCGATGATGTCGAATTCGTCTGAAGACATGCTGCCCGTGCCGACCCGGATGTGACCCGCGCCATCATCTCACGGGCGTGGCCCGCCGGCACGGCTGCGCCAAGGTGGCGGTGACGGGAACTCGGTGCTCAGGACGCTTTGTGTCGTTTGCTGTACTGGCGGTAAAAGGCCAGCACTTTGCGCACGTAGTTCTGGGTCTCGGGGTAGGGTGGCACTTTGTAGCCGTAGCTGATGACGGCATTCTCGCCGGCGTTGTAGGCTGCCAGCGCCAGTACCACGTCGTTGAATTGTTGAATGAGCTTGCGCAGGTGCAGAACACCGGCGTACACGTTCTGGGCGGGATTGCGCGAATCACGCACTCCGTAGCGCTTTGCCGTTTCCGGCATCAGCTGCATCAGGCCGACGGCGCCGGCCCGGGACACGGCCCGGGGGTCGAAGGCCGACTCCACCCGCACCACCGCGTGTATCAGATTGCGATCCAGACTCAGGTCCCGGGACACGCGGTCGATGAGCTGCGCGTAGCGTTTCTCGTTGATCTCCAGGTTTCGCAGGCTGGGCCTGCGCGAAGCGCTGGGCTTCTTGAGGCGTTTTTTGCCGCGTACCAGCAGCTCCGAGCCCGGGCCCATGGGGCGGTCCGACAGGTGCACCACGCCGTGGCGATCGACGAATTTCCAGACATCCCCATTGGCCGTGGGCGCGACCACCGCCAGGGTGAGCGCAGCGGCCAGGATGACCATGGATTTTCGTCGATACATGGAGTGGCAGCCCCATTGAGTGCCCATAAGCGCACGAATAGGAAAATTATAGCGGGCCAATTCAGGGGATCCCGAACGTATGTCGCAAAATCTGCAGGCAGGCGAGGGCGTAGAGGCCCGCCATGACGTCGTCCAGCATCACGCCGAGGCCGCCCTTCACCCTCCGGTCGATGGACCCCACCGGCCACGGCTTGAGGATATCGAACAGCCGGAACAGGGCGAATCCCGTTACCAGACCCTGCCAGCTCGGCGGCGTCGCCGCCATTGCGATCAGCAGGCCGACGATTTCGTCCCACACGATGCTCGGATGATCCGAGACGGCCAGGGCCCTGCCGGCCCGCCCGCACACCCATACGCCGATGATGGCGAGCACCAGCACCAGGGCCAGGTAGAGCGGCAGCGCAAGCCCGGCCATGGCCAGGTAGAAGAGCACCCCCACCAGGCTGCCGGCGGTACCCGGCGCCACCGGCGAGAGTCCGGCACCGAAACCGGTGGCCAGCCACATGACCGGCCGCTTCATGAGCGACCCAGGCGTCGGCGAAGATTGCCGGGGTGGGTTCACGGGAAGTGCCGGTATCCCGGTGCCGGCGCTAAGCAGCTGCCGTCGGCGCGCAGGCACTGCAGGCCGCTTCCGGCGGCGGTAACGGTGCCGATGGGGGTGACGCGGCATGCGAGGCTCTGGAGACGATCATCGACTTCCGCCAGAGAATCCGGCGCCACCGTGAAGCACAGCTCGTAGTCGTCGCCGGACGACAGGGCGAGCTCCCAGGCGCGCTCCCGGGGCAGCTCCTCCGCCAGCACATGGGACAGGGGCAGGTCGTCCACCATCAGCCGAGCGCCGCGCTGGCTTGCCGTGAGGATATGGCCGAGATCCGCCACCAGGCCGTCGGAAATATCGATGGCCGCCGATGCCAGGCCGCGCAATGCGATACCTGCCGCCACCCGCGGTTCGGGCCTGGCCAGTCGCATCTGCAGGAAGGCGCGGATCTGCTGACTCATGGCGGCACTGTCGGCGGCCAGGGCCAGGCCCGCATCGCCCAGGGTTCCGGTGACCAGGATGCGGTCCCCGGGGGCAGCGCCGCCGCGGCCCAGGGCCATGCCCCGGGGCACGCTTCCCAATGCTTCCACGGTCACGCACAGGGGACCGCGGGTAATCAGTGGACGGGCCGTGTCGACCCCCAGACGTCCTGCCAGCGCCCCCAGGCCCTCTTCGAAGGCCACCAGCCAGCGGCGGCCGTCATCGCCGCCATGGTCCGGATGGGTTACGCTGGTTCGCGCCGCCAGAGGGGTTGCACCCATGGCCGCCAGATCACTGAGGTTGACCGCCAGTGCCTTGAATCCCACGTCCGCGGGCACTGTCGCGACGGGAAAGTGCACGCCGTCCACCAGGGTGTCCATGGCGATGACCAGCTCACAACCCGGTTCCAGGGTCAGGGGCTGCAACGAATCAGTGGCGGCGGGCATTTGTGCTATAACTAGCCGCGCTTTTTAGCGCGGCGATTGCGCTCACAGTGCGCTCACGGCTCTGGACAGATATGGCCCTGGACATCTTTTTTCTCGTCGTCACCGGCATCGTCGCCTACCACGGTCTCACCTGGCGGGACGAGGAGGGCGAGTCGGACTTCGTGCGCCTGCTGTTCGGGTCCATCGCCCTGCTGTTCTTTTTCCGCGTGTTGCTGGTGGATGTCTTGGAGCTCTGGGGTTAGTCCCGCCGCTACTGTTTGTAGCTTCGCTGTTCTTCGTCCTTCTCCGGCACCTTCAACAGGCGTTCACTCTCGGGTTTGGCCAGCTCTTTGCGCAGGTACGCGGTGCGTTCGGCGATACCCGGCGGTTTCTGTGGCTGGTTCCTGAGGAACCGTGTCAGCCAGTGTGGTCCTTCGGCGAGTTCCGGGTCCAGCTCCAGCGCGCGCTCGTAGTCGGCGACGGCTTTCTGGTAGCGCCCCTGGCGGTCGTGAAGGATGCCGCGGTTGGCGTAGGTGGGACCGAAATCCGGCTCCAGGGAGATAGCGGTATCGAATACCGCCAGGGCCTGGGGAAATCGTCCCAGCTGCATCAGGCTGCGGGCCCGTCCGCGCATGGCGTGCAGGTGTTGGGGCGCCTCCTGGAGGGCCTCATCGTACTTGTCCAGGGCGCGCTGGTAGTCGCCGTCCTCGAAGAGATTATTGGCTGACAGGTAAGCAAGGTTGCCGGGTTCCCGGTGCGAGCCCGTGGAATCGTAAATGCTCCAGCCGATCCACGCCACCGTGAGCACGATGGCGGTCACCACCAGAAACCTGTAGAGACTCTTATCCATCGCCGGGAAGGCCGATGGTGCTGGCGTTGTAGAGGAAGGAGAACAACAGCGACACGAACACGCTGATGATGCGGGCGCGGGCTACCTGGCCGGCGATTTCATTTTCCTCCAGAGGGCGCGACAGCTTGCGTTGCAGCCGGCGTACGCTCAGCACCCAGATCAGCTTGCTCATGGGCCAGAACAGCAGCGCCGCCAGCAGCACAACCCAGAGGATGAAATTCGACATGGCAAAAAAAAGAGGAGGGTCGCCCCTCCCCTACTCCTCAGAAATGGCGCAATTTTTCAGCTATTGGTATCCACCGGAGGCCGCGCTGGCTTTTAGGCGGGCGTTCCTCGTGAGAACACATCACCTTCGTGCCTGACGGCACTGACCATTGCGCGATACGGCGCGCCATTTGAGATTATAGACAACCCGTGCAGGAGGAGGCCATGGCCTCCCCCTGCACGGTAACAGGCCTCAGATCTCGTCGGTCGCTTCGTGGACATCGCCGATGTCGTCTTGAAGCGAGACCACTTCCGTTTCCGGAACCGTCGAGAGCTCCATCTTGTAGGCCAGGAACCACATCATGCCCACGCCGAGAGCCCACCACAGTACCTGCCAAGCCCAGATAGAGGGCATGCCGAAGGTCCAGCTGGCGAAATCGTTGGGGTTACCGAAGATCGTGTTACCGATGACGGCGCCCGGTCCGATGCCGAAGAAGAACCACACCAGCGTGATGATCCACGCGATCGGTACCAGGCCCTTCTTGGCTGCCGGCAACGACGCGTGCTCACGCAGGAAGTTGTGGAACTTCATGCGGTGCTGGGTATCGCCTGCGTTCTGGGTCATGGCCGAGATGATGATGGCCAGTCCCAGATTGAAGAAGATCCCCCAGCCGGCCGAGTGGATGGTCAGCGGCCAACGACCCCAGGCGGTGATGCCCATGTTCTGCCCGACGGTCTCGGTGCAGGTGACTGCGATGAGACCGGCGATCAGGCCGATGGTGCAACCCTGGCGGGTCAGCCACGGGAACCAGCAGACAGCCATCAACGACGGCCACATCTGGAATCCGTAGGCCACCGCAAGCCCTCCCAGCAGCACCAGCGCGTCCTTGGACGTGGTGGCAACCACCAGAGCGGCCAGCACGATGACGCCGACGCCGATGCGGCCCCAGAACTTCTGGGCGCCGTGGGAGGCGTTGGGCATCATGAAGTGCTTGAGCAGATCACGGGTCAACATGCCCGAGGCGGTGGACATGTAGGCAGCACCCGTCGACTGCATGGCAGCCAGGGCGCAGACCGCGAGCAGGCCCACCAGCCACGGGGCCACGCCGCCCATCAGGTTGATGAGCTGCGGCACCAGCATGCCCTGCTTGCCGGCCGAGACCATCAGATCCTTGCCTTCCCAGACCCGCACCGAGCACGTTGTTCACCAGGTCCGGACGCGCCGCCATGAAGGCGGTGTCGGCGCCCAGAAGGTGTGAGCCCAACGCTTGAAAGGCCGTGAAGAAGAACAGGATCAAACCGATGCCGAAAGAAGACGCCCACACCTGTTGCGGTGCGAAGGGCTTCGGGCTGGCATTGGCGAAGGCCCACATGGAGAACGCCGGGGCGGATTGAATGCCCATGAGCGCGAACATGTAGGTCAGCACCATGATGCCCGTCCAGGCGCCGCCCACGGCCGATGGGCCGTTGGAGACGAACTGGATCACACCGGGTATGGCGATGTAGTGGCTGTAGCCATCGGGTGTCATCTTGCCGTTGGTGCCGAGCTTGAGTCCGGCCTTGGCGGTTTCCACATCGAACTGCGACAGAGCGTAGATGCCCTGATTGAGCTGGTCCCACCCGCCCACGTAGTTGAGCGCGATGATGCCGATGATGGTGATACCGAGCATCAGCAGGACGCACTGCACGGTATCCACGTAGGCCACGGCGCGTAGTCCGCCGGATGCCACGTAGATGAACACCACCGCCGAGAGCAGCCACATGCCGACGTTGAGGTCTATCAGGCCGTCGGTGAGCACGTTGAACAGGAAGCCCGAGGCGCGCAGCTGCACGCCGAGATAGGGCACCGAGAACACCAATGCCACCAGCACTACCAGAATTCGGATCAAGTCCGATTTGAAGTAGTGCGAGAGCATCTCGCCCGGCGTCACGAAACCGAAGCGCTTACCCAGCATCCACTGGCGCTTCAGGAAGATGACCCCGGTGAACGGGATGGTGATGGCGTAGAACGAGGCGTAGGCGTACTGGAAACCGTCGCGGTACAGCAGGCCCGGATGCCCCATGAAGGTCCAGCCGGAGAACGAGGTGGCGGTTGCCGCGAGTACGAATACCCAGATCGACAGGCGCCTTCCGGCGATGAAGTAGTCACTGGCCGTCTTGGCCTGCATTGCGCATCTGACACCCCAGAAGACGCAATACGCCCAATACAGCACTACGAACGTGAACAACCAAACGACTTTTGCGTCCATTGTTGCTCTCCCACTAGTGGCTAATTGGCAAAATAGCCCGTTGGCGAG
>PVMK01120158.1_pt1 | contig 17954 bp, 18 predicted proteins | sample 1853481 | NCBI WGS metagenome assembly PVMK01 (sample SAMN08533507, study PRJNA380276) | Marine sediment metagenome, whole genome shotgun sequencing project. | reverse complement strand
CGCCCGTTTCGTGATGCACCTCTGAACCGCACTCGATGGCATGGGTGAAGTTTGGGGGCATGATCGCGAGCGTGTTGGTTTGGAGCGGAAGGGTCTCACCTGTCAGTTGTCGGACGGGTGGAGGTTGCGACTTCCGTGCCGTGACTGGGTGACGTTCCACTACACGCTGCGAGGCGGCGGCGGGCTCCGCCTCTCGACAGGAGAGACCCTTCCGCTCCAAACCAACTCGCTCGCGATCATGCCCCCGAACTTCACCCATGCCATCGAGTGCGGTTCAGAAGTGCATCACGAAACGGGTGTGGAGGGTCAGGTAACCGATGCGCCCCTGTGTGAGTTCGTCGCTGGCAATCTCGATGAAGTGAGCCTAACGATTGCCTGCGGCCGCATTCAGGTGACCTACGGAGAAGGCCTCGGCCTTTTCGACCGCATGGAGAAAGCCATCGTCCTCGATTTCAACGACTCGCCACAGATGCGCGCCACGTTCGAGGCGCTCGTGAGCGAGTATCACGAAACGGGCCCCGCTAGCCACGCCATGATGACGGCGCTCATGAACCAATGCTTGATCCTGGTACTGAGACGTGTGAGCGAAGAGGCTCAAGGCTCCCTGCCATGGTTGTCGGCCCTAGAAGACCCGCCGTTAGCGAGCGTCATCGATGCAATGCTCGAACACCCCGAGCAGAACCACACGGTCGAGTCGCTGGCATCGATCGCTCACATGAGTCGATCAGCTTTCGCCCGCCGGTTCACAGAGTGCTTCAACCGGCCTCCGATGGACTACCTGCACGACGTCCGCCTCCGCCGCGCCGCCCAGCTTCTATCCCGAGGCGACCTATCCGTAGACGAGATAGCAAGCAAAGTGGGCTTCTCCAGCCGCAGCCACTTCTCCCGCACCTTCCGAGACCACTTCGGCGCCTCCCCGCTTGCGTTCCGCGAAGACCTAGCCGCGCAGTGAGTCGCTTGACGGCCTCGCGGGGGATCGTGGGAGACGCTCCGGCGGCAACCGGAGCGCCTCCAGCACGATTCATTCTGCCCGCTTAGACGGGTTCATGGACTGCTCATGGGCAAAGCTGTCCGCAGATCCCTAGTTGGACCGCCGGGCCGCAGAACTCGCACACCCTAATGGCGTTGCAAATCACCTCTTGGATGTGCTTGGGCGCGCCTTCGTCCGGGCCCGCCGGCTGTGCCGAGGCGTTGCCGGGGAGCCCTTCAAGCTCGCCGGTTGCAATGGCCGCAGGGCAACCCGGGGCCTCGAAGAATCTCATGAAGGCCGCTGCCACGTCCGCACACTCCAAATCCGTGGAGACGCATCCAAAGTTCCAACACTGTTGTGCCGTGTTCATGGCATTGGCCACGATCGAGTTGCAACTGCCTTCCGCAAATGTGGAAGGAAACATCGCCGCGAAGCGTGCGAGGGCCTTCACCCGCCTCCGGGGTGGAGAGTGTCCCACCTGTGACCGGTGTCCGGTTGCTGCCCCCACTTCCTCTCGACAAACCACGCCGCCGCCGCGAGGCCGAAGTACGACGCCAGCGCCATCCTGGCGAACTGCGCCGTCGACTCGGGAAGGGGCATGAGGGAGTTGCTGTACTGCATTGCGAGCATGGCGATGCTGAAGATCCATATCGGGACCTTGCTTCGCGCGTGGCGGGTGTAGATCGCGACTCCCACCAAGAGCACGCCGGCTTCGAGAACGAATGCGGCCACCGGGTGATTCCACAGCCCGAAGCCAACCTTGTATTCGTTACCCCAGAGCGGAAGGTCGGCCACGTGCACGGGGAGGTCGAGGATCCAATGGGAGAGCACGCAAAGCCCGATCACGACGCCACCCCGCCGTCCCCAGGCGAGGCTCCCGAGCCACCCGAGAATCAACGCCCAGCCAATCGAAGCCGTGAGGCTGTGTGTGTACGGCATGTAATAGAGGTCGAGTGGGCTCGCGGCGGTGACCCTTCGATGATGCGGACCTTCTCCACCCCAGCCATGATCAAGAAGGCCCTAAGCACATCGACGAACTGAACGGCCAGGAACAACACCCAGAGGGGAACCCCGCCCGTCCGCCGAACGGCAAAGCTCGGCGCGTAGTGCCCAACGAACATGAAGCGGATCCTATCAGATTGCCGCTGCCAGTGTCCCCCATCCGAGGTGCGTGCTCAGCGTTTCCAGGATTCGGCCCCAGCCGCCTTCGTGGTTCGTGCGTGACTCTTCGCTTGGGAAACCGACGTGATGGAGGATGACTTCGGTTTCGTTGGGACTCTTTTCTTTGAAGTCGATCGTGACGAGGCTGCCGGGAATCGAGTGCTCCGAGACCCACGTGAAGGCGAGCTGCTCATAGCGTTTGATGGTCTTGTACTCGCCGCGGTGCGGCTCACGGTGAGCTCAAATGTACTACTCATTGTCTTTCTCCTTGGTCTTTCACGTAGTCGACGAGCGCGTCGAGTCGCTCGCTCCAGAAGTGGTGGTAGAAGTGCAGCCACTCGTACGGCTGCTGCAACGATGCCCAGCTCACCCGAATCCAATGCTCGCGGCCGTCGACACGTCGTTCGACGAGGCCGGCCTTTTCGAGCACCTTGAGATGCTTGGACACACCGTTGAGGCTCATGGAAAACGCTTCGGCGATGTCACCGACCTTCAACTCGCCCGCCTCCCGAAGGAGCTCGATGATCTGGCGCCGAGAGCGGTCGGCCAGCGTATGAAAGATCAGACTAAGCTGCTCCTCCTTCACTTCAGTCCGATGACGACCCTTTCCATAATCAACCATATGGTTGAATATAAGACCGCCCGCCCGCGGCGCAAGGGGTTGGGAGGGCGGAGAGTGTCCCCTGCTGCTTGCCTAGCATCCTCCTGTGTGTTCCAACGTGAGACTCGATCGAGCCGCACCGGCGGCGAGGCAATTGCGATGAAGCGAGCCAGTACGACCCTGATTGAGCTCACGGAAGCCGTCTACGACCTGGAAATGGAAGACGGCGCGTGGATACCGAATCTGCTGCAGGTTGGGCTTCCGATCCTGGACCACGGGCTCGGCGTGGTTGCCATCGCCTACACACGCGACCCCAGCGCTCCCGACTTCACCGTCCACCAGAAGTTCAGCCTGTTGGGTCCCTCCGACCTCTTGGCGCGGCTTGACCGTGTGCTTGGCGAGTGGCCCCGCGAGGTTTATCGGGAGCTGTTGCGACCCGGCATCGTCTCGTCGCTTTCCGACGCGGCGGCGGACCACCCGGAATGCTTGCAGGCGTACCGGAAGCACATAGACGGCTGCCGTGACGTCTTTGGTATGACGGCGGTCGATCCCAACGGCCTAGGAATTTTGCTGATCGCGTTTCTTCCGGAAGTCATCAGGTTGAAGGGACGAGAGCGCGAGCTGTGGAGAATGCTCGGCGCGCACGGGGCTGCTGGGCACCGCCTGCGCCGCGCGATGGTCACTGCGGAGAGAACCACTGGACTGCCGCGCGATGCCGAAGCGGTCATCGACCCAACACGGCTCCGACTCACCGACGCGGCCGGCCTTGCGCAGCACAAGGAAGCCGCCAAGGCGCTTCGTGAGGCCGCGGTGCGAATCGATCGTGCGCGTGGCAAGACTCGAAAGACCGACCCCGGTGCGGCGCTCGAAATGTGGAAGAGCCTGACGGAGGGTCGATGGTCGCTCGTTGATTGGTTCGACAACGACAACCGGCGTTTCGTGCTCGCCTTGCCGAACGCGCCCCAAGTGACCGATCCGCGGGGACTTTCGGAGCGGGAAAGCCTCGTGGCGACGTACGCGATGCATGGTGACAGCGCGAAGCTCATCGGCTACCGGCTGGGTATTTCCAAGACAGCGGTTTCGAGCGCGCTGACACGCACGATGCGGAAGCTGGGTGTCAAAACACAGGCCCAGCTGATCGAACGATTCCACGCGTTCGAGCGCTAAACCGTCCCGACGACGTTGATCCAATGAGCTTCCAAGTTTTCGGCGGAAGTGGCGGGAGCGGCGCCACTGGCGGAAGCGGGGCAACGGGCGGCACAGGTGTCGGCGGTGACTGCGCACGCATCTGCGAAAGCCCTTGCGTCAGCGAGTACTTGCCGCCTGAGGCTGTGGATGACTGCCAGCGCTCGTGCGACATGGGCTTCTTCATCTGCATCCCCGAGCTCATCGCCGTACTCGAGTGCATTGAAGCGCTTGGCTGCGATGGCAGCTCACCCGCCTGCATAGACGAATCGTCAGCCCTCACCAGTTGCCTGAGCTCTCCGTAGGCGACGCTTCCCCTCCGATCGACGCGTCACATCCGCTGGCTCAGGGCTGGCCCGAAGCGCAAGAGCGCGCTGCGGACGACCTTGGTCTCTCGCTCTGCGCGGCCACGGGAAATACCGCATCCTCCTCCAAGTCGTACCGACCTCGGGCTGAACGTATCCGCAGCGCGATTTGCCACTCACGCTCGCGACTACCTATGTTGAGTCATGGGGAATATGACGAAGTGGGGGCTTTGTTTGGTCTCGGTGACTATTGCGTCGGCCTGCGGTGATTACGACACCGGTTCTGGAGGTGCGCGCACTGGGGGCTTGGACGGCTTCATGGAAAGCCCGGGTCACTGCGCCAACATCATGAGCCCTGAGTTCTCCGTCGTGGGCATCGGCGTCCACGGCGACAGCTGGACACAGAGCTTCAGCAACTAGCCTCCCGCCGCAAGGTCTTCGCAGACACGGACGAAGAAGCGCCAACCGTCATGCAGGAGGCGATCGACAGCAGCAACTCGCGGCCGCTGGCGTTCTGCAACGACTTGGACGTCAGCGCGGACGGCAAGCGAATCTACTTCACCGAACCGATCGCCTACGAGGGCGCCTCGATGGGCGGCGGAGCAGTTGGTGAGGCGATCACCCTGGGCGAGAACGGGCGCCTATGGAGGCACGACTTCGACAAGGGCGAGACGAGACTCGTAGCGGACGGTTTCCATTTCATCGACGGCATCCTCATCGACCCGCACCCCGCCGATGCGCACGAAGAGTCAGTGTTGGTGACACAGACGCCGGGTTTCGCGATCACGCGGTTCTATCTCGCAGGCCCGCGTGTCGCGACCGCGGAGGCGGTCTGGACGGGGCTACCCGGCATGCCCGACGGCATGGACCGTGATGCGCAGGGGCGAATATGGGTAGGGCTGTACAGGAAGCGCTCCAACTTCCTGACCTGGGCACACCGCAACCCCTGGATCAAACCACTCATGTTGCGTCTGCCGCTCGAGCTGCTCCCGGTGCCAAGAGAAACGGGGCTCCTCGTCCTGAGCCCCGACGCCGCCACGCCCCTCTACTACGCCATCTACGAAGGCCCCAAGCTCACTGACGCCGCGGTTGGCATCCCAGGAACCAACCACCTCTACATCGCCAACTTCGACCGCGAACAACACGGCCTCATCCGCATGAGCTACCCGCCACTGGACTAAGAATGGTTACCCGTACGACGAAGACGGCAAGCAAAGTTGCATTGATCACCGGCGGCGCCTCGGGCATTGGCCGACTGGGACGACGTCTTCGACGTCAACTTGCGGGGCGTCGCGTACGGCTGCAGTAGCGATCGTCCCCTAGTCGTCCTTGATGTCGATGCCGCAAAGCGGATCATCCGGTGCGCAGCCCTGGCTCTTGGGCTTCGCGCGGTGCTTCGGACGATCCTTCGCCCGCTGCTCGAGCTCCCTCTGACGCTGTTCACGCGCCTGGAGCTTCTGTTCAAACTCGTCTTTCGCTTGTTCCGCGTCGTTGGCACGCTGCTTCTCATCGACGAGCTGCTGCTCTGCACGCTCTTTCTGTTCGAGCGCAAGCTGTTGCTCCTGCCGGGCACGTTCCGCTTCGAGCGCCTTTCGCTCGAGCGCTGGCTTCACGCCAAACGCATAGCCTCCAGCGGAGCCAAGCACGACAAACACGAGTCCGCCGATCACCAGACGCTTGGTTCGAATCTTCGCCTTCTCGACAGCAGTGATCGCCGCGAGCTCCTTCTCGTGCTCGAGCATCCGTTGCTGCTCCGCTGCGCGGGCCTTGGCCTGCTCCTGCAACTGCACACGGAGCTGAGATTCATTGGCTTCACGAACGCGGCGCTCTTCCTCGTCACGCTGCGAGCGCTCGTGCGCCAAGCGGGCGTCTTCTTCGGAACGCACACGGGCTTCCTCTGCTTCGCGCCGCTGTTTTGCCGCGGCTTCGTCCCGTCGCCGCGCGTCCTCGGCCGCCTTGAACCGCGCCTCTTCCCCGGCCGCGATGCGCGCCTCTTGAAGGGTGTGCAGCTCCAAGAGCTGGTCCGCGAGTGAATCGTGGTTGCCTGCTTCCATTCGTGGTTCCCGCCTCCTAGAAGATTCTGGCAAATCTGGAGGGCCATTGCCCGTGAGTTTTGTCCCCATTTGAACAAAGACGCGCCGCCATGAGAAAGGATCTGGCTTGTGAGATTGGGTACAAACCCGGTATGCTTCCGTCCCCCAGCACCCCAGCTCGTCCCCCAGCAACGAGGTAAATCGACATGACTGAAGAGAATTACGGTCTCGGCACGCTTGCGCTCCATGCCGGCCAAGAACCCGACCCCACCACCAACGCGCGCGCCGTGCCGATCTACGCCACCACGTCGTACGTCTTTAATGACACCGACCATGCGGCGGCTCTCTTTGGGCTGGCCGAGTTTGGGAACATCTACTCCCGCATCATGAACCCGACCGTCGACGTCCTCGAGAAGCGGCTTGCCGCGATGGACGGCGGCGTGACCGGGCTTGGCTTTGCGTCGGGGCAGGCTGCTGCCAACGCCGCGATTCTCACGCTCTGCCACTCGGGGCAGAACTTCATTTCTGCGACGAGCCTGTACGGCGGGACGTGGACGCTGTTCAACAACACGTTCAAGAACCTCGGAGTCGAGGTTCGATTCTTCGATCCGAATCACCCCGAGCAGATCCATGATCTGGTCGATGAGAACACCCGGCTCGTGTACATCGAGTCGATCGGTAATCCAAAGAACGACGTGCCGGACTTCAAGGCGATTTCCGAGGCGGCGCACACGGCTCCACACGGCGCCATCCCCCTGATCTGTGACAACACCGTGACCACGCCGTATCTCTTGCGAACGTTCGAGCACGGGGTCGACATCAACGTGTACTCGACGACGAAGTTCATTGGGGGACACGGCGCGCACATCGGTGGTTGCATCGTCGACTCGGGGAAGTTCCAGTGGACCGAGGACCGGGAAAAATGGCCGGAGTTTTGCGCGCCATCACCGAACTATCACGGCCTAGTGCTCGCCGATGCCCTTGCTCCGATGGGCAACATCGTATTCAACGTGCAGGCGCGCACGCACTGGCTTCGTGACACGGGCGCGGCAATGAGTCCGTTTGCCGCGTTTTTGTTCCTGCAGGGGATCGAAACCTTGCACCTGCGCATGCCGCGGCATTGCGAAAACGCCCAGGCGGTGGCCGAGCATCTTGAGCAGCACGAGTCCGTCGAGTGGGTGAACTACCCGGGTCTCGCGTCCCACCCCGACAACGAGCGCGCCAACCACTACCTTCCGGACGGGAAGGGCGCGATCCTCGGCTTCGGCATCACGGGCGGGATGGAAGCGGGCAAGAAGTTCATCAATTCGGTGAAGCTCTGCTCCCACCTCGCGAACATCGGCGACGCAAAGACGCTGGTGATTCACCCGGCTTCGACGACGCACCAACAGCTCAGCCCCGCGGAGCAGCAGCAAACCGGCGTCGTGCCGGAGTACGTGCGTATCTCGGTCGGCATCGAGGATGTCAAAGACATCATCGCGGACCTCGACCAGGCGCTTACAGCCGCCGTGGGGTAGGCTAGCCGACTCTCGTGGTCGTGGACTTCGAAAGCACCGATTCGATGCGCAGCGGGAAGCCGCTTCGCCACGCGCAAACGGCTGTCTTCCCGACGCCCGTGAAGCTCCGCCACGGCGGAATGCTTCCGGGCATCGAGCTCGCGTACGAGACCTATGGGACGCTCAACGAGGACCGCAGCAATGCGGTGCTCATCTGTCATGCGATCTCGGGTGACTCACATCTCGCTCGGCACGACGAACACGACGAGCCAGGGTGGTGGGACGGGCTCGTGGGCCCCGGCAAGGCCGTCGACACCGATCGCCTCTTCGTGATTTGCTCCAACGTGCTCGGCGGGTGCCGCGGCACGACCGGTCCGGCCACCATCAACCCCGCCACCCAGATTCCGTACGGCAGTGATTTCCCGCTGGTGACTGTCGAGGACATGGTCGACGTCCAGAAACGGCTCATTGACTTGCTTGGCATCCAACGCCTCCGCGCGGTCGTCGGCGGTTCGCTCGGAGCTCACCAGACGTTGTGCTGGGCCACACGCCACCCCGGGTATGTGCAAACCGCAGTCGTCATTGCTGGTTCGGCGCGGGTTACGGCGCAAGCCATCGCCTTTGATGTCGTCGGCCGCAACGCGATCCAAACCGATCCGTCCTTTCACGGCGGGCAGTACTACGGCACGCCGGAGTTTCCAGCTACCGGCCTCGCACTTGCCCGGATGCTCGGGCACATCACGTATCTGTCGTCGGAAGCGATGACCCGGAAGTTTGACCTCGACCGCCATGCCCCACGCGACATGGTGACCGACTTCGAGAAGCGCTTCTCGGTGGGCTCGTATCTCGCGTATCAGGGCGAACAGTTTGTCGGGCGCTTTGATGCGAACTCCTATGTGACGGTCACCCTCGCGATGGACAATTTCGACATGGGAGACACGCGCGCGAAGCGACTAGAGACGCTGCGTTCTGCCGACTGTGATTGGCTCGTCATCTCGTTTTCGAGCGACTGGCTGTTTCCGCCCGCCCAATCGCGGGAGCTCGTCGCACTGATGACGACGCTCGGGGAGCCTGTCTCCTATTGCGAGATCGAAACCGACGGCGGCCACGACAGCTTCCTGCTGCCGGACGACATCGAGGCCTTCGGCCCACTGGTCGCAGCCAAGCTGGGCGCCCGTAGCCCTCAGCCTCCGCGAGAGAGCCCCGAGGACGACCGCATTTACGAGCTGATCCCTGCTGGCAGCTCGGTCCTCGACCTCGGTTGCGGAGAGGGCGACTTGCTAGGGCGGCTGAAGGAGCGCGGCGCGCCGCTCTTGTGCGGTGTCGAGGTCAGCACGTCGTTGATCGCAGCGACCATGCAGCATGGTGTCGAGGCGATCGACTACGACTTGAACGTCGGCCTCCCGGAGTTCGACGACAACCGCTTCGACTACGTCGTGCTGTCATCGACCCTCCAAGCCGTTCCCAACGTGGAACGCTTGCTCGAAGACGCGCTCCGGGTCGGACGCCGCGCCGTGGTTGGCTTCACGAACTTTGCGCACCGAACGCTACGCGAGATGTTCGGCCTCGAAGGCCGCGCACCAAAGGCCCCAGGTTCTTACTCCTACGAGTGGTACAACACTCCGAACCGACGGTTCCCGTCGATCCGCGACATGCTCGAGCTATGTGAGAAGATGGGCGTCACCGTCGAGCAGGCCCGCTACTACGACGACACGCAAGGGCGCGTCATCGGTGACGACGAAGATCCGAACCTTGCCGCAGAGACGGCGCTTCTCGTGTTGAGCAAGAGCACCGGCTAGGCGTAATGGTTGGCGGGGGCTTCGAACCGGCTCCCGACCTCGTGCACGCGCCTGATGACATCCTGGGCCAGGTCGACATCGGTGCCGTCCTCGAACCCGAGCTCCACCGTGTCTGAGATGCTGCCAAACCGTTCCTCGATCGCTTTCGGCAAGTCCTCGTACGTCGTGTACACGCAGAACTCGTCGAGCATGTCGTCCGGAATTTCCGCAGCCATCTGCTTCCACTGCCCCGTCTTCGACATATGGAGAAGCTTCCGCGCCAAGTCGTCCCAACCGTGCAGTGACATCACCGGCAAGTAAGAAGGCGTCGATCCGTAAAAGGCAAGGCGGTACCGTACCCACTCGCGGTTCTTCATCACGGTCTCTTCGTCGGGCCCGGTCATGATGAAGCCGCCCCCGCACACATCGAGCTCGCTACGTGAGCGACCGGCCGACTCCAACCCGCGGTCGATCGCAGGCCACACCACTTCGTTCAAGTACTTCTTCGTGCAGAAGCCGTGCAGTCGAATCCCATCCGCCACGCTGGCCGCCGACTCGATCATCTTCGGCCGAACCGCCGCCAGGTAGACGGGCACCATCGGCAAGTTCGACTTGGGCGGCGTGAACTCCGGCGTCATCAGCGTGAACTGATAATAGTTGCCCTGATAATCCAAGCGCTCCCCGAGCTCCCAACAGCGCCAAATCGCGCGAAGCGATTTCACGTATTCGACCATCCGGCTCCGCGGCGCCTTCCATGGGGTGCTGAGCCTCGGGTCGTTGTGGCCGCTGACGTGTGTGCGCGGGCCCAGGGCAAACCGCCCGCCCTAGTTGACGTGGATCGACCACGCTTGGCTCGCGGGCACCATGGGGCTTCGGGGGAACGCGACTGCGATCGCCGTCCGCGCCTGAATCCGCTCGGTCGCGTTCGCCACCATCGCGGCGTGAATCAACGGGTCGCCGGTGATCTCCGGGATCGCAAACCCATCAAATCCATAGGCTTCCGCCTGTTGCCCGGCCTCCGCGAGCTTGGCCCAGTTGGTCTCCCCATTGAAGGTGTCGATTCTCATTCCACCCTCCCTACCACGCTTTTGGCCTGCAATTCAGAGGCCTGACGCATCCTTTACGCAGTCCTCGGAAGGTGAGATCATCCCGTTGATAGATCGAGCCGTGCAGGCACCACAAAAGGGGGTCGGTATGCGGTATGGGCTTCTGCTCTTGTTGCTCTTCGTCGTAGTTGGTTTGAGCTCGGATTTGGGCACGAGCGAGCGTGCCCAAAGCAGCGAGCTGCAACCGATCATCTTCGCGGCAGTCTTCGGGTCGCATTGATTGCTCCCGAGCTGCTCGCTTGACCCGCTCGGCGTGCATACTCGACAATCTCCGCGATGACGGCAAACACCTCCGCGCTCGTCGTGGCGCTGACCCTTGCACTATGGGGCGCCTGGCCGGCTTCGGGTCACGCCCAACAACCATCCACGACCTCCAGCGTCGTGCAGTTCTTCGTTCACTCCGATCCTCCCGATCTGACGATGCCGTGGCAGACCGAGGGCGCCTCGCTGTATGGCGGCTCGGGCGTCATCATCGACGGCAATCGAATCCTGACGAACGCGCACGTAGTCGAGTATGCCGTTGCGATCGAAGTGAAGCGCGCCGACGCCAGTGAACGGTTTCCCGCGAAAGTCACCTTCATCAGTCACGACGCCGACCTCGCGCTGGTCGAGGTCCAAGATAGCCGCTTCTTCCAAGGTACGCGTCCGATTCCGCTCGGTCAGATGCCCAAGCTCCAACAAGCGGTGCAGGTGTGGGGCTTTCCCGAAGGGGGACGGACGCTGTCGATCACGTCGGGAATCGTCTCGCGCATCGAGGTTGACTCCTACTCGCAGTCGGGCCGACGCATGCTGTCGACGCAGATCGATGCGGCGATCAATTCAGGCAACAGCGGAGGCCCTGTCATCAGCCACGAAGCCATCGTCGGCATCGCGATGCAGACGCTCGAGGAGGCTGAGAACGTGGGCTACATGGTCCCCGCGCCCGTCGTTCGTCACTTCCTCGAAGACGTGAAGGACGGTCGCTACGATGGTTTCCCGCGCCTGGGAATTCGGGTTCAGAACATGGAGAGCGAGGCACAGCGCGTGGCGGCGGGCATGCGTTCGGGGCAGACGGGCGCCCTCGTCATCCGTGTCGATTATGGCGGGCCCGCGTATGGCAAGCTGAGGCCGCGGGATGTGCTGCTTGCCATCGAAGACCACCCGATCGCCAATGACCTCACCGTCGCGTCGCCAGCGATCGGGCGCGTTCACTACTCGATGATCTACCAGAGCCGCCAGATCGGTGAGCGTGTCACCGTGTCGATCCTGCGCAACGGTCAAAGGCTCACCAAGACGATTCAACTGCGCGCGCATACGCCCCTGGTCCCAGGCCGACGAACGACCGAGCTGCCACGTTACTTGCTGTTCGCTGGGCTGGTGTTCCAGCCACTCAGTGCGGACTACTTTGACTACTTTCGCGAGCCGCCGCCGAATCTCGTCAGCGTGCCGTGGAACCACGGCGTCACCAAGGAGCGCCGAGAGGTGATCGTGATGCAGCGTGTCCTGCCCGATCCGGTCAACCGCGGCTACCAGAGCTGGGAAGCCGAGGTCGTTCGTCTCGTCAACGGGGTCGTCCCACGCGACATGACCCATTTGGCGGAGATCATCGACCGTGCGCAGGGACGCTGGCTTCGCGTGCTCATGGAGGATGGCCACCTGATCACCCTCGACCGACCGGCCGCGCATGCCGCTACTGAACGGGTCCTCGAAAGCTACGGAATCGCTGAAGATCGCTACCTCGGGTCCGATTCCCGCCCCTCCAGGAAACGTCGAAAACGCCGCCGATAGATACGGATCGGCTCCCTTCTGGACAACCCCAACCCAACTGCTACCTTGCCGCCATCGCCCATCAAGGGCGCGGTGGCTCACCGTGGGCTGCCGGCACGCTGCCGACCTGTTCCTATCAGACCCGCACCGTGACACGAAACAACAGTGCCCAGGGTTCGTAGACGACATCGGCAAGAAGACGCGAAGCACGCGTACGGGGAGAGCTCCGGACGTGATGCTTCGCAGATAGATGAGAGAGAAAGACAATGAGCAAGAAACTATTCGTAGGTGGCCTCAGCTGGAACACGACCGACAGCGAGCTTCAGCAGGCTTTCGAAGCTTGCGGCAACGTTACCGAGGCCAAGGTGATCACCGATCGGGAAACCGGTCGCTCGCGGGGCTTCGGCTTCGTGACGTTTGAGGACGAGGGCAGCGCAAGCCGTGCCGTCGAGGAGCTCAACGGCTCCACGCTGGACGGTCGCACCATCCGGGTCGACACGGCCAACGATCGCCCCCGCGGTGACCGCGGTGGCTCGGGCGGCGGCGGGAACCGCTGGTAAGTCACGCGTGAGCAACGACTTTGAGTCCCTCGGGGTCGGCGGATCATTCCGCCGTGCCCTGGGGGACAAGGGCTACACACAGCCCACGCCCATCCAAATTCAGGCCATACCCCAGCTGATGCAGGGGAAGGACCTACTGGGCATCGCCCAGACCGGCACCGGCAAGACCGCCGCGTTCGCGTTGCCATTGCTGCAACGCTTGGACGACGAGAACTTGCGGCCCAAGCCCCGCCGACCGCGGGCGCTCATCTTGGCGCCAACGCGCGAGCTGGCCCTACAGATTCACGAGGAGCTGACCAGCATTGGGCGATATACCAAGCTGCGTCACGCGTTCATCATTGGTGGCGTCAGTCAGAATCCTCAGGTCAGGAGCCTGGCCCAGGGTCTCGACGTGCTCGTCGCAACTCCCGGCCGGTTGTTGGATCTGGCAGCCCAACGGCATGTCGACCTTTCGGAGGTATCGGTCCTCGTGCTCGATGAAGCCGACAGGCTTCTCGACATGGGGTTCGTTCGCGACGTGAAGCGCATCGTTGCGCAGACGCCGAAGAGCCGTCAGTCGCTTCTGTTCTCCGCCACCATGCCGAAAGAGGTTGTGGCGCTCGCTCGCGACCTGCTCAAGGACCCGGTTCGTGTGGACGTGTCGCCGAAGGAAATGACCGTGAAGGAAATCGACCAGCGGGTCGTCATGGTCGGCAATGGTGAGAAGCAGCGCATGCTCGAGCATCTGTTGCGCGACGACGAGGTCTCGAGAGCCATCGTCTTCACACGCACCAAGCACGGTGCCAACAAGGTGGCCCGCAAGCTCGGGAACGCCGGTATTGGCGCCGAGGCCATTCACGGCAACAAGTCACAAAATGCCCGTCAGAGGGCGCTGCAAAACTTCAAGAATGGGGACGCCTGGGTGCTGGTCGCGACAGATATTGCCGCGCGCGGCATCGACATCGACGCAGTCTCCCATGTGTTCAACTACGAGCTCCCCCACGAACCGGAAAGCTACGTGCACCGCATCGGCCGAACGGCCCGCGCGGGAGCTACGGGAGCCGCCTGGTCGCTGGTGGACCCATCGGAACGCAACCGGCTACGAGCGGTGGAGAGGCTCATCAAGTTCTCACCCACACTGGTGCCGGTGAAACTTCCCCCGCGCTGACGAAATCGTCGACGCGTTTCCACCAATCGAACAACCAACGCCGCCGCGCTTCCCCTCGTGGGATGTCGGCGGCGTTGATGCGCCAGATGCGGATTTCGACCTTCTGACCGACGACCGCGCCGCTCAACAAGTCTGTGACTTCGGCCATACCTTCGAGGCCGCGGTGCGCGACGATGAGAACATCGGCGTCCGGGGCCGCATCGAGGAGGGTGAGTGCGGCACCAGGCTTGGGAGGCAGGCAATGCTGGAACGACTCGGCCACGGGCACTAGCTCCGGGTGGGTCTTGGCGAGCCTCTCGATTGCAATCCGCTTCTTGCGCTCGGTGAAACGGGTGCCTTCCGGATAGAGCAACACGCCTTCTTCGCCGAGGTTCTGCCCAAGCTTCCGAATGTTCGCCAACTCTTCGTGGGCGCTGCCGCCGCGGTCGATGAAGTAGTAGTGCGAAGCATGCCCTGCGATGTCGAGGCAAGGATCGACGAGCAACTCGCGCTTGAACACGTACCGAAGGCGCAGGCGCTTGGCGTGGGAGAGAAAAGCGACGGGGAGGGTGGTGTCGATGATGCTCGCGTGGCGGATGAATACCAAGACAGGGCCGGGAAGAATCTGGTCGTCGCCTTCGATGGATGTCGAGAGGGAGAGAAACAAGCAAAGCCACTCAAACATGGCGTTGCCCCACCAGCATTCGAGGCGGAAGAACAAATCTTCCCGACGCTCAGTGTTGCCCGGCGTGATCGAGTAGATCCCCGCGGCGGCGACCAGGCCGACGAGCTCCGTCGCTAGATAAGCCCAGAAGAACATCATCAAGCGCAGGATGACAAAGGAGCAGCGACGAAAGATGCCGACCAAGAATGTCGCCGGGATCCACAGGGGTGCGAGCGCAGTCAGCAGCACCCACAGGAGGAAGTACGTGGGGATGGTCATCATGCGTCGCCACGCTGGCGACACGGATGTCGAGTGCGAGAAGGCGAGCGCTTGCACGAGCCAAGAGCGCCTCCGCAGGTCGGTGGGCCGTATCGCGCCGTGCTTTCGTCGATCCCTGCTCATACCTTGAAGCATGAATTCATCCGACGGGATTGGCGAGTCCAAACCGGTCGAGCGATCGATCTGCTGGCTACGGCGAGGAAACGACCGATGCGATCACGTCGTCGAATGCCGCGCGATGTTCCGTTACAGTCGCGTCCGGTCCGAGAAACTTGAAGTAGTAAGGGCCGCCGTCGGTGGTGACGATGGCGGCGAGCAAACGTTGACCGCCCTTGACCGGCTGCGCCTGCCCTGTTGCGGCCATTCCGACAGCGTACTCACCGGCGTCCTCGTCTTTGGTCACCGCGAAAGTCGAGATCTTGCTCGTGGTCTGCTTCGCGTCCGAGATCGGTGAACCGTCGGGGTTGGCGAACTGTCCGATCCAGCGGTCGATGTTCGCCTTTGCGGTGCCTGCACCTTGCGGCCCGAAAAAATAGACGATGAGCTCGGCCGGTCCCGCGGACCCCGAGGCGCTCACCTGGGCGCGACGCATCGACGAGTTGGGCTGCTGGGCCTCCCACTTGGGGGGCAGCTTGAAAGAGACTGCCCCGACGTCGATCATCCCCGATGCGTCAGGCTGGCCAGACGCCGTGGCAGCACCGTGCGGACTCTGCGGTGGGGCCATTCCGGCGTGCGGGTCTTGTGCGCCCGTCGCTGAATGTGCGCCTCCGGCTTCGATCACGCCGGACGGTGCTGGGCCGGTCGAAGGGGCCCCATCTTTTGGGGTCGGTCCCTTACTCTGACAGGCTGCAACCAGTAGGAGCGCCACAGCCATTGCCAACACATGGAGCGAGCGGTTCGTATTCATGGCCGTAGTGGAGCACTTTGCGTCCCGCCCCTCAAGCGGTTCATACTCCGCCCGATATGAGACGCGCACGTGGGTTCATCGACTTGGTATTTGACGTGGTCGAGGGGACGACCAATCTCGTCCAGCGGACGCACGACGCCGTCGTGGAGCGGACGGTGCGTCGGTTTGCGCCGGTCGAGCCTGCCACCAGCGCCGCCAAGGCCCTCACAGGCGTCGGGACAGCCATATCCGGAGGCGTGTTCGAGTCGATTCGGGTCATCAACGGGGTCACCCGCTTCACGGTGAACGCCGTTGCGGATGTTGCCGAAGCCGGCCTCGATCAGACGTCGACCGCAGACGAGCTCGAGCTCGCGACGCCGATCCGCTCGAGCGCAGCAGGAACCGTCAGTTGGTACGTCGACTACCTGCAGGCGTCCCTCAACGGATTTTGGGGCGATCATCTAAGCAGGAAGAACAGCCGGCTCGACCTCGGCATGACCCTTCGGCACCACGGCAAGCAGCTGCCGGCTACTCCGGAGGCCTTTGCGGCGGCGTTTCCAGACCCGACCGGCAAGGTCTGCGTCTTCGTGCACAGCTTGGCCGCCACCGAGCGGCCCTGGAGTCTGTCTTCGGAGGAGCACTATGGCGATCCCGACGTCACGTTCGGGACGCGTCTTGCCGACGACCTCGGCTACACGCCGATCTATCTTCGATACAACACCGGCCGGCACATTTCCGAAAACGGGCGCGCGCTGGCGACGCTGCTCACCGAAGTGCTGAGCGCGTACCCCGTCCCAATCGAAGAGATCGCGCTCGTCGGGCACAGCATGGGTGGCCTGGTCGTACGTAGCGCAGCCCACTATGCCCGGGAGCACGACGAGCCTTGGGTCGCACATCTTCGTCACGTCGCGTGCATCGGCGCGCCGCATCTCGGCGCGCCGCTCGAAAAGGCGGTCAACGTCCTCACCAACGTCTTGCGCAAGGTGGACGCCGCGGGCGCGCATGTCCCGGCCGAGTTGCTCGACAGCCGCAGCGCCGGCGTCAAAGATCTCCGCTACGGTTACACCGTCGATGAAGAATGGGAAGGAAAAGATCCAGACCAAGTGTTCGCCGATGCCCGGCGCAACGTGCCGCTCGTCGACGGGGTCGGTTACTACTTTCTGGCCGCGACGATCGCGCGCGACCCCGAGCATCCACTCGGCGAGCTGCTCGGCGATTTGATGGTCCGGCTGCCCAGCGCATCCGGCGAGGCACCCGAGCATGCCCGTCGCATCCATTTTTCCGCCGGAACGGTGTTCCCAGGGATGAATCACATCCACATCGCCAATCATCCCGACGTCTACGAGGCACTACGCGACTTGTTGGCGGCCTAGGCGGGTCGATGCAAAGCTGAGGTCCAATGGCGCCCCAACGACCCTTGGATTCTGCGGCGGAAGAAGTCCGCGCTGCGCTCGGGCCCGCGCTTCAGCGGTTCGGTGCGGACTACTGGCGCGAACAGGATGCGGCGAAGGCGTTCCCGGCCGAGTTCTTCGACACGATCGGTGAGGCTGGCTACTTCGGCACGTTCATTCCGCAGGCGTATGGCGGCCTCGATGCCGGCGCGCGAGTGGCTGCTGTGCTCGTCGAGGAGATCAACCGCGCGGGGGGTGATGCCGCGTCGGTCAACGCACAGATGGCGATCTGCCGGACGCTCGTCCTGCACGGCAGCGAGGAGCTCAAGAAGAAGTATTTGCCTGGTGTCGCGTCCGGTGACGTTCGATTTCTCACAGTTGCGGCGACCGAGCCCGACAGCGGTGCGAACATGGCCGAGCTCGAGAGCACCGCGCGGCGTGAGGGCGATGAGTGGGTGATCAACGCGAGCAAGGTGTTGATCTCCTTTGCAGAGCATACGCGCCTGATGATCTTGCTCGCCAGGGCTGATGAGGGCACGACGCTGTTCCTTCTGGACCTCGATGAGGTCGGCGACAAGATCGAGATGCATCCGATCGACCTGATTTCAAACCGCATGACTTCGAGCTTGTTCATCGATGACCTTCGGGTCCCGGACAGCATGCGCAT